>JAABUH010000594.1_pt1 | contig 50265 bp, 46 predicted proteins | sample 5559121 | NCBI WGS metagenome assembly JAABUH01 (sample SAMN10711871, study PRJNA513364) | rock metagenome | isolation source: Antarctica rocks | place: Antarctica: Victoria Land, Battleship Promontory nord | collected 2015-12-28
AACTTTGAATGCTAATATCCGAAAAGTGGAAGGGAAAAAACGAGCATGCTATGTTAGGTTCGATTCCTCACAGCGCTGGTACAATGGTGTTGTGGTTTTCTTTCTCTTTGTCGTTCAGTTAGTCATTTGGCGTCTTGCATTAGCGTGGCTGTCGGTCGAAGGTACTATCACGTGCCGTCGCGTTGCAGTCCGACGGCCCAATCGGAGCGCGATTGTCGTGCCACTCGACTTGATGATGTACTAGGCATCCGTGCCCCTCACTAAGCTCATTCTTCGCTTAGTGCTCGGCAGCCATGCAACATGCAACAGCTGAATTCATATTTCTGATCCACCACCTTCAAAAACCCACCAAAATTCAACCACATGGCTTCTACATACGCTATCACCGAAGGTCGCATTCAGAAGGCTATTATCGCCATTAACACGCGTGAAAATCCTAATCGAGCCGAAATTGCGCGCGAGTTTCGCGTTCCATATGAAAGACTTCGATCTAGACTAAAGGGTTATCAGTCCAAAACAGCAGTACGAGGACTGCATAATAGAGCTTTAAAACCTGATCAGGAGTCAGCTTTACGGCAATACTTAATCAAACTGGATCAGTTAGGCTTGCCAGCTAGGCTACACATGATGCAATCGACGGCAAACGCTCTTCGTGCTCAAGACTTCCCTCGTTGGAATCCTCCACCTCTCCTGAGCGACAAATGGGCCAAACGATGGCTAGATAAGGAGCCAGGTCTCTTCAAAGCTAAACGAAAGCCTATAGCAGCTGACAGAAAGAACGCGCATGATCCGGAAGTACTACAGACTCATCTTGATGAGTTTAACGAGGTGGTGATCAAATATGTAATAACGAAGGATGATACATGGAATTTCGACGAAACCGGCTATCGTATGGGCATTGCACGCTCCGATTGGGTTGTTACTGTAGATTCAAATAGAAGAATCTACTCCAAGGATCCGGAAAATAGAGAGTCATTGACGGGCATTGAATGCATCAGTGGAGGGGGCAAGGATATACCACCAATGCTGATTATGACTGGAGTTCAGCTTTTGACGCCCCATTTTAACAACGATCTCGGCGACGACGTGCTGGTCACTACCCCTGATACAGGCTATTCAAATGACTGGATTTCCCTTCGATGGCTGGAGCACTTCGATCGCTTTAGTCAAAAGCATCAAAAGGGAGCTTGGAGATTACTCGTAATGGATGGCTACGGGTCTCATCATACACGCGAATTTCTATCCTACTGTGAAGATCACAAGATCATACCCTTCGGCTTTACCTTCGCATACTACTCATCTGCTTCAACCACTGGATGTGTGTGTATTTCAGCCATTAAAGCATTGGCATTCGGAGGCGATTAACCGAGCTGTTCAAATGGGTGACGAGACCTTTACAAAAGTCGAATTTTTGGCTGCATTCAACGAGTTTCGAACCAAAGCCTTCAAAGAATCTACCATTCGATCTGCATGGAGGCATACTGGTCTAATTCCTTTCGATCCGAAGATAGTACTGGCTAAAGTTTTGAACGTACGGATCGACCCATTACACCACCATCTAATTTCGGCGATCCAGCCATTTGGACCACTCCTACTAGCCGAGCAGAACTTGCAAATCAGCTGCTTGAGCTAACTAAAGAATCGAAAGCAGAAGTCGTTGGCCAATCGCGGATGTTCAAGCGCTCATCACTCTATCGTAGACTCGGCATCACCACGCATATGACCCAGAATTTCGATCAACGATGGCCAGTCAAACGACTACAGCTCTTTGCCAGCAGCTCATTATCTGAAACTTCTAATATACGGAAAAAAGAGTTATAAATCTTTGTGTACACGTATCAAAATCCTCTACATCTACAGGAGGTGAATCTTACCTGAAGGCCGAAGCGGGGGTAGCAGATATCATGAATGCAAAAACATAAGCTCGCTGGCTGTTCAACGCTATTGACGACGTGCTGAAAGGAGGCGTATGAACTGTTTCGCAACTGATACATGTGCTACTATGAGAGCTTTGTGGAGCGAGCTTGAAGCTTTTGACCAGTTGAAGCACGTCTTCTTCCTTCCGTGTGATAGTCATAGATTACAGCTATTGCTCGGTGATATTCTGAACCTTCCGTGGTTTACAGAAGTACTAGAAGGTGCTCAGTGTATTGCCAGATCTTTCCTCGCTGCCCCCAAAGAGCTGACAATACTGTGGAGGTTCCAACGGTCTACGGTCATAGACGTTCGCTTATCCTCAACGTTCCTACGCGCTGGGGTACTACCGTAGGACTCATGAACTCTGTACTGAAGAACGAGGAGGCGATAATGAGATACGTCAGACAGCTCAAACCGGGAATCGATAGCAATAAAGGCAGGAATACCGCTAGAATTCTATCTCATCTCAAGAATCCGAACTTCTGGACCTCCTTGGAGCAAGCTCGTAATATCTTGGAGCCTCTACATCAAACCCAGTATCTTTTTGAGGCGGAGGATTATTCGCTGTCACGAGTTCTTCACAATTGGAACAAGATACGAGCTGATCTATACTCCAAAGCGAAAAAAATAGCAATTACGCTAAGCAATGCTCAGCGTACCCCTAATACCCTATATAAGCAACGACCAACTGGAACGCACTGGGTGAGCAGCACCTGGAAGAGGCACCTACAGGACAATTCATCTGTTAGTTCGAGCCGCTCCAAGGCAATTGCCAAAAACTTTAACCTATACGCTCACGCCGTCGTGAAGAACGCGACTCGAACGGTTCATCGTGATACAGTCAATGCGAGACTCGAGAGGCAAAGTCTCGAGAAAGATCGATGGCAAAAACACTACCATGAAGTTGTGATCATGGCTGAAGAACAGTTCAGGCAGTTGAGAAAGTTTCAAGTCTCATCAGAGCGTTTATAAGAGGCAATCAAGAAACTGGAAGAGATTAAAGAGAAAACGATTGAAGGAATGACATCGTGTATGGTGGCTGCTTGTGAGGCGGCGAGGCCTCTTTGCGTGAAACTGCGTAGTAAAAGATAATAAGGTAGCACCCTATTGATGGTAGAACTAACTGCTAAGGAACAAATGCAAGGGCTGGCAGAGTTTTCATCTTCTGCCAAGCCGCTACCCCTATTCCACCGTTAGCCCCTTTCCGACTAACCTCGCGGGCTGGCCTCGCAGGCACGCATCGTTCATAGCCGGTGAGGTGCGTCCTCACAACTGCATCCCCCCTCAAAGGCTCGGCCTCCGAGCCTTCGTAGCATTGTATTGCCTTCTTGTAGCTGATAGCGTAGCAATGACTCCTCCAGCGCCCTAACACCTGTGTAGAAGTGTTGTGGATTGATCGTGCCAACGAGCGTAAACAGAGCTAGTGCGAGGTTGTTGATATCAACCCCTTCACATTTGCTCCCTTTCCTTCTTTTCTTTCCTTCTTGCCCCGCCCCAGCATACCCTTCTGTGAGTACTGCCCTTCCGAGCCTGACGAGGTATGAGGTCTGCTATGCGTACCTTGCATAGCTTGCAGCTCAAGATACGAGCCCCTTCCGTCGCAGCGTTGTTGTGGTGCGAGTGCAGATCCAACACCACCACCAACAACATGGTAAGTAACAGCATTTGCGCTCACTGAGATCATGCTAACATGCTCGCGAAGCCTGCCCTTTTCGCTGGGGTGTATATCCCCCGTCGCTCCTCTCGCGTCGCCGCCGCTGCCTTCGCGCCCGGCGCCGCGCCCGCTGCTGCGCCTGCCGCGCCTGCTCCTCCTGCTCCCCCCGCGCCTCTTGCGTTGGTGGCTGGGCCCACGGCCCTTGGTAGGCATATCTATCCCTGCGTGTTTCGATAAATGGTAGACCGTAATGGTCAGGTGGTCTGATGCTGTCGCTGCATCCGTCGTCTGGGCGCAGCGGCGGCCCACACGTACCGTGCCCCCACCGGGCGTGCTCGCAAATGCGGGTACTGCTCCGGGGGGGAAGCACGGATGCGTCGTGGACCCAGCCCCGCGCCACCTCCAGCTGTCGGTGCGTCGTGCTGCGCGGGCGGTGGCCCACCGCACCAAGGCTCGCCTCGCCCTCCGCCTCCGGCAATGGGAGAGTGAGTAGCTACCCCCCCAATCATGTGAGGTTGTATCTAACGGTTGAGTAGGGGCCCTCGCCCCCCTCGTCCCCGCCACTCCTCGTCGCCGCGCGCCGCTTCGCCTCCGCCTCGTAAGTACCGACTGAAGCAAGCAGTGCGTGACGAGATTCGCTGACGAATAGGCCTCCCCTCCCACTCCGGCGTTCTCGCCTGCGGCCGTTGGCCGCTACATTTCTTCTTCCGTACGCGGCGTCGTCCGCCTTCTTTTTTGAAGGCGTATGTTGGTGCGTGGGTGTTGTGTGAGGTTTTGTTTTGTTTTCTTGTTTGTAGTTTAATACCAAACTTTTAGGCTCGCGCCTTTGCCTTGCGTGGCCTGCCTCTCTTTTTTCCCTTTGACTTCTTCGCAGCCGGCTGATGTACTTGCCTTTCTGCCTCGTAGTCCCCAATGACCTCCTTCGCATTGCTAAGATTTTCCATTGATTCCCAGGAGTTTTCGTAGGGAGGCGAATCAGCTCATTGAACGAGATACTCAATCTTTCCTTTCTTGGTTCGCTGATCGATTATCTCCTCTACCTCTCATTCCTCTTCCCCTTCTACGAGAATGGCCTGCGACTCCGGGTCCTCGCCACGCGAGTGCCAGGGTTCCAATAGAGAGACAGGAAAGACTGGGTGAATCGCACCATACCTCTCAGGTAGACCGAGCTTATACGCTTGCGTGTCGACCTTTTCCAATATTCTGAATGGTTCTAGTTGCTTGTGATCAATCTTCTTTGAACGAAGCGTACGAATGTTTATCCTTGGCAGAAGCACTTTGTCTCCCACCTGAAAGCTCGCGGCCTTGTGATGAGCGTTACAATGTTTTGCTTGCTGCTCTGCTATCCGCTTCCATAGTTCCATTAGATATTTTCTGATACTTCGTAGCCATTCTGCTCGCTCCGTGACCAAGGGTGCCTCCCCCTTTAGGGCCCTGTCCTCAGGTGCCTCTCAAAGAACTAGCGCCGGAGAAGATTACAGCCCCTCAGCCACACCAAATCTACCAGTCCTCCTCATCTTCGGCTTCCACCTCATCGACCTTCACCTCATCATTCACCTCATCGACCTCCACATCGCTACCGCCAGACCTTCTACCTGCCTTACGGCGTTGATATCGCTCCTTTCGATCGGTTCTATTGTAGAGCCGTATGTCACCTCCTGTTCTACCTTCCCTATAGTCATTACCTCCTTCTACTTCGATAATCTGCTGTATGCGACGTGGTATTGTTTTGATCCACTTCTGAATTCGCTCCTGAATTAACTCTTGCTTCCAGCACTTCGTCCAAGCCTTCGTCATTGCAATTCGACTTTGAGGCGCTTCTTTTTGGGTTGTTTGACGCTTCATCCACCGCCAGCACGGCTCGATAGCATTAAGATCAGGCGAATTGGCTGGCCATAAAAGACGTAGAATACCTGCATCCATGAAGACGACATCTTGAAGTTTTGATGCATGAGCTGGTGCTTTATCTTCCTGTACCGGAGTATCCGGACGATCGATCATATATTCGGTAGAGAGCCATGAAGGGTAGAAGCACTGTTTGGCCTGTATTATGCGCTCGACCGACGCGTATTTTGAAGCATGTAGGGTGTTCGATGGGGAGCTTGATGAGGAGTTTGGTATCGAGCCATAGAGGGTGCTTTCTATTGAGCTAATTAGCATGTGCTATGGAGCATGTATGAAGCATACTGTGGAGCATACTATGAAGTAGGCCATGGAGCGAATGACGCGTGTTCGAACCGTCGCATGAAGCATGTTTTGAAGCGAGTAGGTAGGCGAGTAGATAGCTGAGCAGGTAGGGTGGCGAGTAGGTAGGAAACATGTAGGAAGCATTGTTTGAAGCACTGTTTGGCCTGTGTCATGCGCCCGACCGACGTTGTCGAGAGTGTGCAGCCACCATTGTTGACGAGCTAGTCGACGCGTTGCAAGCAATGAGCTTGGCCTAGGTGGATTTGTCACATACTCCAGTCTTCAGGTCCTCCGATGACCTGCTGTTAAATACCTGAGCCCTCGCTTTACCATATTTATTTTTATCATACTTAAAGCCCACCAACGACGATCCACATCCGACTCGTCCACATCTTCCGCCTCCACAACCAATAGACGGTACATCCCCAATCTTTGTAGTGAAGGCGGAAGATGTGGACGAGTTGGAGGTGGATCGTCGTTGGTGGGCTTTAAGTATGATAAAAATAAATATGGTAAAGCGAGGGCTCAGGTATTTAACAGCAGGTCATCGGAGGACCTGAAGACTGGAGTATGTGACAAATCCACCCAGGCCAAGCTCATTGCTTGCAACGCGTCGACTAGCTTGTCATATGCTGCTTGAGCTGTGGTCAATAACGCAGGCTCAGTTGGGTCTGATACTCCTGACAATGTCCAAAGATATGCATGCAATATCCAATAAAGTTAGTTCACTGTCCTTCCCATACCGACTCGACGACTATCTACCTTCGTGATTGGATCTGCGACGTACGTACTACTAGTACGGAGTACATGACTATACGTAGTAGACGCGTATTGTAGACCTATGAATGGCGAGCTAAAAGGCATGTCCAATGCAGCCACTGCAGCGGACAGGACAGCCGGACATATCCGTCTAAAGCCAGACCGCCATATTCCCTGCGATACGGTCCACAACCTTACGAGCCAAGTCAGTGCGCTCCAAGTTGCAAAATTCCATCAGATTCTGAGCGACGGCCGATCATTTCTTAGATTACGACGCCTGTGATCCCTTTCAGAGATATGTTAAGAATCTCGTCTTGAGATTTCCAAAAATCTTCGATTCACGTCACTATAATAGCAGCGTGTACTTCGTACCATGCTCAAAGAAATCAGGATCGGCGCTGCGAAAGGGGGTTCCTGATACCGGAGAAATATTCGCCCTTTGTCTGCTATTCTACAGCTAGCTTGGTTGTACTACGGTATGTAGGTACGGAATAGCACTGTGTAGTTCTATTGACTTTAGCAATGATCGGGGCTGATGTTCCAGGTCCACAATCGGCCAATTCTTGCACGGATGGCACATTACTCATAGGATATTTACTCATAAGGGTGATACTCAAACCCTCGCCCTGATTGACCCGTGGCTTAATTAGCGTGTGCAGAAAGCTATGGCATCGCGCCTCCCCAAGATTTACTATTGAATCCAGACATTCTTGACATTCTCGCTACCATCAACGCTTTCGCTTTAGAAAAATTCAATCAAACAGGTAAATATGAAGCTGGTCAAACCTTTCACAGTGCTGACATTCTTTTAGCTATGACAGGTTCACTGGCTCCGGCCCTTCGCTCGAAGATACTACGCCTCCTGCTTTTACATTGGTCCCCCCCCGCCATCGCCGAAGAAGTTCACTGCTGTCCTAGAACGGTGTATAGCATCCGAGAGAATATCTTCATGTATTTGTCATCGTTAGTTTTGCCCCAAAGGGGCCCCTCGCAAGGTGTTTAAGGCAGCTGAAAATGGCCTCATAGCCTACCTCGAAGAGCAGCCATAAACTATGCAGAAAGAGATAGTCTAGTACATATGAGAGGAGTGAGGCATTGACGTGCATCAATTCACGATATCAAGAATTCTGAAGAGAAGACAGATGCTGAAGTAATAAAAAAGAACAGCGTGTAGGGGTCAGACTAAACGATGAGCTTCGTTTGAATTAAGTAGCAGATAAATTGCTATCCTTATGCAGTCTCTTTTTAACTTCGAAAAGTGTAATCATCATGAATAATGCGAGTGTTTATTGCATTGAATAGTCGAGTCGAAGAACTCATTACTTCACACGAATGTCAGATAAGCTATTCCAAATATTCTTCTCGAAGTCAGCTCTTGCGAATAAGCTTTCCGATATTAATGTCTAGAACTTAGAAACTCTGAAACTGACGGCGCAAAAATGTACTTCGTCTCTGTTGTCATCAATTACTCGAAGAGAAAAGTGTAACATAAATAGCTTCCTTATTCTTTTATTATTATTATTCATACTTCGTCATGTCGTCTGATTCAGAAGTTAGTACTGTAATTTGTTACACTGATGGAGTCAAAAGCTCGGAGTTGACGAAAGAGAAATATATTGAATGTCGACAGCTTTTTCGTTCAATAACAATTAAAATCGATTTGGATGATTATGAGTGTGCAGAAGCCTTCGATGATCTTCAGGAAGCTCTTCATAATGGAAATGCCATACACACATACAACATACGCAAGATTAAAACTCTTAGACAAGATAATCAATCTTTAAAGAAAGAGAAACGATTGAAGGATCAAGTAGATCGGTTAAATAAGAATGAAACAGATTATAATGTTGACGCCGATGATGTTGACGAATGCAAGTTCACTACTTTGTAAGCTATCTTATTAAAGCTAACAAGTTCCAGACGAGAATATGAACCATTCTCCTGAAATTCCTTCTCAGGAAAGCAACTTCAGAAAACGCAAGCTGGCGCCCAATTCTCAGATTAGACCCAAAGGCAGTGTTCGTACCGCTTTCGACAAACCATTCTCTTCTGCCCCATCAACTAAATCTAACCGTGCAGTGAAGAAAACAACTGAAGGTTCTAAGAGGTCTAAGCCTAATTGACAATGAGGGCAAGGTGCGTCGCGATTACCTCCCTCACGCCTTGACTATTTGCCTCTTCCGCGTAGTGCATACACGCTTGCTTCATCCTGAGACTTCATCCGGGATCAGTCGGTTCAACAATCAGCCGACTCCCTCTCTTGTGAGACCAGCCGTAGCAATATGAGCGAAGTTGTGTCAAGAAGTCTTTAATGAAAGAGCCGTGAATTTGTTTGTCATTAAGTCAGCGAGAAGCTTCAGATCTGAGTCTCAATATACATCTTGAATTGTCTCATCAGTTCATGTCATGGTGTTAGGTCGTCACTCAGGTTTAGTGCGCGGATCTCTGCAATCTTAAGTCTTAGAACTACTGTCTAGTCTTTGATCTGCCCGGTTTATGTATAATAGGAACCGGGTTCTCGCTGCTTTCCTTTCGCTCTTCGTCTTTCGTCTTGTACATTATCTGATATATCCTATCAAGTACCTGAACGGAAATATATGGTTTTATTTGATTGTAACTATTCAGTAATAGTTCAAGTTACCGTCTAAAGGCGGTATTATAGTGTATATACTGACTTACAGTAGCTTATTATATATGTGACAAAATAATAATCGAGTATTAGAAAGAATGATACTCTTACAGTTTAGTTGAATACTCGTTTAACGATGATACACTGATATCAAATGAAACAGTGTTGCTACGGTAGAACCTGAAGCTCTGTGTAAAACCAACCCCACTGCCCCCCCCCCCCATGCCGTAGCATTAGGAATTGAAGTTATACCCAGCTTAAGGCTAACCCTACCACTGCTTCTATAGGCGGAAGATCTTCCAAGCTGAGCGACTATCATGCAGAGCAGCTCATTGAATGTCTGCATCAACGCCCCACTGCCTATCAAGACGAGATGTTCTGGTTCTTTTTTGACGAGTTCAGCATAGTCATCGATTAAAGCACTGTATCCAGACTGCTAGCCACGCGAAAATGGAGCAAGAAACTCGCCAAACGCACGGCAGCTCGAGACCTTGAGGGGGGAGTGGAAGCTTCGCCTGGCTGGCTAGACAGCAGATCAGCTGGTGTTCCTGGATGAAAGTGCTGCATGCGAGCGAACAGGTGGAGGTCAAGATCAACGCTTGAAGCTTCTATGAAGTATGGTTGGTCTCCTATCGGAATTCCTCTACACGTCAGTCAAACGCTCAAGCGATCAAAGAGATGGAGCATACTGCCGGCATACACGATAGAGGGATATATGGCATGGGAGGTGCATCACGGCTCTATAACCAAGGCTATCTTGCACTCCAGGTGGCTCTGGACCTCGCTCCGTCGTAGTCATGGATAATGCTCAATCTATCGAACTGGATGAGCTTTGTATGGAGTTTGAAGTACTGCTGGTCAAGCTGCCACCGTACTCACCTGATTCCAACCCCATAGAAACCTCCTTTGCAGTGCTGAAGGCCTGGATTAAGAAAAACACCGAGCTGATTCAGTACTACACAGAGCCCAGAGGCGGATTTGGCGAGTTCCTACGCGATGCAGTGAGGTCACAGCGATCACAAATAGGAGGTGATCCAGACAATCTGTTTCGGCTTGCTGGCATAGACTATAATCCAAACTGCTAGGAAAAGAAAGCAGACATTCAAGCTCAGAAGTAGTAGTCATTTTCTGAGACTTCCCCGTAAACACCATTGTCATATTCTAAACCATCAGAGTACTCCTCCTCCTGCTGCTGCTGTTCCCATTCCTGCTTCTGCTTCTGCTTCTGCTTCTGCTCCTGCTCCTGCTCCTGCGTCTGATCCTGAGTCTCTACAGTACCCCGCACTAAGTCTTCGCGTAAATCGCGAAAACATGTTAAATCGCGTACCTTCAAAACAACTCATCTTCTTCAACTACATCCACCATGTTCAGAAGACCTCCATTAACTTCAATTTCTGGTAACAAGACTCCTAGAAAGGAGCTTTCTTTGCTCGCCAAAGGTGAAATATCAGGACAAGCTAAATTAGGCCTTACACCCACCCAAATAGCACGAAGTTTGAACGTTCCCCCAAGCACCGTTCGGAGCGTTTTGGGAAGGCTTCAAACAACATCCTTCGGAGTTAATAAATCCAGATCAGGAAGGCCCTTATCAATCATCCCTCGAGCAGCTAGGGTACTGTTACGTCAGTTACGATCGGAGCCTAAAATCACCTGGAGACAGCTGAAAACGAACACCGGGATCGATTTGGACGCGAGAACTCTCAACGCAACACTACGAGCCCACGGAATTTCTCACTGGCTAGCTCTTAAGCGACCGAAATTAACACCTGAAGCTGCTCTGCTTCGGTTAAAATGGGCTAAAAATCATAAAGATTGGATCGTGAATCAATGAAGGAAAGTCATTTGGTCGAACGAGGCATCCGTGACTCGGGGATCAGATAAAACACCAGAATGGGTGTTTGGAACTCGCAAACAGAAATGGGATAGGGATAAAGTGATGGAAATTCCCAATGGAAAGGCCTTTTCCATTATGATTTGAGGAGCTTTTTGAGGTTCTGGAAGATCGGATTTATACCTGCTCGATCGGGACTTCGAATCCAAAAAACACGGCTATTCAGCCGTCTTCTACATTCAGATTTTGGAATACAATTTGGCTGGCATATGGGAATCAGGACTAGTGTTCATGCAGGATAACGCTCCGATACATAGAGCCAGAAAATCGAAGCTTTGGTTTCAGGAAAATGGTATAGAAGTCATGAAGTGACCTCCGTACAGCCCCGATTTGAACCCAACCGAAAATCTCTGGGCTCTACTGAAGAAGGAAGCCTATAAAGTCTATCCGAATTTGGATTCGCTGAAGGGTAAAGGCGACGAAGCTGAAACTCAACTGTTCCAGATTTTACAGAAGGCCTGGGAGAACATACGGGAGAAGGTAATAGAGGGGCTAATTTCCAGTATGCCACGCAGATGTGAAGCTGTAATTATAGCGGAGGGCTGGCATACTAAATATTGATTGGGGAATCATAGATCATATACTATCAAATAGTTAGTTCAAATATTGAAGTTCCCCAGCTGAATTTGATGGTTCAATGGTTGATGCAGGTGGGGTGGTGATTTGGTTGGGGAGCGCACGCGAAGACTTAGTGCGGGGTACTGTATCTGTGACTGTGGCACAGGCACAGTTCTATTACTACCTTTTATTCCCGACATCGTTCTCTGGGCAGGTGGCCCAGAGAAAGCTTCCCGCCGCCAAACCCCGTGCGGCTAGCGGGGCCACCTGTCCCCCGGTCGATCGGCCACCTGCCTCGAAGTCCTAGTAGATGCCCTCTGCCGAAGTACTTTCGCTGACGAAGGTTGTAGAGCCGGTCGGGGCCAGTTCAACGGTCCATAAATCCCGGGAAAAGACGAAGGTTTGACCCAGCAAATGGGGTCGGGGATATTGAGGGTTAGAGTTGCTCGGTCTTCCAGCGACCTTCGTCTTTCCCCGCCCAGATCAACATATGCGCTTTGACTACTCAACATACTTTGAGAGGCTTAATTGGAGCTCTGAATGAGCTGAATTCAATGCTTCAGAAATATCGGAGAAATATTCAGATTCGACCTACTCAACCCCGGAGGAGGTTCACTGCGCTGGGTGACCGCCCACCTAGTAGTAATTCTTCCTCCGCCCGGATCAACATGTGCGCGCTGACTACCTCACATACTTTTGGTGGCATGATTGTAGCGCTGAATGCGTCGAGTTCAATGCTTCAAAAAGAATATCGAGGTTTGACCTAGTAAATGGGGTTGGGAATACTGCTACTTTGAGAGGCATGATTGTAGCGCTGAATGCGTCGAGTTTCCCCAGGACCCAGAGGCGAAATGTCCCTCAGGCGAACCATGGCCAATGGCCTGTCCCTGCGTGGAGAGCAGTCCCACATCGCTCAGAAAAAAAAAAGGTTTTGCTAGCAGATCGCTTGTTGTTTCAGTATCAGGAGGTAGAAACCGACGAGAATGGGGTCAACATGACGGCCACAACTCCCATAGAAGGGCAGGAACGACTTGTAGTTCTCACTGGATCAAAATCATAGCAAACCAAAGTGATGTTTGGCAGGGAACCGGCAGAAGCAAAAAGAGAGTAACTCTATACGATCAGCGCACCTGCTAGGGCCAGATTCTAAGGGACGAGTTTCACATAGAAAAAAGTAATTTTACGAGCATTTAAACGTCGCATGCATTTCGTACTATGAGCTTATTTGGGCATATCTTTTGAGGTCTCGCCAGGCGATTTAGGACACTATGTGGAGATCCTGGAGCGCCTCAGCATTGTCGATTTTCTCCGCCTTCCCACGGAATACAGCTTGGATCCCCAGTGTCATTTCAACACTCCCTCTTGCGCAGGCCTATCTATCGTAGACCAGACCTCGTTGATGCGAAGCACCTGAAGCTATTCAGAAGACCTCTCTGACTCTCTAAGCTCCCTCTGCTTGAAAGGCTCCCTCAGGCCAACAAGCTCCCTCTGCTCGAAGGCTCTCTCAGGCCCGCAAGCTCTGATATCAAAATCAGTCAGCTTCCTCTGAGATTAGCCGGCTCCCTCTCTTGTGGGACCAGCCGGCTGTTTGTCAGCTCCCTTTTTTGTGGGATCAGCCGGTTCAACAATCAGCCAGCTTCCTCTCTTGTGAGACCAGCCGATTGCCAGCTCCCTTTTCTTGTGTGATCAGCCGGTTCAAACTCCTTCTTATGGGACCGGCCGGTAGCCACATGAGATAGGCACTCATGGCACCCTGATTATGGGCAGATAAGCATCTTCTGTTCTCAAGCTGTCGACTTAGCGTCGTCATCACATGAGTATTAATTTACAGGTATATAGAGGCTATCACCTCCGAGGAATGTGAGTGTCAATGCGGAAAGTCTACTAAGCAGAGTAGCAGCTCATCTTATACGCAGAGTGTATCTTGTTTGCGTACGTTTTTCTAGCCATGAATACCGTTACGACTTGAATCAAGCGGATTGAAGCCTTGATTTATCCTCCTCGAATATTACCCCAATACTCATTGACCTTGCTGCTCTCTTGGTTTCCTTGTCTGAGGAATCCTGAAAGCTACTTATTTCCTTACGACCAAAAGCGTTCAGCTACTCCACTTCATCAAGTATTTAACAATTGTTCAGATCAATATTTAATAAGTTCTTTAATTCTGTTCGCTTCCTCGATCTCTGCATGTAACAAGATCTCAAACCATTCCACTTCAGCAATATCTCTGTCATCTGCAAGAAATCAAATCTCTTGAAATCCAACGAGTCTTCAACGAAGCGAATCACTAGCAAAAAGCGTTCTAACAACATTGATCTTTGAGCTTGCTTGACAATTATGACGAGAAATTCAGACGGAAGGTACCTTACAGAAGTCCAAACCGCAGACTTTTCATTCAAGCAGTGCATCGCCCCGATCTACATCTATTGAACGAATATTCCTACCTTACTCGACTAAAGCCACAACTGGTTGTTGAACCGGCTGATCCAACCAGCTGGTTAGAGAGAGAAAGCCGACTGGTTGTTGAACCGGCTGATCCCACAAGCTGGCAACCAGCTGGTTAATAGAGAAAGCCGGAGAGGGGAGCTGGCTGGTTATTGAACCAGCCGCTTACCAGCTTCCTTTCTTGTGGGATCAGCCGGTTCATCCTCGATATCAGGGTCGAAACCACACTTGTGGCTTTAATCGAGTAAGATAGGAATATGCGTCCAGGAGATGTAGATTGGGGCGATGCACTGCTTGAATGAAAAGTCTGCGATTTGGACTTCTGTAAGGTGCCTTCCGTCTGAATTCCTCGTCATATTGTCAAGCAAGCTCAAGGATCAATCAATGTTGTTGGAACGCTTTCTGCTAGTGATTCGCTTCGTCAAAGACTCGTTGGATTTCAAGAGATTTGATTTCTTGCGGATGACAGAGATATTGCTGAAGTGGAATGGTTTGAGATCTTGTTACATGCAGAGATCGAGGAAGCGAACAGAATTAAAGAACTTATTAAATATTGATCTGAACAATTGTTAAATACTTGATGAAGTGGAGTAGCTGAACGCTTTTGGTCGTAAGGAAATAAGTAGCCTATCTGATGCTCGTCCCTTGAGCATCAGCCTGATCCTTCGATGGTACTAGCGAGCCGAAGCCGAAGCCGAAAGCGGAAGACGGAAGACGAAAGCCGAAGGCGAAGGCGAAGGTATAGATGCAACCCGAGCAAAGTGACAAGAAGCGAATATGTTGAATAGCTAGTAGGTCGGTAGCTCAATGACGAGGTATCCGAGGCGTTTTTAAGGTAATGACTAGCCAGTAGGTCGGTAGCTAGATGACGAGGTATCCTTTGGCGAAGGCGACGTAGGGGGTAGGCTTCGAAGTAGAGACTATTCGGGCTTATGTAGGTCAAGAGCAGAGCTCTCAGTAACACTTGCTGTACGGCCGATTCGGGCTTAGGTAGAATCAGGGCAGAGCTTTCAGTAAACCTTGATGTACGGCCGAGCGAGACGAATCAACAGCTAACTGAATAGGTAATCGTAATAAGGTAGATACGATACTGACTAGCTTCTGAGATGACTGAGTAGAAGAGCCCCGCTATCGGCTCCAATGTAAAGGGGTGATACTGCTCAACCTAGTATTCAGATCTCAGAAGGTATAATAGGGTAAGTAGGTGGTTCGTAAATGTAGAAGGTGAAGAAGGTAAAGAAAGCTCTGCTCGAGAAACCCCTATAAGTAGTAGCTAATATCCCTGTATGATGATGACACGCTAAGTCAACAATTAGGGTGCCACGGGTGCCTATCTCATGTGACTACATGTGATATCCCATGCAGTAATCAATATCGATATGATCAAGATACAAGAGAACGAAGCATATAATACTCGAAATGACTGAACTCGTCAAGACTGACGAATAGAAGTTGCTGATAAATGCTCATAGTGATCTTGAAGACCGGATATACAATTTCTCCTCATCTATCTGCTCTTTGTTTAGTTCTGTCAGCTGGTTCTGTCAACTTGCATGTCAGCTAGATAGTTTCTGTCAACTAGCATGTCAGCTGGTTCTTTCACTCAGTCTGTCACTTGCCTCGGTTCTCAGATGTGTTTCCGTGACTCAGCCCCTTCGGGTTTACCTCTTCCACTAAGCCCCTTGGCCTTTGGGTCTCTGAATGACTGCAAAATTTTCCCCGCACTAAATTCATACCATACGAGGATTTCGAAGCAATTTCTTCAAATAACCCGCCATTTCTTCTGGTAAGCCTGAACTAGCTTAATTCGAGCAGTTCTATGGAGCTTAGTAGCCCTGTGACACTTCTTTAGTGCATTTAAATAACGCTTTTCCCAGGCCTCTTCGCGCTGCTGCTGCCTCTCGTCCTTCAATTTCTGTCTATCTTGAGTCATACTTCGAGCATCTTTGACGTACACAAGATGCCTCCGATTTTGAGAACCTTATTAGACATTTTCAGCGACTTCTATTTGGCTTAATTGGTCCTGTAGCAACTTCATTTTACGTGCCATGACGCTAGCATTTTTTCAGAACGTTACAAGCTTCTATTCAAGATCTTCTGATAGTGAATATCAGATGAATCATCTGATTTGCAATTGCAGCTCGACTAGTAGAAGTTTTCCAAATAACTGAATCGTCTATCCCAGGTGATGATGTAGTAGATCGAACCAAACTTTCAATAGCTCGAACTCTATTCAGTACTACTCTCGGATCAAAAGAAATTAAGTCAGTATGCTTTAGCTTTGAAGAGACCTGGCTGACGATCTAACCATCGTTTAGCCCAGTACGGAGAGAGGCGAAGAATTCCAACGAGGATAGTATTGAGCACGAACGAAGGGCGTTTGCCGTTGATTGTAGACTTTTATGTAATTGTTCTGAATTTCCTATGCGGGAGATTCCAAGGGTTAAACAACAGCTTTGTAGAACGCTTTTGTTAAGATTTGAATTTCGCAGTTTATTCCTTAAATCTTCTTTGGAAAGATTTCTTAACTCATCAGGCGGAAAGCCCCAGCAATCAAAAGACTGCATTTTGATGCAACAGTTTCGTTGTTTTATCTTATATGTTCGAGATTATATAGACTCTCAAGCAGTTCAGCGTAGGTCAGCATAAGCGCCTACCTTAATAGAATGACAGTCAGCTGTCTTGACTGTTTAAGGAAGGAATTATACTGTGTGCTTCATACTGAATATATGTCACATGGCTGAAACCATCTGCAGAATTTTCATCCGGCATCGTCAACCCGAGGAGACGGGGTAGACCTACACAAGCTCAGCAGCGGACACAAGCTTTACCTTTTGAACTCAGCATTACCTGCCAACAACTTTTTTCCGGCGGTCAAAAGCAGATTTATTTCGCCATTCAAGCTTCGAAACCGTCGGTTGAAGAACCTTTACACCCTCTCGAAGAGCTTGACCCAGAAGACATTATTCGAACTCAAGTTCATACTCGCTTGGCTGAATTTGAGTATAACTACCAGCCTTCCCTCGCTTCTTCAGATCGCATCGAAGTCAATCCCTGGCTGCGACAGACCGGCTGGCCAGCCTATTTGAAAAATCGAGATTGGAAGGCGTTGTGTTCTCTGATCGAATTACCACACCCAGAAGAAAAGAACCTTATAACGATCTCCACGAGCTTTGATCGAATTATTGAACGCGCGCGAACCTCGGTCTTGACGGAGCGAATCAATGTATTTGATCAGACATTGATCAACATGTTCAATGAACATCAAACGAAAGCCGGTCAACCTTTGTCTTTATGTCTGCAAGAGCGTACTTTTAAGAAGTATTGTGTTGTTTGGAAAAAGCTTCTTTGCTTTGCCTATCGTATTGATCAGCACGATGTTCTCGATCTCTGCCAACATCGAACGCAATCACAGGTCAACGGTCTGCGTCGTACAATCACTGTGGCCAAAAAGCTTCGAAAGATTGAGGAGACGGTCGAGCAGATGGATCAGCTAGCAGCTCATCAGCTTCAGTTAGATCAGATTTTAACGAGATTCTGCGTTACTCTCTTTACTCAAACCTTGAAGGCGAGTCTTTATCAATCCATGGTGGTCAGTTTTCTAGCGGTGCTTGCAATTGATCTGGAGAATGTATGTAAAGCTTCTCTTCATCAATACGTCTTCAGGAATTTTGGAACAGAATATTGACTTTTAAAACAGATGCGCTTCTACGATGCCTGCAGCTATACTTCGCACTTATCTGCTATTGTGAAGTTGACTCAACTTATCGTGATTCAGCACAGTGTATTTATGGAGGATACTGGTCAGATCTCGCATGCAGCCGATGCTCTTCGCGTCGTCCGTGATCCTTGGTTGATGCGAAACTCCGCCACGCCTTTCGCTTTCATCCTCACCATTCGCGGGTATGGAAGGCGAATTCGAAACAACACCACCAGTGCCGGCTTTATCTCCTGGTCGAATGACTTTTCCCAACTAGCATATAAAGACATTCAGCTTCGCATTCCTGCCGTTCGATGTTTTTTACAGTGCGAGATGGCTATGCTTCAAACGGATTTATCAGAGCTGCTGCTATCACCAAGCCTACAGAAAAGGCCCTGGTTCGAGCTTGATCAGTTGAAAGACAATCCCGCTAATTCAAAGACCAACTGGTCTTTTTTACAAGAGTCTCGGAACAAGCTCTTGTCATGGAAGTCATGGTTAATGAACAGGGTATTGACGCAAGAAGAGCTACGTCAACAGTTCTTTCAGGAGAATTCAATTGCTCGACAATCGCCTATATACTCGGCTTGGAAAGTTGACCGTGTGCAAGCCTACTTGAAGCTGGAGCGTCGCTTTCTCGCTCGGCTCGCAATGCTGATGTATATGCTAAGCGGTCAGCCAGCGCGTGGAACGGAATTGATGAGCTTACGCTATCGAAACACAGCGATCGGAGGATATCGGAACATTTATATTGAACATGGACTCGTAACCTATCCCAAATGGGTAATGGTACCCAGGGCTGGGTACCATTGTTTTTGGAGAGGAAATTAAGCGAGAACTTGGGAACAGGGGGCTCGGTACCATTGTTTTCGAAGGCTGGGTACCATTTAACTTCCTGGGCCGATTTTCTTCAAACTTTCAGGTCTTATTCCTTTCAGTCAGCTGTATCCACGAACATATTATCGAACTCAAAGGCATCAAACTGCATTTTTAGGAAAATGTTGAACATTGAGATTTTAGAGGGTTTTGCTAGCGCGGATCAGTTTGAACATCAAAATCATCAATTTCCCCCGCCCGGATTGATTTATGCGCGCTGACTACCCCACATACTTTGGGAGACATAATTGTATATGAATTCGGGCGCAAATCAAAAACGGGGACTTGGCGAAAAAAAAAAAAACTCATCAATCTTTGCGCACTTTCTCGTCGCAGTACCGTTGAGCAACCACGGGATTGAGAGAGACATGATCTATGACATAATTGATGCGCTCGACGATACGATTTCAACGCCGTTACACTCTATTCCATCCGACTTTATCCAAGTGCGCTGTCGCCGTCATGTACAGTCGAATGTTCAAGTTTTTGAAGTTCCATTCCAGGTACGCTAAAAGCTTGCCGATGTCGAGCTTCACCAATAAACATAGATATAAAGCGTCAAGCGTCAAGCTAAAACATTAGTTCCCCGCTTGACGCTTTATACCTAGGCCGATTGGCAGAAAATCTACTGTCCTTCCACGCGTTCTTTCTTCATCAACAAACAAAGCAGCCAGGTGTTTCCTTCCTCGTTCATCAACTTCAACCATGGGTCGTCGTGCCAAATCGACCATCGACAAGCGCATCGGTCAATCATTGAGGCAACGCAAATACGAGACCAGACACAGGCAGGCAAATGTCATTGACACCGTTGATGTCGATGCTGTTCCTTCCGGACCATCTGCTCCCTTAGCAGACGATGCTCCCTTAGCAGACGATGCCTTCATTGAGAATCAACCGCCTTCGCCCTCTTCATCAGTTCCGTCGACATCAGTTTCAGACTTTGTCTCCGTGACTGAGCCACCTTCGGTCAGTATTGTGTGTGTCTAAGTCTACCGCGGTCAACCTGATTGAATTGATTATCAGATTCTTGCTCAATACACGCTCACCATCCGACCTCCTCCTCCTTCCCGAGCCTATCTATCAGCGGTTGACATCAACCCGATTTCGATCTCACCTTTGCTTCAATTATCATCTGCAGATACCCGAACATCAATCTCTTCATCCATCCCCGATGAAGAGATCACCGACCGCTCTTCCGCTCGTCTTTCAACTCCGTCCTCGCACGCCTCATGTGATTCCACCGCTTTCTTCCCACCTCGGTCTCGCACTCCTTCAGTATCGCCCTCCACGGTCACTTCGCGCGCCTCCACACCTTCGTCTGATGACTCGCCTCCTCTATCCTCTCCCTTGATGGGTAATAGTCCCATCTTCGAGGGTAATAGTCTCACATCCGACCGTCATCCAACATCATCATCAGCCCAAAATGCTCCAGCCACCAGCGGTCGTTCAACGCCCTCCATATTGAGTTCCTCCTCCACCGATGAAGAGCATGACCCCTTCGCTCGATCGTTCTCCATCGGTAGCTCTCAGGCTCCAAGCGTTGCATCGGTGGCCTCGGACGATCAATGCCCCATAATTGCGGACGAAGCAGATGAAGATAGAGAGAAGTGGCTCAAGCGAGCCGACCGTTGCTTGCATCACGCATGGGCATCGGATTGCTTCTGTGGTCGGTTCATTATTTCAAATGTTAAACATGACTGACTGACATCTTCAGATTCCGAAAATCGCTCGGATTCTACCTCGTCGCAGTACTCTCTTGCGGAAATGACTGCGTTCTGGCATCGACAGTTGCCCTTCTCCTCCAGAAACCCGATCCCAGCTCCGCTACATAATCCGAAACCGCTGCAACGCGATAATCGACATGATGATTTCACATCCGTTCAGTGGAAGACTCTACTGACCGGAGGCGATGATCCCCCACCGAGCCTCAGTCTTCGAAGTTCGGAGGAACGCTTTCTTGCATCCTGCGGGCCTGCAGAGCCTCGAATTACGCGAACATGGGATGTTGACAGTTTCCTCGCTCGTGCCACCACTTTGGCAGTTCATAAAGGCGGCTTTCAGCTGGCGTACCGACCTCCCTACCTGCGGCGTATCACGCAGAACCAGCGAGTGCTCTTCAACGGTTATGCAATTCACAAATTGAAACAGCTACGGATTGGGCACGGCGTCATGTCAGGGGGAAGCAACTACAACTGCCATCTGATTCTGCCACACATGCCACTAGGTCATGATGGGAGTACCCATCTTCGATCTGTCACCCAAGCTGCCTGGATCGATGAGATCGTACTTCCCGCCTTGAGAGCCAGCTGTCCCCCCGACATTCTACAGCACCATCCTCGTTCATTTGCCGATGCCACGATGAAGGCCACGGTCAAGAAGGAAATTCATCCGCAAGGCAGCAGCGCTTCCATTGATCTGCGATACATCGTTCCGGATCGTTTCTTGCGTGCTTTCTGGACTGAAATTCTTCGACGCTGCAACCGAAGACGAGAAGATCAGACCTCAGCGCAGGCCGAGTTTCGTGACCCATTTCTGATTATCACCGCGCATGATCTGAAACTGCAGACCAAACGTGATACAGCACCCGAGGCACGAACCGACTTTGTACAGCATCTGCAGCAGTGTTTTCACTGGCATCCCGATAACTTTCCTTCTCAGGACTGCTGGCTTGACTTCGGGAACGAGGATACACCTCTGACAACTCGCCATGATTCCGCCATCACCTTATTACGGAAGACCGCCTGCCTTCGCGACTGGAGCCATCAGTTTCGTTGTCCCACTCATGTTTCGGCGCTTATCATCACACAGACCTTTCCCTGGGCACTGACGCGCGATGCCAGTACTGCGTCGGTGGAACTGAGAGGATCAAATGACTTACGTCACCGCGGGCAGATGATCTTTCACAAGGCGTACAGCCTTCACAAAGACCTGTGGGCTACTCCAATGAAGGGACTTCAACCCTTCGGGAACACCCAACTCGAAGCGCTAGGATACTCACAGGCTCTGTTGGATCGATGGTATGCGGCCAGCAAGCAATCCAATCCGCGGAAACGAGAATGGCTGGTCAAGGTTCTTCAGCAGACCAAGAACCGCATCAGTGCCGCACTTTCCGCTTCCATGAACATCAGCTTCGGCGTGCGACAAGAATATCGCATCCGATGGGACCTGTTTCAGGCTCTGGATCTCGATCACATCGGTCCCATTGATGTTGAACCGACGCCCTCAGTTGAACCGGTCCCCAACAGTTCCGAAGACGAAGCATCCGATACCGAGTCATCACCGCCCATCCGGACCCTCCGGCGGCCAAGGTTGACCGCGGTCAACTCAAGCGCACAGGCTGCCAAGCCGAGTCGACGGAAGAAAAACAACAGAAAGGTTCGCACCCCTTCTGTTGCAAACCATGGGGACTCAGCCGCGGCTGCATCGAGTCATAGACCGTACTGGGTTCTTTCCACGAAGGAAGTTAATCTCTTCATTGCCGAAGAGCTGAACCGATGGCTGTTCTGTGTGGAGGTTCTCATGTCACGCTCACGTCGAGGTCCGGACGGGCTCCAACCAGCATCTGAGGAGTTACAGCTGATCAACGGGGTCATGGTCAGCGCACTTATTCAGACTCTTCGCTTGAGTCTCGGCGCTAACGACCCATCCACTCAACCGGCAATGTGGCGAAAGTCCTGGAAACCGAAAGGAAGGCGAAGGAAAAATTGGCCTTTGAGCTGTAATCCTCAATTCGACCGGTCAATGGTGTTAGGCCTCAATTTTCAGGCTTCCCTTGACCAATATGGTCTGGCCTGGTTTCCCCGTGACTTGATTGAATGGGGCTGTCCGCCGAGATTCACCCCTCAAGCCTTGCAATGCCTTTCTCTTGCACGTCGCAATCCATTTCAGGCCTCGTTCACCAAAGTCACCAACATACAAGCTCGTCTGACTCGTGAGGATCAGCTTGCAGGACTGTTCCGGGAATTCCTGCAGAAACGACATGACCATCCCACCCGATCGAAAGGATATAGGCAAGCCATCACAGAAGCTTTCACCGTCGGCGCCAGCCTCGTGGTTCAGGCTTACATTCACAACCAGTTAGAACATTTGCCTATGTTGACCGCGGTCAACATACTCGGACTTGTCCACATCCTGAACCCCAGGGTGTTTCGGAAATTTGCCCAACCAGGGGGTGGTAAGCAGATGGAGCCGGGGGTTGCCCAGGTTGTGATTCCTCCGATAATGAGACTGATTCAACTGCGGCGGACCATGTCGGACTCGGTGAAAGTTGGTGGCTTAGATCTTCGGATTGGCGCCGATATTCCCCCGTACAAAGTCACGACTGTCGAATTAGCCATGAATGATACCCAGCAAAAGGCGTACAACAAGGTTCATGACAGACTGGCCGGAAGATTGGGGAATGGTCAGGACCCGGTGAGTGGGGAGGGCCGCCTAGACATGGCTATGAACCGCCGGTTGGTCCACGCGACCCTCAACCCGGAACTGGACAAGCTGATCACCCGCTCCAATGCAGCGGGTGTGAAGGACATCAATAAATGGTACGACAAGGATAGCGACTACGGGGTCAGCTGGTACCATCGAAAGACCAGGTCGGACACGTGGTCGCCGCCGTATAGAGACCGGCTCTCTGCCGGTCTCTATATGTCGGCGCTGTCCCCCAAACTGTCCTGGCTCGCCGCCCTCTGCCACCAAATCTGCAAGGTGGAGAAGAAGAAGGTCTTAATCTTTGCCGGGTGGCCAATGACGTTGTGGAACGCGAGTGCGTTCCTGATGAACATCGGGTTCCGAGTGATTGACATACGGTCTGTCCATACCGCCGCCGAGCGCCAAGAAGCATGTGACATGTTCAACGACAAGGACGAGCCCGTGGACGTTCTTCTGACTTCTCTCCGAACAACAGCCGCGTCGGTGAACCTACAGAAGGACTGTGCGGACGTCATATTCATCGATGTCCCCGTTGGCGCCAATACTGCCTTCCAAGCGATTGGAAGGGTCTATCGTATCGGCCAGACCCGGCCACAGCGTGTTTGGATCCTCACCCTCGATGAGTCGTATGACCAGGTAATGCAGTTTCGTGCCGCATCGAAAATGGTGAGTCAAATTTCGGGTGTCGGAGATGTACGCGCGAGCGACGAGGCCGTTCAGGCCCTTCGAGAAGCGCATCCGAACGATGACGACGAACCCATGCCCGATCATGTTCTTAGGGACAGCATCATCACCGATAATGCGGTTGATCTATACATGCGGACCTTTGGCTTATCGTCACCTCGTCACCAAAAGGAATGGGGAAATGTGCGAAATCTTAAGGCAAAGAATGGTCTGAGCTGGCCCTGCTCGGAATCACCCGCCAAAGCATCCAGTGAGTGGTTTGAAATGAAGCATATAAACATGACTATCACTAATATCTCTGCAGATCGGTTACTGGAAATGCAGCAGACTCCGCCGATTAAAGATGGAAGTAGTACGCCATTCGACGAACCCATTCCACTGACATATCCCTCTGTGCACGCTGCAGATGAGGGTTCCAAAGTTGACCACGGTCAACTTGGAACCGCGATCCCAGCTAGGTTTAACCCTCGGACGACCCCACCTACTGCCGAGAATGAACATGGTACATCAATCTTCATAAAGCATTATGTGACAACCTTTGACTGACGTTCCCTGCAGAAGCTGTCCATGGAACTGCTGCCGGTACTGAGCTACAGAAGGAGCAAACCCCCCAGGCGACCTCGTCATCCGGCCTCAATGACCAAGGTACAGCCATGTTCCTCGAGAATTCTGTGGCAAAGCTTGACTGACGTTCCCTGCAGAAGCTGTCCATGGAACTGCTGCCGGTACTGAGTTACCGAAGGAGCAAACCCCCCCAGTGACCCCACCTTCCGGTGTGAAGGATTCAGGTACATCAGACAGTCGTTCATCGAAAATTCGATGACAATCTTTGACTGATGTTCTCTGCAGAAACTTCCCGTGAGGATTGCTCAGAGTCGGGCGTTCACTATGAGGAGGATAATCCCGACCTCCCTATCCTTCAACAATGTGAGTTCTTCAAGTCTGACGAACGAAATTGATGTTCTCATGACAGTTTTCAGCAGCTGATTCGAATACAGCAGGTTCAGACCATGCAAGCCCGGACAGTTCCAAGCGTCGGTCTAGAAAGCGTAAGAGGAACGACAAATCCGATGATCTAGTAGCCACCAAGAGAGTGACGAGATCCCAAGCATGATACTTTTGAAGTTGCACAGTAGATAGTCGAAATGAAACCAATATTACGAGGTTAATTCTCATAACATGATATTATGTAATAATCGTAACACTCTTCAAGATGACCGCGGTCATATCACTGACTAGATCATTTTTCCGCACATGATTTAGCAGCGGTTGAGCGCCGTCGTAGCAGGGTCTGGTCGCATGCATGTTTTTTGAAAGCCTCTGGCAGATGTCTTTCTTCATTGGAATGCCTGCGGTATTCCGTAGCTTAGTTGATACTGTAGTATGACAATATGCAAAGTCATTACGGAATAGAAGCAACAGGGTGGGTGAGCAAACAACGAGCACATGCAATGATTGTACTAGTAGAAAGGTACTGTAGATGCGGACCCTCGATTCTTCATCATCACCTGATCCTCCCCTCTCTCTATAGACCTTTCATCCTGTTCATATGTGATTCTGTGAAGCTTTTGTACAGACCTGTGCAACGATGCTTCTTGTTCACCTCTTAGTATCACCGGTTGCAATAATCGCGAGCAGATATCTCTTCGGTATGAAACGGCTAAAGCCTTGATTATACATCTCAAGACTGTTAGGCAATCTAATAGAACCTTTGCCCCAGGCAGAATCAATATTATAGACATCGGAGAGACTCAAGGAAGACGAAAATCCTCAGCCTTGTGTTGGCCCGATGTAGAAGCATATGGGGTGCAATCACCTTCAGATCTTCCAATGGGAACTCAACAGTAGACTCGATGCAGCTCCTCCTGAAATAAGTCTGGCAAATGAACAGTGTCAGCTGATGGTCACTTCACTTCCAAGATACGAAAGAATTTATAGATTTGTATGCCTTGTTTTGCGGGTATTGAGGGTTTACCAAAATGTTACAATAGTACCAAGGATAATTGGCTATATAGTAGAGACGGCTGCAGGTGTGATGTAGCAGCAGCTACGCACTGAGCATCTTAGCTAGCACATCTTCCACACGATTCGAAGTTGTGGCGCCAAAGTGCAAATAATCGGGGACAAAATTCAGCCAATCACTTCGTTCTGAGGGACCTAAAAGAAGTTGACCGCTGAGAAGCCACCCTACATCCCACTCTCATGCGTAGTTCTGACAGCTCAGCATCAAAGGAGATCGAGGATATTTCGACTGCTTTAGTAGGCACATAGTAGGGACCTGAAGCTTGCTAGGTCCTGGGCCGTAGGCTCTTCAATTGCTAGAAGGCGTATGGCATCTGGATGGGACTCAACCCACTCGGCGACGTCATCCATGACAACATACTGAGGGAGTCAAGGTAGGTACTGGGGTTAATGAGGCCATTGACCTTGTATCCCTGATAGCTCATGCTCCAAACGCTTAAGCCAGTGGGCAGCAGATACATTCCAAGTACCTGAAAAGGTGCCACAAAAGGCGAAGATAGGGCCACTCTGATGATACGTCATATTGACAGGCGTAACAGGTGTATTGGGTGTAAGTATTAGGAGGGCTTTTAGGACTCTTGGAGCTATTCGAAAAGAAACAGGAATTAGGACGTTGTTTAAAGTCGTCTAAGTGATACTGCAGTATCGACCCGGAATAGGGAACAGTACTGTTACCCCTGTGGTTAGTAATCTCCGCATTGATCCGGCGCTATTGGATGGTTATTTACAGTTTGAACAAGACCAAAGGTTCTGTGGGTAGCATCAGGAGCGGATTTTCCAAATGTAAAGTCGAAGCTCTACAGAACTAAATAGTCCTGGGGGGGGGTGGAGCTGACCGAAGGAACAAGAGACCGATCCACAACTCCCTTTTTATAACCAAAAAAAAGCCCCAGCGCCTGGGGGGGGGGGGGCGGACGGAAGAAGAAAAACAAGAAAAACACAGGGACCAGGCTAATTCTCCTTCAAACTCCCCCGTAGGGCCGCTTGTTCCTCGACCAGTGAGTTATTCCTGGTCCAGTAGTGGATTGGTCTTTAGTAGAGGCCGAAGTTGGGCGAGGATTTGGGTGGTGATAGCCCTGTATGATTCCGAATGTACTGTACATGTAGTGAAATGGGGGTTTATATGTAGTGAAAAGGGGTGTACGTTTAGTGGTTCCCTTTATTTAGCACCCGTACCCCATCTGGTCAAGCTCCTACCAAATTTGGCCTAGCTGTCAATCCAAGGGGGTGGCCGACCTTGTGGCGGTCAAAGGGATAACGCGACCATTATTCCATACAAGTCAATGCTCCTTCGCCAAAAGGCATTCATTATTACCGCTATCAGTCTGTTCAGATGGGGAATCAAGACTTAACGACGTGTCGTTTGAGAGTGCCAGAGACTGTGCGGGACTGGATCCAATCGTCAGTCTCCCCCATACGCCTCTATACTTAGAATAGAGACATCGATGCATTTCTACGGTAGAGTTTCCACCGGATCCGGTGGTTTTTCGTTTCTGTGGGGCTGTTCTGCAAAGGCCAGGGTACGGATAGGGGGAATCTCGTGTATTGAGAACCTGTCTTGAGGATGGTACAGTTCGGTGGCGATTGTATAGTCTGTGGGTAAGAAGTGATGGAAAACAGTTTTCCGCTCCCTATTGAATAGCACGGAAGCTTGCCCGAACGAGGCTTAGTGTAGTCTTGGCACTCGCCTACATAGACTCAGCCTTCGTGTAGTTAGAAAATACAACCTTCTTCCGATCTGTCTATTACAGCAGCGAGTAGTGATTCTATCAAGAAGGCCTACGTACTTAGCGATTGCCTGATGTAGTGTTAGCTTCGTTTAAGACAGCGCGCCGCTTCGCGACGCCGCACTCGAGTCAATAAAAGAACTATTATTATCACCGCTATCAACCAACCTATAATCCCAGGGTGACGGCAAAGATTTTGGATATTTTGTGGAATCGGCCAAAATGTGAACACACTTTGGAACAATCCTATCCAGGTATGGATAAAGAGGCGCGCCGTAGCGCGCCAAATGGACGAAGATTATGGTCACGGGGGTTCTGGAAAGGAGGATGCGCCGAGAGTCGAAGTACCGGGAATGGTCACACCATCTTTCTTGAGGGGCAGACTTGTGCGAACGACGAGTAACATACTGCTCGGTAGAGAATTCTTTGTTGACCGGGCTTGCTAAAACCTTCAGGAAGGCTTCTATCAGTCTCTCTTCTGGCGGTGTACTGCAGTGTCAACATGTGTCACGTGATCTTACACACTTCCAGATCTCGTTTCTTCTAGTTCGGCCTTCAGGAAGTTGTTCGCCCAGTAAGCGCTGGCGTGGACTCTCAGCACACAAGAAATATGATAAATATCGAATTCTAGGCTCATACTTCTCGAAAGTGGGGGGCACCGAGATCTATTTTCTCTCGAGTAGAGACTAGTATAAGTTACTAATAATCTAGGCCATAAGACCATGCGAGTCAAGCGACACCTTCTAAACCGCAATTACTCTGTTTCATAATCGCTCTGTTCATTGTCAAGTCCAAGACCGCCAACATATCAGTCCGAGGTATTCACTTCAACCACTCCACCGACTTAACATCGCATCTCATGATACTCTTTAGATTATCTTTCACAGCTACGCTCATGGATAAAGCAAGGTCGGCGAACAGATACTCCAATGGACATCCACGCTCTGAAGCTCTGGAGAGACGCGCACGAAAGATCCGAGATGACGGTGATGGAGCTACGGGCCAAGATCTTTGGGTTGGAACGAAGATGTGAGGGGCAGGATGCACAGATGAATCAGATGTCGACGGTTGCTGCGTTGCAGAAGAAACGAAAGAGAGTGGTGACTGAATTGACAGAGAGCTCGAATAATACGTTTTTAAAGCAAGCTAGGACAACGGCGACTGCACAGCCCGAAGATACCTTCCTTTCTGTGTCTATGAATGAATGGGAGGATTCAGCTCCAGGCACATATAGTAAGATGCTCTTCGCCGTCCAGAAGAAGCTCGAATCTGATATGTTAGCCACCACTCTTCCTCACAACGATTATCTCCTGCAAGAGATCAGGTCTCAACAATTCGTCGCCATACTCTCGAAAGTATTCACTGAAACCAGCTGCATGATCTTCACTATCACCCCCTCTACTGCCACGGAAAATTCCATCAACGTTAACCCTCGTAACAGTACCACTCAAGCTCAGAACCAAAGCGCAAGCATTGCCCAAACAGACCTGGACTCCAAGCTCAACTCCAAACTTCAGGCAATCGCATGCATATACCGTCGGCTCCTAGAAAGAGGGGACATATCAGACCGAACACCAGCAGGCAAAGCTCTCCAAAGCAAAGTCGTGTACAGCTTCGTCAAGCTTTTCCGAGACCTACTAGACCGGATAGGTGATCTTGCCGCCTCTCATATCACACATAATACCAGCAAAGATGCTCAAAATGTGTCAAAGGAAGCAAAAACCGCATTTGCATCTGCTAAAGACGACAAAACCACCTCAGAGCTCTGCCGCCTTCTAATCACCATGGCCGCAAGCCTCGAAGTCTCGAACCTAATGCACCAAAACATCATAGACGGACTCCTCTTCTTCCTGCTCACACGAGTCGGCCAGCTTCTATTCGTCTTCTCGGACGATATTCAAGCACAAAACAAAACCACCACCAGCCACCTATTCCAAGGAAACTTCGTCCCCGAAGGCCCTCACCTCATCTTTCTCCTCACTCACCTAACACCCCTAATTCGATCTGCATCGCTCGTGCTCGCCAAAAAGGCAAAGATGACATTACAGCACACCCTCTTGAACGCCGTGTTTGGCGCGCAGACGGGCGATTTCGTGCATGCGTTGAGAGAACCCTACTTTCCCCCCGACAATCTCGATGCGGATGCGGATGCGGATGTCCATACGCTTGCCAGTAGGGACGACGGAAACGTACGCGACTGGTACAAACATGAAATCTGGAGATGTCTAGGATGGGAGGTCCTGGCCGACCACATCGCATGGCCTGAGGTGAAAGTCTGAAACCTGGCAATCAAAAATTTTCCCCACTGCCTGTCTGCCATCGTCTCTGCTATATCATCGCAACATTGGGTCAAATATTCCGCTGGGTACCAAAAGTTGGAATTGCTGAGTCCGAGATATCAAAAGGGGGAAGAGCTTCAAAACGGCTATTTGAAGATATGGGTTGGAACTTTGCTTGCGGCGATTGTGAAAACATGAAAGTTTTTGACCATCCATCTCTCTCTTCCACTCTTCCTCTCCCCATGAACTCCTTCCTCCCTTGGTCGTTCTTTTCCTCCTCATCCGCCTGCCCCCGTTCCCTCCCTTGCGCTCTGTGTCCTCACACCCCTCACATTCCTTATTTCATGCTCCGGCCCCTCTCCTTTTCATTCCCACCTTTCTTCCATCCACCCCCCCCCCTCCCCCACCCACCCTTCCCCCCCCCCAGCCCATATCTCCCACCCTCAAGCCCCTGCCCTCACCTTCACCCACGCCACCCTTCATCCCTCCTCCCGCATATCTGGTCAGCTATTCAGTTAGCCAGATCTGCAAATCTCCCCACGATCCAAGAAAAACCATTCTGCCCCCATTCTGCTGAACCGCCATCAACAGATCTAGATGGCTGGGGCCACCATTGCTGCTCGAAGGGGAGATCGTCACCGGCATGGAGCTTGTCCACGAGTCCATACACCTTTTGACGCGGCAACGGCGGAGCTCTTGACAACAGCAGTCAGTTGCACTCGGAACTTCTCGCTAGCTTTCAGTTAACGGATATACAGGCTTTATCATCGAACCGCAACGGAACCTGGTCCTGCAACGTCACAACTTCAGCATCTTCCAGAAGAACTACGCCTCGAGGGATATGTCCGACACTCAAGCCGTCTACCGCGGATTAGAGTCACAAACGGCGTTGGTGCGAGCCGCCAGTGAGACGAGTCGACGACGACCGAGGAGACTGCCGCCTAATAAGCCGAGATCGATTGTCATTGCGAGGTGAGGCTTCTACATCGAAGGCTTCAATCACACAGAAAGTGGTTTAAAGACAAAAAGCGATTCATCACCAGCATGAAGGGAACCACCATCTACAATGAGTATCAAGAAGCCTCGGCACAAGAAGGCACGTTTAAAAGAGGTCAAAGCGAGCTCGTACATTCCAGAACAAGATCGATTGATGATCGTGAAACGTGTTTGCGTCATTGAGAGTCTCTTCACCTTTATCACTTCATCTCTGGAAGAGGAGTACAAACGACAACTGCAAGCTCAGTGCTGTAACTGCGCTTTGCAGCTTGTAGGAAAGCCGAAGTTCTCATCGTCGAGAGCACTTTGCGTCGGACATCAAGCTCGAGAAATATAATACGTCACTAATTCTATCGAAATCCATCCCGCTTGAATTCAAACCCACTCGATGTATTTTCTATCTTGGCGACAAGGAATTGCCGACAGTGAAGCGTCTGTGATATTTTCATAGCCATGACGATCTGAAAACGCACTTCCATCGGAAACATCTTCAGTATCATTCAGAAGATCAATTTCATTCAAGGTGTGCTGCTACCTTGACAGGCAAAAGATGCAAAATCATGCAGAAGTAATACATAAAACATCTATTCAATCAGTGTCGACTCTCATATAGCTTCTCTATTTCAAATTTGCTTTTTTACTTTTCAAGAAGATCAAATCGTCGTTATCATTGAAATACTTCGATCTGGTATTGAGCTTGTTGAGTTAGTTACCCCCTCACATGTTGAATTCTTTAATAGAATGAGCACTAGAATCTCATACATCTCGACGAATCTAGCATAATGCATCTACGATAACGCTTTTCTAATTGATCTCATTCTTTTTTCGCCTCTCAGTTGCCTCGACCTCTTGCTCTTCTTCACCAAACTCTTATGCATCGGCGCTTCAAATGTCTCGTCCGCTGAGCGTATCACGGTCAGTGTCGCGAACAGAGTATGTGCTTACGATGAACTTGAGCATGCCCTTCGCGTCAACAGGCCTCTGCTGTTACGCTCTGAGCCGCGTCGAGACTGTTACATGTGGATGAAGTGATGTCAGACATCTCTTTCGGCAGCACTTTCTGCGGATTGCGCGACATCATGCTCTGATATTTCTTGTGCGCAGGATAGAGGCGTTTGATTCGTCGAAGTGAGGTCAAATTCAGTACAGACTAAACAGTGAAGTAGAGAACTTCTTGCGTCAGATTGTGAAATTCAATGTTCATCTTCGAGTCACGCGAAACGATGATGCTGCTTTTAGATTTGTAAGGGTTAAGATGATCTGCTTGAGCTTCGATGGTGATAATAAAATCTGAGTCGATAAGACTGTTTGAGCGTCGCTCCTAGATAGACCTCTATCCAGCTTCAACCTCATACACTAAATGCCCCATATGACCTCGTATTCCAACAGGTTATGAGCCCGGGTTAGTGCAAACCGCCTGGGTTGTTGCTCCGTATTCAGTGACTACGACAAGCTTACTGCCACCATGTCTATCGTCGTCGACGTCGCCACTCGGAAACCTCTACGCGATAGAGCCCAAGGTCGATAATTCAAGCCTCTACGCGATAGAGCCAATTAGAACACCGTGGATATGTGTCTTCGACGAAGGGAAACGGTGGACTCAAATATACCGTGGATATGTGCCTTCGACGAAGAGAAGCGGTGGATCCAGTATACCGTGGATATGTGCCTCCGACGAAGGGAAGTGATACTTTATATACCGTGGATATGTGACCTTCGACGGAGGGAAACGGTGAATCATACGTTACGAAGCTCCGAATAGCTTCAATCACTGCTAAGCCCTTTGGCTGGGGGAGTCAGAAACTCCAAAATACGTTACGAAGCTCCGAATAGCTTCCATCACTGCTAAGCCATTTGGCTGGGGGAGTCAGAAACTCCGATTTACGTTACGAAGCTCCGAATAGCTTCAATTACTGCTAAGCCATTTGGCTGGGGGAGTCAGAAACTCCAATACACGTTACGAAGCTTCGGATAGCTTCAAATATTCAACATATATGGCTCTGTTTGGCTATGATTCCCATAGGGGAGTGTTGGAAATAGGGGAGATGGTAATCTCCGCCTACATAGGGCTGATAGGGCTGGGGCCCGCTAGTAGAGTTGTACCTGCTCGCTCCTAGATAGACTTCTATCCAGCTTCAACCTCATACACTAAATGCCCCATATGACCTCGTATTCCAACAAGAAGCCATCTCTATATGTTCCGGGAGGGCGAGCGATGATAAAGAGACATGATTTCGAACGAGAACAAGGATATCGACATGATGGAGCGTACCTTACCAAAAGCAGCGTTCAAGTTAGTGACGTTATTTTCAAGGCGGTCGTCACCGAAATTGAGAGTGTAGATATAAATAAAGGTAGCCAATACAGACACACCACCTAGCACTGCTGACACACCACCCCCCACACTGCTGGCACACCACCCCCTCCCACTAAGCCTAATAGGGTAAGCCACAGGCCACCTCAACATGTCTATGCAACTGCTGCCCCCTAGGGCAGGCCTACACGAGTACACCTCCATTGATCTTTTGATCAAGGACATAAACAAGCATGCGAAGGATCAAGGCTATGGGGTGACGCGCAAGCGGAGCAAGCGGTCGAAGAAAGGCGTCCTCATGGATACGTTGCGATCGAGGCGGTGAGGAGGATGCAAAAGATATGTTTCATGTTTGAATTTGCAGTGGGAGAACGGCGAGAAAATACATTGAATTTGGTGGTAGACAGGCGCAAAACTATGCTCATAACCTTCCCGAGATCTTGTTGATGTTGTTTGTTTACGGGGTCACTGAACCCTGTGGCTTACCCTATTAGGCTTAGTGGGAGGGGGTGGTGTGCCAGCAGTGTGGGGGGTGGTGTGTCAGCAGTGCTAGGTGGTGTGTCTGTATTGGCTACCTAAATAAAAGTCGTTAACTTTTAAGACTTGCTTGAGTTTGACTTAGGATATCTAGATGTTGTGCCCAGGAATTACCATAAAAATGTTGGTTTACGAATGGGGCCAAAATGTGAACACACTTCCCAAAAAGTTGAGTGACGGTCGCTACATAAGGCACTGAATAGATCACATTATCACATATAAAGCAATGAAGAAGCATTGAATAGATGTCAGGGCCGGATCAATGCTTGGGTCCGATTCTGGGTTTGGTTTGATTATATCAATTGGCACTTAGCCAGATTAGTTAGGCTCAGGGGCCCTAACCCTGGCGCTTACAACAGACCACATATAAAGCATTGAATATACTGCATATGAAGCACTGGGGGGGCAGCAGTAAGGTTGGTTTTACAAATTCGATTCTTATTTTGCACTTTTTGAAGATTCGCTAATTTTGATGAGCTCTCAGGAAATTCAAAAAAATGATACAGGTTTCACATACATGAATGGTAGATAAGTCTTGTTTAGACTTTCGTTTCACCTCAGTCTGTGACAAACCTGAAGCCTTGTCACCTACAAAGCTTGATTATGGAGTTGACCGACCCAGGGCGGCTAGTTCCCGATTAGGACTAGCGCTGATCGCGACAGAGACTTCTGCAGTTATAGGCCTGCCGCTCTGCCACAGCTTCTTTCCTCTTCTTCTTTTTCTGTATCTTAGAATCTTCGATTAGAATGCAATAGGCTTCATGATATATCTTATGTCGAATGATCCTAGCTCGTCTCACAGTCCACGTATTCTGATATTTTTAGAACGGAACATCGCTTTTCTGAACTTTGAACCACTTTATTTGCATTCCTACTGACCCGCCTGGGCATTTTCTTCGGCGGAACCCGCTTTTCTGGGCTTGGGTCGATTGAAACTAATGCGTAGTTGATCAAGTCTCCAGGCCATGCGAGATAGTGACCACATGCCTTGCCAGGTAAATGTTTGAGTCTTTGGGTTTGGCAAAGACAGAGATACTTAAGGTTCTCCCTTCCAGTCGTGCTAGGTGAATACTGATTGAACGGAGGCCCGTCCCAGCAATAAGAGTTTGGTGATGGTCGAGACTTTTTTCGAAGATACACCTTGTAGCAAACATCGATCCCGGTGACTCTGCGGAAAGTTGGTAAGGCGTCTTGGAAGAGATATCTACATGCGAGGAGGGGACCCGCAAGATAAAGATGGGCACATCTATCAAATTTTTCTTGCTTGCCGTCCTTCTCCTTGGGTTCCGCGAAATAGTATCCCTGTTCGACGTACCAGAAGGGATCGGAGTCCTCGAAAGCGTTTTCGTAGGTTTGAATTCGAAGCTCGGAAGGTAAACGCTGAAAACGTTGAAAGATACTTTCAATTATGTTTATTAGTTCCTGTGTTTTAGATTTGTTATCGCAACTTACCCTTCTTTGATCTCAGACGTCGAGTCTGTTTCAGGAATGAATGTCATCGTCTACGAAAACCTTTGACATTTACTTCAAAGCACGAGAGCCCTGGGACACCGCTGATAAAAGGTATTCGATTTTCGAAGCTGCATACCTTATGTACGAACGCAAACCGGCAAGTGAGTTCTATGTCTTGACAATAACATCTGAGCAGGGGAGAGGAGTTACATACACTCAGAGAACCGGGTTGCAGCAAACCCAAATCAGTAAAAGTGACAAGATGAGAGATCTCGTCCAGTGTCTCTCACTTGTCACATATTACGTCGATATGGCTCTTGACCCAGTTTTTCTTGCTACCCCGCACGTATGGGTCAAATAAGCGACGCTGAGTCGATATCCGTACTCGTACTACGTACTACATATGGTTAGGTAGGTAGCCGCCGTAATCCTGGGGTGGCAGGATTACATCTTGGGCACATTCTACCCAATATTAGCCTTAGACTTTGTGAATGTGTAACTCACCTTGTGAATATTCGGAATTAGATTGTTCAAATCGGCGACGTTGTCATGCGGCTGTCCGCAGGGGGCAGAGCCCTGGGCCAACGATCGGGGAGCCGGGGGCATTGCAGCTTTGTGTCATCATACATAAGGTAGTGTCAGCTATAGAAGATACTCATCATGGAGTGGCAGAGCAGATTTAATGCTTGGTCCTGAACATGAATAATCGCCTCCAAACCCACGATGGTCTCGTTCCCTAGCATGACCCACCGGTCCTTAAGGATTCAATAAATCACCAAGCGCGAGGACATTTTGAGGCTTCAGCCGCAACCATCGACCCACCGCAGCTCTAGAAGTCGTAGCATTGGGTTTCGAACAGGCGTAGTAGTCTCCGCTCCGAGCATGCCATACCAAAACATCTTAGAATAATAAATCTAGCCCTTGGACTGTGTGTGTCCCATCACCTTGAACAACATTACGATTCTCCGAACAAAAAGCCTTGAATCAAAACCAGGGTTGATTGTAGACAACTCCGAAGCCTCATTCAACATTCAATTCCCTGTTACCATCATCTTCTTCTCCCTCGCCCTCCTTCAGTTCCTCAAGCGTTTGCTGGAGAGCATTTTCGTGTTCCTCGCCTGTTCGTACGCGAGGGCTTCCTTCGTGTCTTGGAGGATTTTCTTTGTGTCTCGAAGACTCCGCTCCGCTATCTCCAATTTCTTATCCAAGCGGACTGCTTGAACTTCGTGAGTCTTTTGCCGGTCGGCAGCGATTTTTTGAAGATCTATCTCGTAGTTCCGTTCTTGCTGATCGAATTGCTCACGGTAGATAGCGATTTTACACAACTCACTCTTGGTCAATCGAGCAATGTAGTTTGTCGTTTCATCGAGCTGATATTGAAGGTTATGGCAGTTTTCGCATGCTACAGCGATGTCTGACATGGTAGTATCGACTACTTGCATGAAAGGATAAGGGTCAAGACGAAGGGAGAGCAGAGCAAGGTTTATAACCAGTCTTCCACACTTAACAGTCGCCGGAATGGTTTCAGCCAAATTTCAAATCTATTTCACTATGTGACTATGTATGAGACCAGTTCTGTCAAAGCCTTCAAAGTAGTAATAGCACGGATGGGATGAATCCCCCAAATTGTCATCCGACATGACTGAAAAAACATTGCTGATATTGCCCAGAATACCGGAAGAAAATGCTCGAGTGCGAGAGACTTCGCTATGGCAGAAAGATGACCAAGGGCGCCTGAATCTGATACAAAAGCCTTTTATTCGCTGCTGTTGCCATTACTTGCAGTATGGCATGTCATCTACAGAGTAGAGTGAATGACTCTGACCGTGACTGTCAGCAAGAGGCTACCCCTTTTGGAAACAGGCCTCGGGGATAATTTTCTGCCTGCTCAGAGCTGCCAGCATGGCAAGCTGGTAGCGTAAAGCTCGTGATTTGGGCTTGGATATATTGATCAAAAAAGCACATCCAATATACCTGTCTTCGCCCACGGACTCGTATCTCCTACGTGTGGCCAGATCCAGACCCTTATTGCGAAGTCTCACGTTTGGGCAGTCTTCATCTAGAACAGCAGTATAGGTTTCTAATCCATGACGAATACTATGTCCTCCTCGCCTTGCGCTTGTTGGGATGATCTTGCCGTTCAGGTAACAAGGCGGTAGATCGTTGTTGGGGCGTCTCCACGCTTCGAACCGGGAAGGAGGAGATACTAAGTACCTTTGTGCGAAATGTCGCGGATCTTTTCCCAGTCATCACGTGAGCTTTTTCGATCGAATCTCCTCACAGCTGATGTGACTGAAAGCCAAGTCCCATCGCTCCTTTGACCTCTAGCTCTGAATGCGTGGCTGAGGACTGAACAACTGAGTAATTGTGGCGTTGGGGCGAATAGAGGGCGTTGTAGGCTTTGTTGAATGCTCTTTGCTGTACCGAGAGTCTGTAACATTCTAGTGCAACACGTTTGCCCTTTGGGCTGGTCTGCGTACTCAGGGACTTGGATTGTAGAGATCGTGGCACGACTTTAATAGCTTCTCAAAGGTTGCTCGACGCATTTACTTTTCTCTGCGCGGCCATCCGCGTGCTCTGCAATTGCGACGATAAAAGGGCGTGGAAGTATTTGTGGTAAGAAAGGGGCAAGAAGCGGACATCAGCAGTGGCTTTGATCCTATGTCCTTTCTGCGTCTTGGTTATTGGCTTCGTCAGGGCCCAGTACAGCGAGGTGCACACTTGTTTATGGGTGGTCGATGCTTCGAGAATTTGTTGTTCCTTGCACAGTAATTTTATAGCTTCGGCTTAAGCTTTTGCATCATGATCGTATATACTCAAGACCGAAGCGTTCTTGACGTTCAATCAAGAAATTGTAAGAGCGGGAAACGAACCTCACCATTTCCATTTTTCAGAACCATCAATACGGAGGCGGCATCCTCCACCGCCACCGGGAGCTGAAGAAAGGTTGTGACAGGCATCCATCTAGTCATGGCGCCTAGTAGGATGAGTCACCGGAGGTTGAGAAGCAACACTGTTGGCGGCAATTATTTGTGCAAGAACCTTTGCGGCTCTTTTGTCGGGTTGAGTCGTGGTGGACCTTCTACCACTCATGATATACGCTTCCTCTCATTGACCGCTTAGATAGATAGGATACAGCTCCAAGCCAACGTCATATCCCGTAGCTTAGCGTGCTTGGATGCTGTTATAGCGAAGGCGGAGGTAAAAAGATGTGAATAGGAAATCAAAACTTTTCGACCCCGCACTGTGTTTTTGCCTGTTCATTGAAGTCGTTACGTAGGGAATTCGGTAGGGCGTTTGGTAGGGTGATATTCCCTACCAAACGCTCTACTAAACTCCTTATCGAGCTGTCTACGGGCGCATAACACACGTCAAACAGTGCTTTAAACAATGCTTTCTACATGACTTTCTATCTCTCATTAGCTTCCTCATTGTTTTTCCTATTTACATTCCCGTTTGCTTCCTCATCGCAAAGCTTCACGATAATCTCGACCCAAACATCTCGTTGTCATCGGTGAAATCCCCAAAGCTGATGAAGCGCCTCGATAACGCTGAATATTGTGGACCCCGAGGCTTTGGCTACAACTCAAGGACGTGTTTCAATTATTGCTCCCAGGACTTTGACTAATTCTGGAATTAGCGACTTCGATTATGCAACACTCTCTCCTTGCTCAAGGCCACTTCCCACCCTCGCCCTAAGCACAACCACTCATCTTTCATTCACGCCATAACCAACACACTCAACATCCATCCCTGCCCCAAGCCAGTCCCACCTCCCCAAATTCCCCCTCGCCCATTTGGGGTTTGGGCAAACAGTCCTTATTCCTGTTGGAATCCGAGGTCATATGGGGCATATTGGTATTTTGGTTGTTGTTGTTCAGGCTATCTAGGAGGTGGAAGGTGAAAACTCTAATGAGGCGGAGGTTACCAACTCCCCTATTTCCAACAATTTCGCTCTTATCGAATCTCGACGCAAGGCCAACTTCTCTGCAAGGGCTCGTTCCACTGCCTCTTGCAACACTGCCGCCAGCCGGGCCAACCCGCCGTTGCCTCACTTAATGGTTGGTCTTTAATACTTGATCTGACATACCCTGGATTTAGCCAGATTCGGTTCGGGTGCTAGGTCCCTGCCCTCTCTCTTTCTTGACGCAACAATTTCACTATTCCCATTCCTTTCTACAATCGTAAGTCAAAGTCTTATGCACCGATCCCTTCACCCTATCTCAAATGCTTTCGAAGTACCTGTATCAGCTGTTCACTAATAGTACAGCGGCGCCTTGAACTCTTCCTCAATGGTGGCCAACGTGATTGCCTCGTGTTCTCTTTGCTTTGCCGCGACCAGCCGTCGTTATCAAAGTCTACTATCCGTCGTAACGGGTTGGATTGGCCCAGGTTTGAACCTCTAGGGACTAACTCAATAGAGCTGCATATGGCGTGGGAAAAGGGAGGACTGAGATAGTGTTTCGTTTGATGGGGAGAATCGATCAGATGGCACGACAGAAGACTTGGATGGACTTGAACAATACGCTTGGTCGTTACCTTGTCATGTTTCTCGGACTAATTCAAGGCGGAAATAGACAGTTTACTTACGAGGCCACCACGAGGAAAGAATTAAGCCTGTTTGCCAGTTATGGAGTTCTTCCTCCTTCTATCAATCGTAGAGTCCTGTTTGAAGAATATGTAACACATCCTTCCTGGCCTTTCCCCAGACAGCTTGTCCCTCTGATATGGCACGCGGTGCTTGGATGTCTAATCGAGCCGATTCCCGCCTTCCCCTAACAACAACACAGCACGGGCATGCATAGAATAACTACTATCTGCTCCAAGACCGCTCGTCCCATATCCTCGATACCACTCAGAATCTCCATATTTGTGCCACGACAGCACTCTTATTCAATGGCTACCACGGACAAGTCCAATGTGCCCAAGGCAGAATACAGACAGCTTGGGAAAAGCGGCCTGAGGGTCAGTGTGCCAATATTCGCGAGTAACATCTCGACACATTGTCCGCGTGGCATACGGTTTCACCTTTGCGGGATCGAGGCCATTATTTCCGCCATTGCTATCGATATTGTAGATTTTAGGGGTGAATGCATGGTGTGAATATGAGTTTCAAAGCTTTATTTGAGGGGTTGAGGAACGCAATGGGTTCCCAACACTATAAATCTGCGTCTGCATCTTATAGTCTGGAGGAGGCGGTTGTGATGGAGAGTCAAAGAAAGCAGTTCCCACTGAGCAGAATCCGAAAAACGTGTCACTTTGTTATCGAACTGTTTACTAGACCGACGTGCTTATTTACGCTACATAAAAGGTGGGTTGATCTTTCACGAACCAGAAGGGGAAGTGTTTTAGTGATGGGTCAATCAAGAATAAGTTTGACAAAGGAAATTGAGAAACCAAAATCTCAGCGGCGGGTATCCGTGCCCCCAAATTTCGCTCATACTTCTTGAACGAAAGATGTGTTCATGGAATCGAGAGGTATCTAAGCCGTAAGCATTTAACATCAAAATCTCATGTGAATGACGGTAATAGTGTAAATATAAAGAGCGAAATTTGCCTGTCACTCTTTCATAGAAAATGACTCGCACGGCTTATCACGGCTGGAGTAAGGATGATGTTCTCCTACTACGTTTCCAAATAGATGGAACTAAACAGCAGCCTTATGTTATCTTCAAAGAGAGACGCGATGAGGCAGAAACTCCTAATTATCCAGAGATTCTTGCTGACGAGAAGAAGCGACATGAGCGGAAAACCAGAAAGGATTTAGATGACTTGTTATTTGATGCTAACTTCTGTGCATTCCTTTATTTAGATGAAGACTTAGTGCCCTCGAATCATGAGACCACTAAGGATCTAGACGCGCTACTAGGGGTTTCGAAACTTCTTCGAAACATTAAAATTGAATACAATTCTTGGTGTGGCTGCAAGAAGTTAGGTGAAGGAGCCATGATTGAATGTAACAATGCTAAATGCGACATTGGATGGTATCATAAGCGCTGTGTAAAGCTTCGCGATGATTATACCGCGAAGTTCTGGCTGTGCACAAGATGTCAAATATATGAAGAAGGAGATGCTAGATACGACTATATTCCAGATCTTGAAGTGAATTACGATAAAGTAGCCCTGGAGAGTTCTAAGCGAGTTAATCTTACCAGATCTGTTTACCGCAAGTGGGACGAGTACGTTTTGCCACCAAAACAAGATATCTCCAGGTTGTTCGAGGCTGTTCCCACGGAGTGCAAGGGAAGATATTTTCGGCTTGAGAAAGCGGAAGAAGGGGAAGAAGAAGGGAAAAAAGGAGGAGGAGGGGAAGAAGAGGGAGGAGGGGAAGAAGCGGAAGAAGCGGGAGGGGAAGAAGAGGGGGAGAGAGGAAGAGGAGGGGAAGAAGAGAGAGGAGGGAAAGAAGCGGAAGAAGCGGGAGGGGAAGAAGAGGGGGAAAAAGGAAGAGGAGGGGAAGAAGAGAGAGGAGGGGAAGAAGCGGAAGAAGCGGAAGAAAGGAAAGAGGGGGAAGAAGCGGAAGAAGGGGAAGAAGAGGGGAAGAAAGGAGGAGGAGGGGAAGAAGAGGGTGGAGGGGAAGCAGAGGGAGAAGAAAGTTATTTCACATTCCCCGCTCCATCGCCCTGAGGTCAAATTCGCCGTTTGATATATACTGCACGCTTGGGCCTGGACTTGCTGTGAAAGGGTGTTAATAAGATTTATTCTATGTAGAAACAGTCCGTACTTACGGTACATTATTGGTTCTTCGACGGAGCCATCATTGATGACTTCGGAAAGGCGAGCACCGTATGCTATGATAAGTGAATGCTGAGGTTGAAATGGATTCTGGCGAACCTAGGTCCTGAACCGTGCCAGCTGTGGTACCCATGATGACGATGGATGCCGCCAGCTTTCAAGACAGCACGCGTTTCGAAATATGCTTACTCCGTCAGCCCATACTAGCGGGTGAAAGAAAAGGTGACAGAAACAAATCGGGAAAAAACATTACAAGATTAATCCTGCCCTTCGGCCGGCCGATTTACTCTCTCTATTTTAGAAGATCAGTAAGAGGTTTTGCGAATTTGCCCCCTCGTTGCCGAAAGTCTGCCCGAAGCATAGTTCCGCCTCCTGTGGCATTTTCTTTGTATCCCGCGATGATCTCCACGAAGATCTGATTGGCCGAAGCCCAAACATCCCTTCCTCTTCTCCCTATGCACTTCCCTATCATCCGTAACAATAACACCCCTCATCCTTTGTCTTCTCATCGTTTGTGCCCGACCTAGCTTTCGACTCGCTCTTAACCCGTTTCTCTTTTGCTCAGAACAGGTCGCGCCCTTCTGTCATGAGGAAGAGGGAACTTCGAAGTCGTATATCCCAAAATCAACCTCGACAATCGCAGGCGTACAACTTCAGTTACAATCTTTCTCCTCATCATCTTCTTCTTCCTCTCTTCTCTCGCCCTCGCACCCTCCTCTCTCGTATCTTAATTTACGCCTTGAATCATACGTAGGACAGCGCGAGGGAAGAAGCCACCAAGAGGCGTCGGATGGCGACATTCAAGCCCTGCGGTTTCATGATTATCTGAATATTCGACTGAAGTAATCGCAATGCTCCCTTGATAGACTCCTCTTCTACAGAACCTAAGAACTATAGATCTAACGAAGGTGTGGTGCCCAGGAATGCAGCATCTGAGATCAAGCAGCACAAGTGCGCGAGAAGGAAGAATGTGATTTGCCGTTTTCAGGAGTCCGCGTTTCCGCGACGTCTGTGCACACCTCAACAACTTCGTAAGGACGGCCAGGAATGATAAGCTGTTTCCTCTCTACACCTGTTGTCATTTTAGTTTGCGGTTTTGATTATCCACAGTTGAATATTGGTTCCTGACTTGAATAAAGGCTGGGGCGGAAATGCCTTCTCATTCATATCGACCCCCAGCCCTATGAGCCCTATGAAGGCAAAGATTACCACCTCCCCTATTTCCAACACATTCAACAAGCCTCGAGCCGGTGTGTAGTCATTTTGCCCTACTACATTGCCTCGTTTGCCACCTCTATCGTATTTTAACACTATCTTTCGAAGTATGCCTTTCTTCGAGATCAAAGCTTCTGGTGATTGACATAGATTTCCCTCATGGGCGGTGGAGTTAAATTCATGGCCGCGAAGTGCTGAAGGCCGATGACGAGAATTAATTAGCAGATAGAAGTAGCAAATGAAAGTAATAGGTAGGCGCAATTAGTAGGGCGTTCATAAGGATAAACAAAAATTTCTACACGAGAAATATTTCGACCCGAAGGAAAGGAGAAAGAAAACCACAACACCATTGTACCAGCGCTGCTAGGAATCGAACCTAATATAATCAAATTACCCAACGACTGAAGGTACATGACCAAAAATGAAGTACCTACCTATGCATAATGCTACTAAGTCTTTTTGGGTGGGGGTATACGTAGTGAAATGGAGGGTACGTTTACGAGTGGTGGCTCCCATAATAAATATCAAAATTGTCATATACATATTTAAATTTAAATTTAAAGAACAAACATATCATTTTTTTAATCGGCCAGCGACGAGATCCACCTGTACGTGGTGCCGGCTACGAACCTTTAGATTCTATCCTCAAATAGAAGTCAGAAGAGCCAAGAGATCTCAATCCGACGCAATTCGAACGGTGTTAGGACGTTGCGTGGTCATTCTAACAGCTACAACTCATGAAGACGATAGAAAACACGTTGTTATCAGCAAGAGACGGAAAGATACTAGTAGAAGAGTCGATTTGAGTGATCTAAGCCTCGAGATCATGACTACAAGTGGTCGAAGGAGTAGTGACCCGTTGGCTACGCCGGTACACTGACCAACTTTACTCATATCAACAGTTGCCACTATCTGTAAGAGATGGAAAGATACTAGTAGAATAATCGTTCCGGATAAGTCCTGGGAGGCCTCGACCCGTCGACCACGTCGTTATACTGGAGGGGCCTTACTCATAGCAACATCTATCTACGCGAGTGATCGAGAGCACATGAGGACGACCAGGATTGTTGGTCCCGGGCAGACCGCATCCTCTACCATCGATCAGAGCTAAGCATCGAAGGACTGCGACCGCACGCCTATATCAGCAAGTTATTCAACGTCTACGTGACACAAGACAAGAGCAGGATAGGGTTATTTGATTACAACCACACTCTACCTCCCCATCGTACGCGCCTCTCTTTCATCACACATACAGTTTTCGGCATTACAACCACGAGCATCACGGGTGCTAATCTTCGCGATCGGAGACCGGAACATCGTTGTATAGAATATCACCAATATGAAGAGCAGGGCAAGGACTGCAAAGGAACAACGCAGACACGCATCAAGAGTTTACTCGAGCGTCATGCGCTGGATAGAAGCTATAGGTTCATAAATGGTACATAGCCTCAGCGTTATGGTCTCGGCGGCGTGCAGCCACCGCATAGCGGGCGAGCAATTTTCTCCCCCAGAGGTCATAGTATAGTGTCCCTCATGGGTCGGACTTAATCGATGTCATAAGGGTGTATGAGTCAATCAATCAATCAATCTACTTTAATATGTACACTTTAACTTGATAAATATAAATATAATTTATTTGGTATCTTTTACTTTGCTCGTTAACAAAGAATGACAGAAGGTTTTTAAGTGTGTGAGTCACTAGGTAATGTACTGATTACTTTTAGTTGTTAGATCAGCATTAGATGGGCAAAGAATTCATATAAGTACCTCCTTTCGATAGCCTCTCATCTCTATCCTCAGAGAACGGCCACAACAACATGACTCAACCCCGATGCGACAAAGATTATTCCTTAGTTGAGCGAATTCATACTACCCAACAAGCTTATACTATACAACATAACAAGATAGTTGAAACATGGAGTAACAAGATCCATCAGCCCAAATTTCTGATCGTGGACGACATAAACGCAATCAGGCTGGAGATCTCAAAGTCAGGAGCACAGTATAATGCTTGAGAGTCTATCGAAACCACCTATTGTAAAGACCAATTGTTGGGTTATACGAAATATCATCGAAAAGCAACTTGCAAGCGCCTAACAACCGTGTCCGCTCATTCATCTTAACAACTTATCCTTTTAAACCAAGCGGTCCGCCAGGTCACGGTGGAGGCGATATAGACTGCATGAACCGTCAATGAGTATCTCTAACAAACCAGAGAGGCGGAAAGGGGCGGAGCTCACCCCTGAATACGGCAGAGTAGGGCACTAGGGATGTTCATTATATAAACTCATGAAATGTCTCCTGGCTTACCATTGTGCCAGAAGTCATGGTAGAATGTGTGTGAGTGAAATGTCTAATCTTTGCTGTAATCTGTAGAAGATATATGAAGATCGAGAGTGAAATAGTCAGACCGAAGCAGCCTTTTGCAAGGCTCAGGCTATGAACTTGCGAAAGCAGGCGTTCCTGAAGTGGAAGACAGCAGAGTGATCTTTTCTGATGAGTATGTAAGCCAGGGATCTCACAGCTCAAGAGCATTGACGTCTCGATATAGTTCCGTATCAGAGATTTGCCTGCTCCAGACATATGACAATACCAGCTCTATCAGAGACATGAGAAGTATGACAGCTAAGTTAGTATCTCGTTTGTCGAAACATTGAAGCTCGTGCCGGATATTCATGGAGACTGATTTAGTAGGTTGGTTTACTCTATCTCACGCTTGCGGTTCACAATCGACCGAGTTTTTGTGTTTGAAGACCGTTTACAGTGATCTTGGGATTACTATTATGTCAGTATGTCTTGCCTACGATTATAAGAAATGAAGCGCTTATCTTGAGAGGTGACTGATGGCCTTTACCGAATAAGCTTCTTAAAGTAATCGTTGAAGGAAGAAAAGACCCAGGCCCTATGCGAAGCATATGACGCTCAAAATCGAGCTGATGAGATAACGAGTTGGCTAAATGGTTTGAAGGTGTCGCATCCCGAACGCAGCTCAAGGTACTCCGTAAGCATAGCACAAACTTCGCATATTAGCCGTCAACACCGCTGGCAAGCGCAGTTCCGCTCGTCTGGCCAAGAAGTAGATCGGCGGTGATAGCCTGTGGTTGTTCTTTTCTGACCCATTCATACGTAGTACGCCGTGCATATCTCATGCTTCGCATATGCAGAAAGCTGAGCCGGGGTTGGAATAATCTTGAACTCATGCTTAGCATAGCACAAAGTTGCCGGAATCCCAAAAACAAGTTCCGGCCCTGGCTCAACTTTTCCAACCCCCCGCGAGCTGCACCCCGGAAGAGGCTGTGGGAGGTAAATACCCCTAGCGCCAAGCCGGCTTCGGCCGGAGCGGAAATAACTAACCACCGGGTTACGGAGTACCTTAGCGGAAATAGCCTATCCCTTTGACAGCCACGACAGCCACAAAGTCGGCCACCCCTATGATCAACAGCTAGGCCAAATTTGGTAGCAGCTTAACCAGATGGGATACGGATACTTAATAGACCCCGCTATCGCCGACTCGCCGAATCCAAATAGCTCGTATGCTTGATCATCCCCCTGCGAACATTGTAGATCATAGGGGGTGGTCGACTTTGTGTTTCGGGCTTACAGTTTGTGGGGGGTTGAGCCACTTTTTTTTTTGATTCCGGCCCCAGCTCAACTTTGTGCATACCATGAGCTCAGAATTATTCCAACCCCGACTCAGCTTTCTGCATATGCTAATCATGAGCTCAAGAATTGATATTATTTAGCTAAAGTGGCTGGAAGACAAACAGCAAGAGCGAAGTGTTGAAGTCGTGCATATGCACAGCTTGAGCGAAACATCACATATATTATGTATCTACTTTGCAGCAACACTTTTCTCATCTTGAGCGAGCTGAGTTTCTTCTTAGTATATGCGCGGCATATGCGGAGTGCGACACTCATCTTCAAACCATTCCCATCCACTCGATTTTCAGCGTCGTCGTTGTTCGTTGATGATGTTGCGCATATGCACAGATGATGCTTTGATGATCAGATGTGTGTGACTTTGCTTAATGCTCTTGACATATGTAATGCTTCGCATAGGGCCCGAAGAAATCCAACCCGACGCCAAGAAAATTTTCCGACCCCGGCTTAACTTTTCCAACCCCCCGACACCCCCCTTTAACTGTATCTATACAGTAATGGTTCAAATTACCGTCTAAAGGCGGTAATATAGTGAATATACTGACTTACAGTAGCTCAAATATGACTATTTGCGTCTTGGACGAGTGCTGCACCATCTTGGTCCCAAGTGGCACATGTTCAGCCAACGCAAGCGTGATATGGAGAAACAGATTAGGGAGGAGGGATGGAGAGGCCGTCGATAAAGATCAACTAGCAATGTCTACTTAACATCGAGTTTCAAATACCCCAGCAAGAGCTGGAATCCCAAATAACATACATGGTTACGCTGAAAAGTTTCTGTGGATTTTTCACCTTTACCGACTTCATCCACATCGCTCCCCTTAAATTGACCGTCGCATCGTCAATGTCGAGGATCGTTGAGCCATATCCAAAATCACACTAAGCAGTGACCAGTGCAAGAGCAAAGCTCATCTCTAATTCACGGAAAAGCAGACCGATCGAGTGCTTAACAAATTTCGAAAGGATGGATGTTCTACTTACACTATCTAGTCGTAGATTACGAGGAGTTGACAGAGCATGGGTATAATAATCCTGATAAGCTTACCTAGATTACCGCTTATGAAAGCCTGAGAGTACTAATAACATGTTTATTCCTGAATTAATGTCTGTAGAGACATGGGTCAAGTATCAACGGCGTTGAAAACATATTTGATATATATTCAGGTTTTGGAACAACTGTCAATAACGGACGCCGTAAACTTTTGTCTGGCATTGAAAATTAAATTATCATCATATGAACAGAAAAGATATTTCAATTTCATAACACTATAAGATTCTTGAAATGAGGAAGCTGCAACGGTGAAAAGCGCGGGTGCAGAAAGCTATGGAATCCTTCCCCCCACCAGACATTCTTGGTATCTTCAAACCTTCAAGGCCTGTTTTCGCGTTTAAAAAATCAACCAGGTAAATAGGAAGCTGTTCAAAGCTCTCAACTACTGATCTTCTGTGTATGTAGCTATGACATGTTCACTAGTTTCGGCCTTTCGCTGGAAAATTCTGCGCCTTCTGCTTTTACATTGAAATCCCCTCGTCATCGCCGAAGGGGTTCACTGTCACCGTAACACCGTTTACACTATGCAAGAGAATCTCTTCATATATGACACTCCCTTTAGACCTTAGTTTCGTCCGAAGAGCGCCCCTCGAAAGATCGTTCCGGCCGCTGAAGACTCCCTAAATACATACCTGAAGCAACAGTCGAATAGATGATGTAGTTTCTATGAAAGAAGTGGGTTCACGATATTCAGAATTCTGAAAAAGAGGCACTTGAAAAACAAGGTCTGTGTAAAGAAGTCAGACAGAAAGATGAGCTACGACTTAACTGGATAGCGAAGCTGCTGCATATAACGATCGACCAGCTCGTTTTCGTCGATGAGACTCTTTTCAATGAGACTACAGACTGACGTCATCAAGCCTACGCACCAGTTGATGAATCAGCTCGCTATCAAGCCTCTAGAAAGAAAGGGTATTCCTGAAGCGTCCTTGTTGATAGCGGTGATAATGAATGCATTTTGGCGAAGGAGCATTGGCCTGTAATGGTCGCGTTGTAGTATTTGTGGCAAAGAGGCAAGAGAAGGACTAAGGTACCATATGACTACAAGCATCATCACCATGGCGACTGGACCACACATTTCTGAAAGCGACTAGTGATCGCTTACTGGGAGCTTTCCCGAGGCTATACTGACGGACAGAGATTCAAGCTCAGGAGCGGTAAGGATGAATTGAGCGAGTGAGCCAATTAAATTACCGAATACAGAACTTTGAAGGCTGGAATGTGTACTCATAAATTAGTCACGACAACTCCTATAGGGCTACAAAAATACAACAGCAAGCAAAACCCCAAGAAAGCCAAGAATGCAAGCGACCATAATATCCAAAACATCAGTAGGAGCTGTTCCTTTGACACTGGGGTCTTGGCTTTTAGGAAAAGACATATTGAGGTTAACTGAAGAAGACCGGCACTTATATACATCATAAACCAGGAATGTCATAATCCCTCTCGACTATGATGACGGTCATAGACTTAGCGAATGCCAATGCGAGCTGTTGAGGTTCGATTGTGGTAGGACTAGTACTGATCGCCGACTTTGAACAACAGGGACGTCTTTCTTGGCAGAAGATGACTGTTCCTTCACGGATACTGGCCATTCCAAGAACAGTCAACTGATTATCAGGCTTACAATGAGAGCCAGCTTCACTGAAAGGCTAGGCATAGAAGACCACCTCATTGCCACCGACTACGAATAACCTCGGCGACTAGGTGGCATAAGGATAGATAAGCGGTGTAGACCCACCCGCTTGTTCCCTTCATCGTTTTCGCTTAGATGGAGGGCTTGCACCTCAGGGCGGCGGGCCAAAATTTAGCCTGTGGAGGCTGCCAAGGGGCGCAGGACTTGCCCCGACAAATATATATATATTTATAATTCAAACGCTCCTATTTCCTCCTATTGCTTCTTTTGCTTCAAGAGATTCACTCTTATCGCACTTCGAATCTTCGTACAAGAATAACATCACGGCTTCTGCAGATTTCACTTCTGTTGACGTGCAAGCGACGCCAACAGGAAAGAAACGCAAGAACAACGCTCGTAGCTCAACTATGTCGCCAGCCCTAGAAGAAGGGGCGGAATTTTTCGAGCAACGAAGCACCGATATATGAAAGTAGTGTTGGAAATGGAAACAGGGAACAGTACCGTTACCCCTGTGGTTAGTAATCTCTGCATTGATCCGGCGCTACATTGATCCGGCGCTAGTAGATTCAGGTATTTACCCTTCGCCCACTTCTTTCCTTCCTGCCCTTCCATATCTACATGCTTTACCTACACCTATTATCCGTGCCCCTCACTAAGCTCATCCTTCGCTTAGGATGAGCTTAGTGAGGAGCACGGATAGCTCTGACCCTCATATACCAATAAGTAGCCCAAATTACACCGGCCCTAACTTCGAAAGTCCAACCTAAACCCTTTCACTATTCCCACGTAGCTCGCACCGCTCTTTCGATCTGCGTCGGACGCTCATCTCCACCTGCGACCACGCATGTATCTGCTTATAAGTAAGATAAAATACCTCCAAATCTAAAGATCCGTCCTCTACCACGCTGTGGCTTCTGCG
>JAABUH010000597.1_pt1 | contig 50149 bp, 65 predicted proteins | sample 5559121 | NCBI WGS metagenome assembly JAABUH01 (sample SAMN10711871, study PRJNA513364) | rock metagenome | isolation source: Antarctica rocks | place: Antarctica: Victoria Land, Battleship Promontory nord | collected 2015-12-28
AAAACCGTATAATCAAATTTCATGTCAAACCGCAAGACTTTTGTTTTGGCTACCAAGATTGAACTTTTGGGCGGTCAAAACTGAAAGTTTGCCCGGTTCGTAACGGTCTAAGTGGTTATTTTTGGATGATGTCTGACTATGTCCTCAGGTTACACTTACGCCTTTAGACTCATGCAGTGTGCTCTGTGAAACATGGAAGCGTTCCAATTCAATGTTTTCTCTTCGAGAAAGCACGCGATTTTCACCAAGCGATTTGAATCAAGGTAGCATCGTTTGCCACTCTTATATTGCCTAGGATAGGAGAATACTCAGTCAACCACGAAGCGCTGTACGTACTTACCTAATGAAAGTACCGCATCAGTATAGCAGCACAGTGAGCGATCTATATATCAAGCGATGTCACATAGTATACATTACAGGGAAACAATCTGATGACAGTCGCAAGGCGAAATTGGAACTCAACTTAGTCTTCTTCGACGAGAGACCTGGCTGTCACCTTACGCGCGTGAATTACTATCACAAGATCTCAACCACTCGTAGCTCATCGTGGTATCATAAACTAACTTGTATCTCGACGCGGGATGAAGAGGTACAAGTTAGACGTAAGCTCCACCGTCAAGACAGATGTTTCGCCGCCATACTGGCCTTCTTGTCGGAAGGGTCTGGCGAGGACCGTGCCGAAACGAGGTAGATGAGCCCGACGATCGCGAGGCAGAGTATGATGGTCGCTTCTTGCCAATTATCGAATGCTAACGATTCGTAGCTTGAGCCGATCGCTGGATGACTATTCAGTGGGACGGTGTAACGGGAAGGGGTGCGAACTTGCCTGGCTGAGCTGTAACGATATCGATCCTGGGTACTGCATCCACCGCTGATCGTGCGCGTCTCCTTGTGGGAGCTTGTTGGCAGCCTATACGTGTCAGAGACACAAAATAGTGAGAGGCCATGACCAACTTTGTATATTGACCGATGTCGAACCCCTTCCTCTCCCTGTCGCACAATGCGGGCGATGAGCCTTACCCCCTGACATAGCAGCGAATTGAGCTGCTTGCATCTGCTGCGCAGCGATCTGCTGCATCATCATTTGATTCATCATGAGCATCTGCATCTGATCACCAGCAGCGGGATTTGCCCGTGGTGGGTACTGCGCTGGTGCGCCAGGTGCGAATACTTGGACTTGTGGGCTACCGAATCCATTTTTCAGCGAAAGCGGACTAACGTAGATGATACTGACGAGTCTGGGCGTATGGCTTGGGTGTAAGGCTGACGACGTTGTCTGGGCCAATGGGAAGGCGGAGGGTGGATTGGGGGGACTTGATGTGGGACTTGACGCGGGGCGTTGGCGTACTCATGAGGTGCTACTGGATCGTCCTGGACCTGTAGGCCGTTCATAGGATCGATGTCTTGTACCTGAGGGGGATACGCTGGGTGTACATGCTCAGTCGGGTCATCGATGCCTTGCGGAGGGAATGTGTATTGAGAATATGGGCCTTGATCGTCAGCGGGAGGGTGCCATTCTCCAGTATGGGGATCAGGGGGATTGGCGTGTAGATTGTCGTCAGATGTGGGGTAATAGTAGTATTCGTCTGGATGAGGCAGGTCTTCAGGCGTGATTGGGAGAGTCTGGGCCTCTTCCGCGAAGGTATACTCTCTGGTAGGCGTCATCAGTCTAACGGTTTGACCATGTCAGTCGAGCTTACTGGGGATAACCCCCTGGGATCGCTGTTGCCTGTTGGGCTGCCATCATCGCTGATCCTTCCGTTTCGGAGCCTACTCAGTAAACGTACACATCGAGGTGCAGGACGGCTTTTAGATAGAGGTAAAGCAGAGCATGGTACGCGTTTGATAGGGGGTATCAGGTTCCACGCGAACAAAGGAGATGACGGAGGTGAATTTTACAGCGGATGTGAAACGATCTCTTCAAGCTCGCGTTTCGAGTTGGGGGTCTCTAATGCTCGACATGATTGCGGAGTAGCTGCAGGGACTAGCAGAACCATCGAGACCTAGCTTACAGGATACGGAAGCTGGAATGATAACGATCTGCGGTTCGAAGCCAGTATGTCTAGTATCGCGACGCCGCACTTCCTTGCGTACTTCTTCCTTTTTCCTTTCCGCTTCCGCCACCTACTCACCACCTCCCCACAAGCTGAGGACTCATAGTAGTCCGATACCCATACAACGGTCCCCCGGGCAAAGCAGCATAGGGTACGCTCGCTTTCCCTACAGAGAAGCAGAACCGGCGATAGTCAGGCTTCACGTATCGCCAGTACTTTGGTTGTCCGTAACCATGAGCGAGGGGTTGGACGCTTTCCCAGCCAAAGAGGGGGGTCGGTCTTGAACCAAAGTCATGTAAGACGGGGGCTGGTGTGGTGTAGTGGGGACAGGGGAGGACGAGGGGTGGAAGTGGCCGAGGGTAAGGGAGATACGCGGAGTGAGGCGGAGGGATTGGTATGATTCGAGCAGGGCGAGTCGGTCGGTCTACTTTCTGTATGCAGCGCTTGCAGCTCTCGCAGAGTAATCCGGTGGGTAAGCGATGACGCTGTGAGCCGCTTTCCCTCGACTTGGAGACGATAGCCTGGGAGGCCGTCATGATGCGCTGGAAGAGATCAAGCTCGCTTGGGGAAAGTGCCAATTGTCAACTTTGTGAGGACGAGGTCATTCGATAAGCGACGTGAATAAGGGGGACGGCCAGTCATCACGATCACGGTTATGGGGACAGTCATCACGATCACGGTCATAATGACTTGAGACGATGCTTCTCTCCCACGTGAGATGACCTCCCTCCATTGTCACAACCCCTCCTTTGATTGAGACTCCGTGTGGAGATCGCCTCGCTGAAGGGATCCCTCAATCTCGATCGCCCCCTTGCCATGAGACCTTCGCCCCCCTGCCTAATTTTCCCTCACTCGGCGTAGCATCTGAACATCGATCTCATGCAATGCATCGTCGTACAACTGTCCACGTTATAGATACAGTATCATCCTCGCTTTGTGCTTTTCCGCTTGATCTCTCCACCTCCGCCTCACCAGTAAGTCCCCGCCATGTAAGAGTAAGGGTTGTACCAGCTCCCATACCCGCCACCATACCCGAGACCATAATTCGCTCCATAACCCCACCTCCCAAACCCTCCTCCGTAGAGTCCGCCGCCAAAGCCGCCGTAGTATGGCCAGCTGGACATCAATGGGCCAGCGGCGGAATATGCCAGAGGATTCACGTATGGATACATACTCCACGCTGGATTAGCTCTTTGTCGGGTATGCAACAAAAGAAACGTTACCTGTGAGGTAAATCTATGAACCGGTCAGTTGAGTTGTCGGAAGCGCAACTAGTGCAAATATCAGAATAAATCGATGCTCGATGTATATCTTAGGCGTATGGCGGAAAGAGGAGATCAGTGGATGACCCGGACAAGCCTTTATACCCTCTCCCAGCCGGTGACCGGGGAACAAAGCCATTGGAGCGGCTCACTCGACTCGTTTTGTCCGAAAAACCATCCTTTTATGCCGATGTCCTGAGAGGAGTGCCATCTCGAATCTCCTTTGAGACGATGAGACACCTCGACAGGTAGAGTGGTAGTCCTCAGTTAAGTGGGTAGTGGACATCACCGGTGAAAGGTATTGTCGTCTTGAGTGTTTCGCACTCACGATCATTCCGTTGCGAAATGATGTAGTGTGTTGGATCTGTGAGATCATGCTCATGCTCATGTCGACGGAGCATGTCGAACGATGTGGTGGTATATATCGGCGCGAGTTCACCGTTGCTGAGCTACTCTCCAATGAGGAATGGTGCCGAAGGTACTTCATGGGTACAAGATAACAGTGGTGATTCGCGATGTTCGGGTACAGGGACGTACGCGGTTGAGCTGGATGCTATATATTGTGAACGACTTGTCAGTATCATTAACGACAAGCTGACATAGCTCCAGTCACAGACTTCCAATTCATTTGGGATCCTTCCAGTGATTTTACGGTCCAAGCAGGACTCGACGGATCACTGCAAAGTGGAACAGCTTCTTCAGGCGGGGTCTCACTGTCCTCGACTTCCGGAAACCATACTGCACGGCTGGAAGTATCGGCTTCATCCTCGACAACATCGGATAGCTTTCGTTTGATCGGTATCAAGCTAAACACGGAAGTGTCACCATCTGGGTGAGTAGGCCGCTTGACGTTTAGCATCTAGTTAATGACAATCATCAGTCCTGGAAACAACGCGACTCTAGATGATTCAGCTTCTCAGATCACTTATTCAGGTTTCACATCCGATCAAGTCGATCAATGTCCCATCCCCGCTCTTCGATCAGGGACATTCTACCAAAACACCATCAGCTACACCTCATCTTCCGGTGCATCAGCCTCCTTCTCTTTCGATGGTGAGTAAAGCAAACCCCGGTCAAAATCAATTGTATGGCATGGCTTACCCCTCAGGCTCCGCTCTCTACATCTTCGGTCCGACCGGCCCTTCCTTCGGAGTCTTCCAAGTCGAGATTGATAACTCCGTCATCGGGATCTATAACGCCAGTACGACCGTCAATACCTACGATTCACTCCTCTTCTTCACCACCCACCTCGACTCGAGCATTCAGCATCAGGCGGTCTTGACGAACCAAGTTGACGGGATGATGTTCGCGCTGGATTATGTTATCGCGGTGCAAGGAGATTCGAGCACGGCGAGTGGTGCTCCCAATGGCGAAACCGGGACGACCGTAGTTCCTGTCGCAGGTCAGACCGCCACTGCCATCATCGCCACCGCTCGTACAGCTGTTCCACCAGGCACAGAGACATCAATCCCTCCTGCTGCAATCACGTCTTCTCCGCAAACGGCAACTGCAGTCTTCCCAAGTAGTGCGCCGGCCCAAAGCACAGTTCCCGGTGCATCAGCTCAAGGCACGACCGTCGCCAATGGCAACGGATCAGCAGGCGCAGTCATCGGCGGGATCTTAGGCGGATTAGCAGCACTTGTCAGTATCTACATCGGTCCCACTTCGCTTTCCCTCCATCGTCTTCACCTCCCCTTACACATCTCCCCTTCGTAGCGTCGACTGACAGCAACAGGCCCTGCTCTGGTTTTGGTGGAGATATTACTTATGGAAGAAAGCAGGTGGAGAAGGCGATTTCTGCGCTGCGATGTGTGGACCGAGATGTCGGAGGAGGCGTGAGGGTGATGAGGCGAAGTTCAAGTTATGGCCCATGATGAGGTTTCGTCCGAAGTATGATATATATGATTAGGTGACGCGAATACGTTCGAGGGCCGAGTCTCGCTTAAGAGTCGAAGCGTTTGAGTGTCTGCATTCCCTGCTTTGGCTGATGGGAGACATCCGTGTCTTCAGGTCTCGTTCGTAAGATTTTCATCGCCTTATGCGCAGTGTTGGAAGATGTCGAGACCTGTCCGGCGTTATCAGCAATAAAGCAGACTTTAGGAGTTCGTACCTATAAAGCTTCGTTGGAAGCTTTCGTATCAGTAGGAGTTCTCGTCAGTCGATGAAAGACATGGTGAGCAACTGAACAGGTCGCATGCAGATCCTACACAATATCATTACAACCGAAGTGCAGCGGATACGCCGAGCCTCTCACGTCCCCCTAGCCAGCTTGCAACGCCAATCATCAGCCCGACCTGGACTCCCCTCCTTAAAGACATGGCGAGATTCTCGTCGGTTCTTCGACCACTGTCGACGAGATGATCCCACCAGGCGTATGCGGACTGGACCTCCTCCCTCGACTCGAGCTTCCTTCCCTTGCTTCCACATTGCCACAGCTCACTCGTTGAAATTCCCGGCCACGTCCAGCAGGCTGACCAGAAACAATCGGACCGACGGTGAAGTAATCGTTCGCGCGGATGTCATACAAGGGCGAAGCGTCAGGCCGGTGGAGCGACTGTCGACTGCCGGAAGAAGGGAAAGGTCCAGCCATGGCCAAGGAGAGGGATCGAGCGTTCGTGGAAGTCGGTACGTGAGGTTGAGGGTATGCGCCGCCCTGCGAGCGGGTTGGTGGTGTACCATTTTCAGCCGATGCAGGCGAGGCGAAGGAAATGCTGCGAGCTGCAGATAACGAGACACCTCGACGATCAGGTGGTGGCCGGGCGGCGATGACAGGAGCTAAGTCGGTAGGCTGAGCTGGCTCGTAATCCGAGATGTCCATGAGGTGAGCAGTTCGCTCTTCCGCAGGATCGACACTACTGTGCCGGAACGTGGACCCCACCGATGATCGGTCCGCAGCCCGGCTCTTCCGCCCTTCATCCTCCTCGAGAAGCTCCGGCATGTACCCTAGACGGATCGAATCCCCACCTTCGGTCGTGCTCAGCCACGAATCCCTCTCATAGTCCGAGTACCCCTCAATCATACTCTTCTGCCTCTGCATATTGTCGTGCTTTCTGTTCCGCAATGTCGACGAGCTCATATCGGATTCGCGTCCCTTTGACGGCCGCCGTTCGGGTCCCGCAGCATACTCCACCACGCCCGAAGCGCCAAACTTCCTTCGAAGCCAGAACCACCAGGCGTAGAACGCAGCGGCAGCGACGGCGAAGAACCCTACGGTGCTGACTGAAGCGATGATGGCGGTTGAAACGATCTTATGACCGACGGCGGTACTAGTGTTCCCAGAAGAGACCGATGGAGTACTGGGTGCCGAGGAGCTAGTCACAGGCGAGATGGACTTTTGGGCGGCCGAAACAGAAGATAGCGACTGATGGAGGAATCGAACGGCGTAAAAGTCAATGGACGCTTCCGAGGCATTCGTGAGCGAGATCATCCCGACAGTTGGCTGCCAAGTATCCTTATTCGTCCTGTTCTCATCGGGGTACTGGAAGATGGTGTAGACATTTTTGAGAAAGGCACTACCAAGGATGCTGCGAGAATCAATATTCAATAGCTAAGGGTAGCTGTCGGACATACAAGTCACCAGTGTTTCCCAAGCTGTTGGAGTACTGGATAGCACCGATACATGTCGTTTGGCTTGGGTCGGATGGATCTGGCCAGCTCATATCCAGAGGGTGAACTGGGTAATCCTCTCCGCCGAAGGCAAAGGTGTAAGCTAGCTGCTGGGTACAAGGCATACGGTCTGAGATGTGTCAGCGTGGTCAGCTAGACAGTGGGTGACTGACACAGGCCATCGGAGCTCGCACTGATACCATACGCTCCGTACATGGCATCAGCATGCGCCTGAGACCCAACCAGGATTGCCACTCCTCCTGAATCGAGTACGGCCAGCGGTGTCTTCCTCAATGGGTCGGCTACACTTGCTCCCAGTGATATGTCCATCCCGCTCGCTCCTCCTCCATTCTTAGCATCACTCCACGTAGTCGCGGTGACATTCCCAATCGGTATCCTCCACTGCAGATACCCAACAGCGCCAAGTGAAGGTTGAGCGATGATAGGGATGTAAGGTGGGGAACAGGGTGAAGGACAAAGGGAGTCGGAAACCGCGCCGATGCTGAGGAGGGATGTCGTCCGGATGTCTTCTCTCCTTGCGAGAGCCAGTGAGAAAAGTCTCTGAGTCGGGGCAGTAGCACCGGAGCCGAAGAGATTGTCGAGGAAAGTTGCTCCATCGGGGTTCGAGCTTGTCGTACCGGGTATTGTGCTCAGGATGACTGAGTTAGCTGGTACTGTGGAACGTATCAGCGCAGTAGGGAAGCAGCGAACAGGTGCGAGAGACTTACAGGCCAAGCCAAGTACGCCAGTATAATTTCCTCCGTTCAGATCCTCGTTCGTCACCGTTGTGGCCAGAACTGACCGGTATCATCAGCAGCGTCCCCCCTTTCTTCACTGGTCGCGACGCACGGAAAGCTTGATAACCGATCCCGTAGCCTCCTAACGATACCTCCTCCCAGTAAACCTCCCCGCTCACAGACCCAGCTTGATACGCCAAGCTCGCCGAAACGCCCGCGTCGAGGGATTGAGAACCGTTGAAGAGAGCTAGGGCTGAAGTGCATTCCGGTGTCGTACATGTATCCGATGCTACCCACTGTAGTCCCGTCGGCAAAAGATAGCCTTCGCTTGAAAAGAACTCACTAAGTCGGATGATCCCAAATCCACTTGCAGGTTGATAGTCTGCGGAACCCCGCCATCCCAATCCAACGTCGTGGATTTCCGCTTGATCCTTCTCGTTGGGAAGAGGACATCTTCCGTGGAGTTCTGCATGTCATCTCCGAAAGCCATTTGTACGCTATACACCGCCTCGGAATCGCTATCACCGGCCAGAATCAGGTCGAGTAAGACGCCGGGTACATATGACGTCTGCGCTGCTGCTGTACCGGTTGACGTTTGAGTAGCGGTGTATGTCCAGGGCGCGTTAAACGTTTGGGTCGAGGAATCAGTAGCGCCTGGAGAAGAAATATCGGTTTGGTTACTCTGGTCACCGTTATTGTTGACGGCGGTATAGGTAGAAGAGTAGGTTGTGGTAGGGTACGAGTTGGAGTTGGAGGTAGTCGATGGTCCCTCGAAGAGCACCGAAGAGGAGGAAGTACTCCTGTGGTAATACGTGGAGGTAGCAGATGTGGCAGCGAACGACTTGTCCTGCCGCTTTCTTCTTTGACCATCTCGACCGACCGCTCCTCTCGCTCGAGGATGAGGTGGCGACTGATTGGGAAGGAATGTAGGGATGGGCGAACCCGTAGAAAGGTAGGGGCAGTTGTCACCTAGCCTGCACGATGATGTCGTCTGAAGTATTGATGACGATGGGGAGGAGGTAGAGGGGAATGAAGAGCCGTACGGACGCGAGCTGGGTCCAGCCACGGGTTGTTCGGCCTCATGCAGCATGGTTTCGTATAGTCGAGAGGTAGGTTGGATGGACGGTGGTATGTGTAGGCGCCCAGTATATCGTGTCGAAGTATTGTTGAAGCCGAAGCGCCTTCAGTCGGAATCACAACGCCGCGACAAGGACAGAGTCTATACCGCCTTCGCGTCTTCCTCGCCGCCGAGTCCTCCCGCTTCTCACCTAAGGTTACTCCTCCTTTCTCCTGTCCTCGACGAAGTTCTCTGATGGACGTTTAAATGATGAAGTAACGAGTGTGTGAGACCATCGCAGGATTAGAGGTCGAAGGCTCAGGAGAGGGGAAGGTGTCGGTGCTGAACGTGGGAAGTTGATGGTTCCTCAATTCCGATGTGAATGGTTTTGAAGCGAAATTGCTTTTCCCCGTCCTTTGACTCCTTCGAAGTTTGAAGTGGCCGTGATACCAAGAAATGTGCTGTTCAAGGGGAGATTGAAGGATAGTTGAGGCAAATGTAAAGGATAGATGAGGTTTGAGAGCGGAGTCTGGGAAGTAAAGCAAGAAACACCGGATTGTATTTGCGGTTGGCTCTTTCGGGGGATTAACTCCGCGCGAGAATGGGTTTTGCCTCTTTTGGCGGTGGCGAGCACAAGACCAGGCCATAGGTAGCTTCAGAATAGCGTCGGTCATCATTCGTCCAGCGCTCTCGTCGTTCACGTTGTCTTGTCGCCCAATCTTCCGCCTTACCGTCCTAAGCATGGCACCTCGCCGATCAAACGGTTCAACCTCAGTCAAGCGAGATCGTTCCCCTTCTTCCAGTCTCTCACCACCTTCTGCGGAAGCCAAAGCCGCCAAGAAGACTCCTAGAGCTTCGAAAGCGAAGAGGCAAGATGTAGACGGCAACCTCGGAGCTGAGCCCGAAGTGAAGCCTGATCCGTTAGTAGCAGGAGATTCCCCTTCTACATCATCTCCTGCCAAAGCGAAAGCGACAAAGAAAGCTCGACCTTTGAAAGCGAAGAAGGGCGAAGCGATCGGGGATGAGAAAGCCGATCCGCATAGCAGTTCTAAGCCAGCCGATACCGATGCTTCCTCTACGCCAGCGAAGAAACCTCGAATTCCGAAAGCCAAAGCATGGCCCCCACCCGATCTGGACCCCGCCAAACATCCCTCACGAGCCGGTCTCCCTCCCTTCGCCCTTCCGCCTCTCACCATCCCACCAAACGGCGGGATCGTCTCCTCCTCCACCTCCTCGTCGTTGAACCCTCGCCCTCACTTGGTCGGTGCGCACGTATCGATAGGCGGCGGAGTTGCCGGAGCGTTGTTGCGAGCCGGGATGGCAGGTGCGAATGGGTTGGCGATGTTTGTCAAGAGTCAGAGGCAGTGGAAGAGTAATCCGTTTGAGGGTGAGACAGTGGAGCGGTTTAGGGGGTTGCTAAAGAGTAGGGACGAGGGAGGTGAGTGCAGCGGTATGGGACTTGAGCACGACTGATGGTTTGGATGTAGGTGTGGAGTATGGAGCGGATTCGATACTGGTACATGGGAGCTATCTGATCAATCTGGCGTAAGTTACCTCTCACCTTGGCCCAGTAGTACGCTGACACCACCGCAGGAACCCTGATCCGTGGGTAGTAAATCCTTCTATCTCTTCGCTCCGCTAATTAACCTTTCAGGGTGAAGTGGGAGAACTCGTATCAGTGCTTCAAAGATGATATCTATCGATGTCATCAGCTAGGGATCAAGCTTTACAACTGGCAGTGGGTTGTGCATTCGTCCGATGTGTTGTTCGCTGATACCGAATAGTCCCGGATCAACGACTGGAGCATGTACGCGGGAGGAGAGTTTCGCTGCTATAGCGAAGGCTATCAATCGGGTTCATGAAGAGGTACCGGAGGTGATCTGCGTCATCGAGAACATGGTGGGTATCGTTCCTACCCTCCTACCCTCGTACTTCCCGATACTCCTTTCCGTCTCATCCTTCCACTCCTTCCTATCCCTCCATTCCGCTCCGCAGCCGTCATCCCGGTATCTATTTCTTTCGATTTTGCCCCTGGGATACCGCTCCGCTCGCTAAAGTCCTCCCGTTCGTCAGGCAAACGTAGCCAATCAAAACGTCATCGGAACCACCTTCCCCGACCTATCCTCCATAATCAACCTCGTCAACGACAAATCCCGTGTCAGGATATGTCTCGACACATGCCACCTCTTCGCTGCGGGATACGATCTACGTACACCGGAGAGTCACGCCGGGGTGTTGAAGAAGTTTGATGAGGAGGTCGGGAATGGGTACCTAGGGGGGATGCATTTGAATGATTCGAAAGCTGATTTGGGGGCTTCGAAGGATTTACATGAAAATATTGGGTTGTGAGTTTTGTCTCTCCCCATTCCTCACAGCCCTTCTGGTTACACCTCTCCCCATTTGTCTTTCTCTTTCGCTCGACTTCCCTTTTGATCTGCTTTGCCTTTTTCTTCATTCCGTGTCATGCCTTTTTTGTATGTGTGGGTTTATCTGGACTGACGTGAAATGTAGAGGAAAGATCGGACTTTCAGCTTTCCGGATTATAATGAGAGACCCTTTCATGTCTGGAATCCCATTGATCCTGGAAACACCCGCACCGGAGAAACCATTGGAATTCAGTGATCTGGCGATTTGGGCGAGGGAGATCAAGTTACTCTATGAGATTCAGGAGGTTGGGGATGATGAGTGGGTGGAGAAGGAGGTGGAGATTACGAAGAGGTGGAGGGAGGAGAGGGATAGGTTGAATCCGCTTAAGCCACCTAAGGAGAAGAAGGGCAAGGAGAAGAAGGGTAAGGAGAAGAAGGTGAAGGAGAAGAAGGAGAAGGATGAAGGGAAGACTGGAAAGAAGGGGAAGAAGGGGAAGAAGGAAGAGGGCGAGGAAGAGGGCGAGGACGAGGCGGTTGAGGCCGAGGAAGAGGATGAGAGCGAAGGTGAGGAGGGATGAGACCAGTATGCAGCAATGCAAGATTGGGTGTTCGAGAACCTCCAAGACTGACTCACCCACCTCGGCACTAACGGTGAATATTGCCTTGGTTCGCTGACTTGATGCTGTGTTCACGTTTGCCTCCCTGACTGGACAGCTGATACTTGTAGGATTGGAATGTGATATATGCATCGAATCGAATGGCGACGATTAAATACAACGAAGGAGCAAAAAGAGTATGCCAACGAAAGCGATCGTCAACCGCTTCAGCGAGTCAATCGAGAAGGCTGGTGAGAACTAAAGGATGCTGTATGCTAAGCGAACGGAAGGGGGTTGAAGAGAGACTCGACGGATCCAATGAGGAGAGGAGGACGATGGCTTGGCGGGTCGAGGTAGACAAGCAGCTGAGGTCGATGTCGAGAGCGATTTGACGAGGGGGGCGGATTGACGTAGTTGTACCTCACGCCGTCGACCTCCTCCTCTGTCTACCCGACGCCATCGACGGGTTGGCTTTTAAGTCCTCATCGTACTCTGTCGGACCCCAGCTGATCCCCATTCCAGTCACGACTGCTCGAGCGAATGACCAAATCGGACTCTCCTCTTCCTCCATCGGCACTTGACGGACCTTCACCTTCGCATCAAAACGGACAGGATGAGGGATATGGCGTTCCTCGGAGTGAGCTCGTCTGGTCGCTGGTCGGGCGAGGGATGATTTGGGCCTGGTAATGACCGACTGAGAGCTGAGTTGGCGAATCGACGAACTCAGCGGAAGGACACCGGTTGGACGCGGGCGCTTCGGAGCGTAGGCCGACAGCAGTTCGCTCGGTTGCACCGTCTCCGTCGGGCTCGCCTCCAGCTTTGACGTCCAAGTGCTGACATGCGCCCGGAGGACGAGAGCATCTTCCCTTGCAGTCCACTCAGCTCGTCGGATCCGTTCAAGTGGAGTATGTTGCATGACGTCGTCCCATCGCTCGTCCGCGTTCTCGTCGTCGTCAGACTCCTCGTGCCAGCTCCATTGAGAGTCGTCATCCGAATCATACCCATCGAGGAGTCGCTGGTACATCCAGTCCTCGGCTGGTGTAAACTCTTTCGGATTCGGCGATGGCGGTGGGATACGAGGTGGAGGTAGGACAATCTGACGCGGACGATGAGCGAGAGGTTCAGGTACATAGCTGTGGAAGTTGATCGGATGGTCGAAGGAAACGCATGAGGAGTTGGCGGAGGAAGGGTTGGATTGATGGGAAGCGAGGTAGAACGGACGGCTAGGACCCGCTTCGAAGCTGGATTGGCGACGAGGATTCGTCTCGAGAAGGTTCAAGCGGAGATGATCGGCTGCGCAGGTGATCCGAGGCATCGGTTTCTGTCCGCTTCGCCGAGCTTTATGAGGCTTGATTCCACCATGGACTCGGACTTTCGGCTTGAAGGACACAGCTGGTCGTCTTGGTGGGTTCGAAAGTCGAAGTGGAATACCTGGCGGAGGATGCGGTGCTTTCCGATGTACCGACCTTGGCGGAGGTGGAGACGGTATTCGTCGAGCGGTGGATCGGGACCCGTTTCGGCAATGATGATGATGAGGGATCAAGCTGGGAGGGTCCTCGGCATCGTCGTCGGTCGATTGCTCATCAGCACTGAAGAAGATCTGCGGAGATCGACTCGACAATGCGGCGCTGTGGGATGAGCCGGCGACACTCGTCCTCTCCGACAGGATCAAATCGAGGGTCTCTTCCTGCCTGCGACGAAAGTCTTCGGCATCCGAGTCGGACGAGTCATATTCAGCGTCGTCGTCTGGCGAACAAGCAAGGATCGAGATGGAGGAGGATCGTGGCGAGACTGTAGGTGGCGTACGGCCGTTGATTGAGGAATAAATGCTTAGCGACGGAGTTGACCGACGCGAATCGGCTGGAAGAATGGGTATAGAGCTAGGTGTGGGTGTGGGTGGTGAGGACCGGCGTTGTTGCTCGTGGGCGGTGGTGGTAGGGAGATCATCTTCCCCCTCAGCCACTCCTATCTGTTCGAGGAGTTCATCTGTGGCGAATTAGGGATGGTAGAAGGAGGGTATGATCGTTGCTTACCGACTTGGTCTTGACGCGATGCCCACCTCGACGGAAGAAAGGAGTGACGAGGGAGCTCGGGACAGAATACCAGCTCCGTCGCGTCTGGACAGCTTGTGTGACCTTTGTTGTAGATCGCCGTGGCGGTACTGACCTCGACTTGTGAAGGGGCGAAGCTACGCGCAAGGACGGCGAGGCAGTTGGGAGGATGGTGCGGTAAGACATGATCGGTGGGGCAGAGCAGATGTCCGCCGCTCGATGGTGTGTTTAGGATGTCGACGGATTCCACCGAAGAGATCGTTACGAGGGAAGGTGTCGACTCGGTGGGATCTCGCTTGATAAGGATCGATTTCGGATGTGTACACATAATCGCTTTGTGGATCACGAAGGAAAAGATGTGGGAATAAAGAACGATGGGAGGTGTGGGGATGTCAGCCCCGTGTCCTTATCCCTAGAATTTCTCAGAAACAGTGCCACAGAAATTAGGCTCTGGCCATCGGGAAACTCGGTCGGGGAAAGAGTCGGTTTACTTTGAGACCGGCGAGTTTACCGAAATGAATGGATGGCTGTGAGAGATAGTGAGAATATAGATTAAGCTTTGTAGGTTTCCAAAGGAAGGAAAGGGGTTTCCCATCAAGGGTCTTTCTGACTCGTGGGGGGGGTTTCAACGAAAAGGTACGATGAAAGCTGCCACGTCCTGCTTTGTTCCCACGTGGTATTGCCAGACTCTCGCTGGGTCCCTGTGCTGCTTTATACTCTCTAGTCATACCTTTTTAAACTCATCTGAGCAGGTTGATAACTTATTCTTCCACCAAGATGCGCGACCCAATTCCAAGATTCTACTACTACTTTTTCCATTTCTTTGAACCAGTCAGTTCCCGCCTCTTCCCACGCTTCCCATACTCTGAAACCGCCGCTGACCCCCGACTTTCATCCACCTTTTCCCGATTGATTCCGGTTTCATCCTTTCGCCCCGATACATCACGGCCACCCTTATCTCCCTCGCCGTTCTATCCGATAGATCATCACCCTGTGCGGAGCTTGGTACACTATCTTTCGGCCCGAGGCGTACGGGAGGGAGTTGCTGCCGGAGGGGGTTGAGAGGGTGACCAAGATCATCGGGGAGACAACGAGGGGGCAAATGATCTTGGGAGGTCTCGGCAACTGTGAGCCTCTGTCTTTTTGAAGAGTTTTGAACGGTTGATGACAAGCTGATGATTGAAATCTCCGTAGGCTTCTTCCTCCTCGCCATGATCTCGCTTTCCCTCTTCACAACGATCACACGACAGCTATCTCACCTCCCGCATATCCAGGAGAAGCTCATCAGGGCACTCTTGATCCCACTCGCCATCGCAGATGTGAGTCCGATCGCGTTTCCCCACTCCTCTGAGATACGTGAGCCATAGGCTGATATGAAAAATCCCCCTTTTACAGCTCACCCAGTAAGCATTCTATATATGCTTCCCAAACCTCGGTTTGACACAACTCAGCATCTTTTTCACCCTCATCCCTTTGCCCATGTCGCTCCTCGAGTCGCCGTCACGATGGTCAACCCTGCTCAACAACAACGTATACATCACTGTAGGGCTGTTCTGCGTGAGGTGAGTTACTCTCTCCCTTTCAATTTATGTCCCTTTCCTTCTTTGACTCGTTACCCCAAACATCCATACCCTCGCGATCGTTCATGGTTCCTGATCCCTCTCAGAATGGCTTGGTTCCTAGGCATCGGACGACACATCACCCTCCCACCGAATGAGAATACTCCAGAACCCGTCGCTTCGCCAAGGAAGGCATCTGCCTCCCCCTCAGCTTCGGTCGCTGACTCGGTCGGAACGACGAAGACTACTCGGAGCACTCGGGCGAAAGCGAGAGGAGGGAAGAAGGCTGCTGCTGCGGAGCTTGAGGAGATTGGGCGAGAGGCTTCCTCGTGAAGCCGGGAAGCTTCGGGCGGATGACGAGTCGATTTCAGACGATGTGCCGTTCGTTGAGCTGGTGCGAGATCGTTCCACCCTTAGCCCTTGATCTTCTTGAGCGATGCTATGTGGTATTCTTGCGGATGCAGTCTCTTGGTGAGGAGGTTCTGAAAACCCCCTTCCTTCTGCTGATAGGCTCCTACGGTGCTGAATTGTCGAGTGTCAGGCTGATTTCCTGGTGTATCAGCTAATGACCCGGCCGTGCCAAAGTCCATTGACCAAAATATCTGTCCTCTTGCTTTACGCTCTGACCCGCTCACATGTAGTAACGGAACTCGAAAGGTCGACACTTCAATCTTTCAGTCACAGTCACAATAAATTTCATCTTCGAGTCACTTCGCGCGCTCATCCCGCCGCACTTAGACGGTCATGGTCCTGATTCGCCACATTCTTGGCCCCTTGCCTGATCCGGCAAATGTCCACGAATGAAAGGATGGGAGCACAATGCTTTCGGAGCGGAGATATCCTCTACCGCGCTCGTCCTTGTCTTCGACGAGGTCTCTGTGGATTCCCTGTCCTCCATCACCATTCCATATCCTTGAATACAACAATTACCATTCCGACAAGATTGCGCCCACAGCACGATGTCCGTTCGAGCTCACAAATCCATCCCACTATCAACTCTGCGGTTTCCCAAACCTTCAAGTGGAAAGATCTGCGGGAGGATATTACGAACATCACAAGCAAGGATCGGAGCTCCATGTCGACAACCATCATGAGCCCGCTTGCGGGAAGCGATGTCTGCCCTGAGCTCAATGAGCCTCCTGGTACGGCATCGACCTGCCCAACCCGACAATCATCCGACCCGGGGACGCGCGACGGTGCTTCAGCCAGGTCGATCGACGATCCTTTATCAAGCCACAAAGAACAGAAGGCGACTGGCGGTTGAGCAGAAGGCTCAGGGCAGTTGAGCTGGAGCCATTGCTGGCAGGGCCGTTTCTGTTGACGAGTTGAGGTGTTTGAATGAGAGTTTGAAATGGCGAGATGCATAAGGTGGTCGTGATCTACAGCAAGCGGGTAATAGTTCTTATGTTTTGGCCAGGGAAGGATATGCTGTCGTTGTCATCAGTTTGAAGCGCGCTTCCCAGCTCTTTTCGTATGGCTATATATCACCGTTTCCTTTGTACTTGCTCCGTCGCCCAGTCATTCATTGATTTACACTTCTGCCCAAAAACGGCTTAAATCGAGGACAAGGATGTCTGGGAACGACAGCGGATATGAGACTGATTCTGGATCCGAAAGTCAACCCGAAACGACCATAATGGGCACACGGAACAGCACGGAGGCGGCCACAATGGCACACACGACTGTGAAGACCAGTTCGCGTTCCTCCAATGCTGCGGCGTCTACCCAACTCGGAGCGATTACGCGGAAGAGGAAGCATGATGATCACGAAGAGGAGACCGGATCGTGCAAGTCGATGTGCAAGTCATTGTTCACCGGTGGCAAATGAGATCAGAGTGAGGGGGAGTGGACATCGAAAGGGGGTTTGGGTCGTGCGATCTAAAGAGAGGTTTAGAAAGCGACGGTGTGATGATGTGATATGAGATGTATGCGATGAGATAGGAAGAACTGTTTTCAGTGCTAAGAAACTAAGCTCAGACTACCGGCATTGATCCATCGTATCCTTTGTAAATCATGTAAATCAAGCACTCACTGAGCTCTGTCGTCGATGAGGTGGCCGTGGTCATGAATATAGGCGTGGAATACTTGGATGGATAGTATGGAGTAGCAGGATTGTTGAGCAGATGGAACAGGAGCTGACCAGCTGACGAATTCACCTCCCATGCTCTCCCCTGCCTTTGGTGACGGGATGGTCCTTTGCACCGTACCATCGATGGGAGCTAGACATAATTGTGCATTAATAGGATATACGGCTATAGCGGTCTGGGTCATAAGCGTCGCGCTAGCCATCTGGTCGAGCACGGCGTATGGGGCTGTTGGCGTAAACGCTTTCCACAGTCAGTCAAGCCTAGCATCCAAGGATCTGCCTCCATTCTGAAAATCCACCTAATCAGACGAAGTCTCGAGTCTTGGACCGCAGCTTCTTCTTCATCTCATTGAAATCTCATTTGATTACAACCGAGAAGCTTCTCTCGTTTGACTCGCTGGTGTTAATGGAGGGGGAATGAAAGGAAGGGATGATCCTTTGAGAGCGAAGAATATGCTTGCGCATGTTGCTCTCAGAATCCTTTATTTCTTTTCCAATACACGCTACCCAACGTTCTAATCCAGACAGAATTCACAAGTCCAAATCTGCCCGAACCATGAGCTCGTCGAACGACAAGAAGAAGCAGATGCATGACCTCGGGGCTCCCAGCCTTCTTGACTCCACCAGTGACAGCCGCTACCCATCTGAGGCCATTCCTGCTTCCGCACTTGAGAAGCTGAAGAAAGCGTCACCCACCATGGGGTCAGCGTCCAAGCATGCCCCAATCAGCCCCTTTTCTACGGCTTCCCGAGCGGCGAAAGAACAAATGCGGACCCTTCAGCCCTGGGATACGAACGACAGCCGATATCCACCAGAAGCCTTGCCCCATCCATCTGCGACCAAGGATTCCAACGCTGATACTCGCTGCGCGAAGTCCGATGAAAGGGAAGCAGAAAAGCGCAGGCAGCCTCACTCGAGCGGAGTACACAGTCAGTCGCAGAAACCGAGCGACAATCTGCAGAAGTCATACTCGACCAGAGGTGCGTAGGTGAAGAGGTCGGTAGCGGATTGGGTAGGAATACGTGGTTGTGATAGCTTGATAGTAGAGATGACATGCATGTGGAGTGATGAAGACCTGTCGAGCCACTCGATTGGCAACTACTCCTTACCCCATCTTAGTGACATGCTGACATCGGAGAGAAGACGTGAGATGTAAGGAGGTCACAGAAATCCTTTGAAGGGGTAAAACGCATTAGACTCGGTGGACATCCACATAATATAAAAAACGATCTCTTCTCTCGTTCCCTCTACATGTTTGGGACTGAACTCCCGTAATCTCGATACCGCCCAACCCGGAGAATCACAGCACGATGAGTAGCGATGGGGAGACCATAACCGAATCCAACGATTCCGAGGAAATCCGAGAGATACTCAGGTTTCTTTCGGTCCCTTCATGGCTTTCGTCAAGACGGACAGGAGCTCTCACATCGAAAGCATCACTTCGAGGAACGTCAGTACTCCCAATCCAGTGAGCCTGCTTCGAGTTCAAAGAAGAACGAGGTGAGCAAAGTGACTGGCGGCAAGAAGAGCAAGAAGAGCAAGAACAGGAAGAACAGGATCAAGCACATGACAGGGGGTGGATCAGGTCTGAACACGGAGCCAGTCACTTGAAGGACACGGATGCGAGCGATATGCGAATTCGATTGGTCAAGGGATACCTGAGTAGCGTGGGGCGAGAGAGCTGAGTGAGAGTAGTCATATTTCCAACGAGAAGCATGCATGACGTGGTCTGAGGACGCGTTTTCTCTCCCCGTTTACGACGAAAAGGTGATGAGTAGACGAGCGAATAACGAAGGAGCTCTATCTTTGACGAGACATCTAACTTAGGCGTATTTTTATGCTTTTAGTAGTTAAGTTAGCGTCTCCACTTGAAGTTCTGCTTCCACGTGGGTGAAGATGTTGCATGTAATCCTGTTCGTCACAAGCTTTATTTCTCACCTTTACTTCCTACACCTTTATCCGCAGTGTGGGCTCTTCATCGCGCAGCTGCTGGAGATCTTTCGCTTGACCACTCCTCGGTATGTCCGCTGACGATTTCGAACCCCTCCCACCGACATTACAGAATGTTCTGGATCAACAGAGTTTGAAATGGATCTTCTGCGGTGGGTAGCTAAGCTGTACAGACCCCTGCAAATACGCGGTACAGGAGGGGCCTAGCTGACCTAGCTATCCTTATCAGGCGGTAAAGGCGGTGTAGGTCAGCGCCCCGTCTGTTCATGTTTAGCTCGAGTTGAAGCAACCTACATCAGGCAAAACAACGACATCATGTTCCCTTGCCGTTCAGCTCGCAGCTTGTCGAGAATCAGTCCTCCTCATCGTGAGCACCTGACGCAGCGTTCCAGACCAGCTCGACCTGTCTGATATAGCTCCTAGTCCACAGATCCCGCACATAACCTTTCCGATGCCTTCTCCCAGAAATTCGGCAAAGACGCAACGAAAGTCAACGGGTTCGATAACCTCTTCGCGATGGAGATAGATCCGAACGGTAGTCTGCAAGAGATGATCGAGTCGTGTGAGTAACTCTGACCCGCTCTACTATCTCAACCTTGTGACTTGTACTGATGCAATCGAGTTAGCCGACTCAACAGGCGGTATGGGAGGGATGATGCAGGATCTGGCTTTTGCTATACCTGGAGTTGACGAGGCGATGGGTTTCGCCGAGATCATGAAGTGGGTCGAGCGAAGCGAGTCTTCGTGAGACTGACCCATGTAGACATGTCAAGTCCATGGAGTTCTCGGTCATCGTCTTCGACACAGCACCGACTGGACATACATTACGATTTCTCTCCTTCCCCTCGGTTCTAGAGAAGGCTTTGGGGAAGCTGAGTACGTTGAGCGGGAGGTTTGGACCGATGTTACAGCAGGTGAGCTGATTCAGGTGTACTATCTGGTATGAGCTGATGAGGTGCTCGCAGATGCAAACGATGTTCGGAGGAGGTGTTCCGCAGGTAGATATGTTCGCGAAGCTTGAGCAGATGAGGGAGGTCATCACAGAGGTCAACTCGCAGTTCAAGGATCCGGTAGGTGCTCCTCACTTCATTTTAACAGTGACAAAGCTGACAGATCGAGCAGGACAAGACGACCTTTGTCTGCGTCTGCATATCCGAATTCCTTTCGCTCTACGAGACAGAACGGCTCATCCAAGAACTCACTCAATACGAGATCGACACACATAACATCGTCGTCAACCAACTACTCTTCCCTAAAACCAGTGAGTTTCTCCCCTTATCGACGTGATTCTGAAGCTGATGGATCGCGCTCAGATGATCAATGCGAACAATGTACCGTCCGGCATAAGATGCAACAGAAGTACTTGACAGAGGCTTTCGACCTATATGAGGATGGTTTCCATATTGTTCAATTGCCTTTGTTGACGGAGGAGGTAAGGGGAGTGGACAAGATCAAGGAGTTCAGTAAGGTCAGTCAGACTGATTCTTTGTTGAGTGATGCTGACAGTACCTTGATCTCAAGATGCTAGTGACGCCTTACGTTCCGCCAAAGTAAATCTCCATCGTATCTATCATATTTCTGTAAAAACTTCTATGCATCTATGCATCCGGATGTGGTGATCAAGGATTGCGTTTTTGTCGTAAACCCTAGTTGTCATTATAGGCTTGCTCAGCACGAAGACTGAAACTTCCTATACATCGCGATTGTCCAGTCAAGCTTCACGTGCCAAAGCCTTTTCCGTCGGAATCGATTTCTTCGCTTCAATTCTTTGTTATTTTATCTCTCGATCCTCTTTTCATCGCCATGAGCCTTCTTCGGGTACTGGTCGTTGGTGGAAATGGTTTCTTAGGTAAGGCCTGTCTCAAAATGTCGACATTTTCGCTGTCGGAGAAAGCTGATCGGTTGAAGGCTCGGCGATCTGTAAAGCCGCCGTCGGAAAAGGATGGGAAGTCTCCAGTATGAGGCGAGTCCTCAGTTTTCGCTTTCCAATCTGCCCATCTCTTCTCAATGCCAACGAATTGACATGCAAGACCTTCCAGCTCTTCTGGGAAACCCTACATAACTCCAGCCGGACATACACCCAAATGGGTCAACTCCGTCCAATGGCACCAAGCCTCAGCCTTCGAACCCCAATCCTACACCTCCCTAATCGCTTCTTCCACGGCAGTAGTTCATACGCTCGGTATCTTACTAGAAGATACGGGTTATAAGCAGAGTATAAGAGATGGAGATGTTTGGGGTTTGATCAAGGCTTTTGTCGGGGGTGTGAGTGGGAGTGGTGGGGAAGGTGGGAATCCACTTAAGAGAAGGGTGAAGGAGATTGGTTATGAAGGGACGAATCGGGATTCGGGTGGGGCGACTCCCTTCTATTGGGGGTCTGAACGAGCTGATGGGACGTTAGCTCTCAGAGTACTTGATACGATGGTTGATACACCTTCTTCAGCGCCGACCACTTCGACTCGTCCGTTTGTCTATATCTCGGCGGCAGATGCGTTCCGACCTTTGGTTCCGGCACGCTATATCGAGACGAAACGACAGGCTGAGTTGGAGATCGCTCGGCGATGCTGCGAGAATCCTGACGTGGGTGTGAGACCGGTGTTTATACGTCCAGGCGAGTGGCTTTCAGTCCTGTCCGGGTATAAGATCAATATGATAGAACGCTAATACTTCGCAGGCTTGATGTATCATCCCCATATTCGACCTCTGTCCACTCTACCCGCTTTTATGCTCTCCCTTTCCGCTGGGTTGGCAGATCGTACAGGCTTCCCAAACCCTTTCGCCTCCAAATCGGCTCTGGCAGGAGCAGCCGATGCGCTACGGACACATCCATTGCACGTCGATCATGTAGCCGAGGCGGTCTTACGGTGTATAGTGGATGAAGATCGGGAAGGCGTCGTCGATGTCAATACCATGAGACAGTGGGCGGGATTCACGATATCAGGGGCGGAAACGAGTGATCCGGCTTTGCAACGATAGTATAGTAGGTTCATCAAGCAGTCGTGTCGGTATCTAGCTGACTATATACAGGATATCACCAATCTTTGTACATGTATCATCTCCAGGCTTTCCACTCAATTCGTGCTCACCCGTATCTCATTATCGAACGCAGTACCTTTCCTCCCAGGTCATCCGTCGGTCCAGGCAACCGCTCTCTCGGCGCCGATACAGTCCTCGTTGTAGTCGCTCCATTCGCCCGCAGCCTCCTCGCCGACCTCTTCCGCTTCATCCAAGTGATCAATGCAGCCCGTCGGACCGAGACCTCTCGGCTCGCTTTGAACGTTGCAGCTACCGAACCGCTCGGCTTTGACTTCGCTCGCAAACGGTTTCTCCTCTTCAACTTTTCCTCCTCGGAATTACTCGCCTCCATAGTAAAGTCATCTTGGTTCGCTGGAAAAGTCGCCCGTTCGTGATCACCCTCGTCCGATGTAAAGTTGTCTTGGCTAGCTGGAGAATCCGCTTGATCGGAATCACTCGTCTCCACCGTGCTCCCGTTTCGGCTGTCTGGCGAGTCCGCATGATCGGAACCACTCGTCTCTACAGTGTTGTTCTTTCGACTGGCTGAACGATCCGCTCGTTCGGAACCGCTTGCCTCCACTGTGATCTGGTCTCGGCTCGCTGGAGGTCCCTTTCTGTGCTTTTTCGCCGTCTTTGCGCTCTTGTCTCGCTTGGATTTGGTTCTCGCCCGTCTTAAGCGCCCGTCTTCACGATACTTTTGTAGATCTTCTCCTCGCAAGAGATCTTCTTCTTCACATACCCCCTCCACAATATACCAAACCGCTTCTCCATCTCCCATGCTCATCGTCAAGGCTGACAATCTGCCGCAGGAACGCTTCTTCTGCCAGATGACGGTCGTGCTCGATCTCGGCGACCCATGCACCGAGAACGCTACCGTTGGGCCTGTTGCCTCGGAAGTAGCCAGGAGTTTCGAATATGAGCAGGATATCTTGAAGTCGAGGATCGCGCAGGGTCTCTCGAAAGGCGTCAAGGCCCATCATCCCGCTGCGAAAGTCAGCCAAGTATAGACCAGCGTATACTGAATGAAAGACGAGCACTCACTAGCCGATGCTGAGTGGTATCAGTCAGCTTCATGCGCCACAATGGTCATGATATGCTCACTTCGATGACAGTCCTCCTTTGCTCCATGTTCTACTCCACTATCACTAATATGGATCGCAGCGATGTTCTCAACACCTAAGCGATCGATTGCAGCGAAGAACTGCTTTCTGCCCGACGAGAGATAGAGGTCGTATTGATCGATATAGAGGTGGCAGAGGTCGATGCAGACCTTCAGACGGTCGGGCGCAGTTCCAACATCATCGATCAACCTGCGCAAGTCATCGAGTGATCGCGAAGTTTCGCCTGAGCATTGGCATGTCTTGGCGGGTCACACCAGCGGTATACCCGTTGCATATCAGCCTACAGCCCTCTCACCAGATTCTCCACCGCCAAGTTCATCTTGGGTACCTTTTCTAGGATCTCGCGGATCGAGTTTGCCGCTTGTTTCGTGACTTTCTCCGGAGTTTTCTTCTCCCTCCTGATCTCCAATACCCTATTCGCTTTCGCATTATGGGATCCGAGGCTACGTATCGATTCGTAAGGGATGGGGTCGATTCCCTCAATGTAATGTGGATGCTCTCACTGGAACACCAGAGTCGTGATCCCCATTGCTGAGCCTTCCTCATCTCCCTGATAAGGCTGGTTTTGGAACGTTCGACAAGCACCCTGCTGATATCAGTATGCATACCACAATCGTACAGAGGCGACCTACGCGTTGGAGCTTGCGAGGTTGGTGGTATGCACCGCGTGCACGATGAGCCGGTCTGTGAACTGGCGGCCTGGTCGTCCAGATCATCAGTCGTTGCTTACCATTTCGAAGCCCACTCACCGAGTCCTGCGGTCATTCGTCGAAAAATCCTTACTCGATACTCGTCCATATCCATCTTCAACAGCTGCTTGATGAGGAACCGCTTGTCCTGATTCTGTGCATCCCTGCTTCTCAGCTGTTTTGCGTACATCCTTGGGGTCTCGCTCAACCCTCCATCGACGGATTTCTTCGTAACAATGATGTTGAGCGAAGCGCCCTGCAATTCGCCGTTTCGGAGTGGTTCGACAAGGAACTTGGCCGCCCGAATGAGGCCGCCATCAGTCGAGATATGCCGTCCGACCACGAGACGAGACAACACTGGTGGGGCACTGGTGCGAGGAGTATGGGCTTGTGGGGATAGTCCGTCAACCATAGCAAGCACTACTCCGTCTTCACTATCGCTAAGACTGTTGGTCTCGGCACCGGCATGTTCGTCGACCGATGAGTCAGCAACGGCATCCTCTTCGGAACAAGCATATTCATTTCGGCGGTAGAAGGCCACCGCAACATGGGTGTTTGAGGGGATTTGGATTGTGGGAAGAGGGGGGAGCTCGACATTCCGGACGACATCTAGGGCGAATAGACTCGCCTGGATCGACGCCTTTGTCTCTCGACGGTCATCGCCAAGGGTGGATTCTGACTAGCAACAGGTGTCTGTAAGATGTCCGAAGCTTGAGAGACGAAGGTATCGCCGCCCAAGTTGATGTCCCGAAACTGATCGTCTCCGGCATAGGGGCTGGATGGAGGTACCGCTCTGTCCAGGGAGTCGACGTACAGGTGTATCCAGCCCAACTTCAAGCGCCACCGGAGTCTCGTCGTATATCAGGGGCGCAGACCCCTCGTCATCGGTTTCTACTCCGCTGTGGGAGGCAGAAGCGCCAGGATTCACCGACGTTGGGGTGAGAGGAGTTGTGTGAGCAGAAACCGCCGAATTGAAGGTGCGATGTGTCGGTGCTGCAAATAGGATACGTCAACATGCTGCGGATCGTACTCCATGATGGTGAAGGATGTACTCGTGGTTTCTTCCGGAGCGGGGCGAGCCGGTTTCTGTGATTGCTCCGTTGCCAATTATATTTGAGACCGGCAGAGATGTGTTCGGAGAGAGCGGAGGTGAATGTGGCGAATCTATTGAGGTTACAGATGGGACGTTCTGGAGATGATGCCCTTGTGCAAGTGAGGGTGTAGTATGAGGGGTCCGAAGCGGTGGTGTAGCGTCATGTTTCGGAAACCGACGCGCTTTAGACTTTTGCCTCCTTTTCTTCTAACCACCAGATCCCCTACTATGTTTGGCGGATACATGCTCACTGACGACCGAGCCGTTGTTCTCCTTACCAAGTCGATCAGTTTATAATCGCTATACTTGGCGCGAACACTCTCACCGCCGCTGATTCCCTGCCCCCCTGGCCGACCCCTGATGCCGGAGGTACGGAGACACCCGCACGACGTTTTCTCCGTTTCGCTTTCATAAGGGTTGCGGGCCGTTTGGATCGTTATTGGCTTCTGGACACATGGTCGAAGGAATCCCGCTGGCAGATGATTCTGCTGATCCTGGCGACTCCAAACCGGGGATCGACGTCGCTATGACAATACTAGTCTGGAAGCCACGTCTCGAATATCAACGACAACTTGTCACGACTAGACGCGTAGATGACGGCTCACCTTGTATAGTATAGTAATAGATATCGAAGGAGGAGTCGATACCTGTTAGGGCAGAAGTGAGCAAAAATCTCCCGTTCTTTGATGGTCATCTGGTCACGTCGCCATCTATCAGACCCGTAGGATCGCCATCTATCAGACCCGTAAAGCGCGTGAGGTACAGCATCAAGCGCTAAATCCTGATGAAGGGATGAAACGATGATAGTATCAAGGGGGAGCTCATCAGATTGAAAGCATTTTGATGAAGCCATTCATCATCCCTGAGATCCATATCACATCTCGAAAGGCCACGTCAGTAAGCATGGGCTATGTGAGGTTAGAAATAGATGAAGCAATAGTAGAATCGTTCGTAGAATAGCTTGAGATGATGAAGGGGAATTAGAGGTCAAATTGCAGCAGGAGTTTTACTTTCTCCGAATCCGCGCAGAGCATTCATTAGCCAATCCCACCACGTGATACTAAAGTCTCGGTAATTGACATATCAAGGCTAATGAGCGCCGCCAGGTATCAATTAATCGACTTCAGACTAGGATACATAGACTTGTACATATCCAAAAAGTCTCCCAACCCTTCTGATCTGTACAACCTATTGACCACCACGAAGACGGAGAACCAAGTGAAGAGTCGATTCCTTCTGAATGTTATAATCGCTCAATGTTCGCCCATCCTCCAGCTGCTTTCCGGCGAAGATCAGTCGTTGCTGGTCTGGGGGAATACCCTCCCTAAATAATGTATAAGTATGGGCCTTAGCTTTGCCTTGCATGAAAGCGCTCACTTGTCCTGAATCTTCGATTTGACGTTGTCAATCGTGTCGGAGGATTCGACCTCGAGAGTAATCGTCTTCCCGGTGAGACTGGGTGAACTATATCAGGAGGGCCCTATATATGTTTCGGTCACTCACGTCTTCACAAAGATCTGCATCCCACCACGCAATCGGAGAACAAGGTGGAGTGTCGATTCCTTCTGGATGTTGTAGTCGGAGAGAGTTCGGCCGTCCTCGAGCTGCTTTCCGGCGAAGATAAGCCGTTGTTGGTCTGGTGGGATGCCCTCCCTGAATAATGATCAGACCAGTGTATGACAAGTGTGGAGATACTTACTTGTCCTGGATTTTCGATTTGACGTTATCGATGGTATCCGAAGACTCGACCTCTAGCGTGATGGTCTTTCCGGTAAGCGTTTTGACGAAAATTTGCATGCCTCCTCGGAGTCGGAGTACAAGGTGAAGAGTGGATTCTTTCTGGATATCTAAATAAGAACAAGCAAGTGAATACAGACGACGCCAACGCATAAGCGGATTACATACTGTAGTCAGACAAGGTTCGGCCATCCTCAAGCTGCTTCCCCGCGAAGATCAATCGCTGCTGGTCTGGTGGGATTCCCTCCTTGTCCTGGATCTTGGACTTGACATTGTCTATGGTGTCCGATGACTCGACCTCAAGGGTGATCGTCTTTCCGGTCAAGGTCTTGACGAAAATCTGCATACCGCCACGCAATCGGAGCACGAGGTGGAGGGTAGACTCCTTCTGAATGTCTGACGGACCATCAGCTCAAGATCAAGGGGGCGACGATAAGCACTCACTGTAGTCAGAAAGGGTGCGGCCGTCCTCAAGCTGCTTCCCAGCGAAAATCAAACGCTGTTGGTCTGGCGGAATCCCCTCCTTGTCTTGAATCTTTGACTTCACGTTGTCGATAGTGTCCGATGACTCGACCTCCAGGGTGATGGTCTTTCCGGTAAGACTGGATGGTGGGTCAGCCAATGCAGAAATGATTGCCGTGAATAGACTCACGTCTTAACGAAGATTTGCATACCGCCTCGGAGACGGAGAACGAGGTGAAGAGTGGACTCCTTCTGGATGTCTATGAGCAGGTCGAGCAATCAATGATCAGCGCAAATCGCTGGAAACATATGTAAGTCGACTGACTGTAGTCGGAAAGCGTCCTGCCGTCCTCGAGCTGCTTGCCCGCGAAAATCAGACGCTGTTGGTCCGGAGGAATACCCTCCTTGTCTTGGATCTTGGATTTGACATTGTCAATAGTGTCCGAAGACTCGACCTCAAGGGTGATGGTCTTGCCGGTAAGGCTGTCACCAAGACTGTCAGCGAATCACTCAAGCGCACTGAGCTAGAATGCGAAGATCAGAGAATGTGAGACTCACGTCTTTACGAAAATCTGCATGATGGTGGAGTGTGTTGTTTCGCAGTTTGATTGAGATGATACCGCTAGTGAGAACGGAAGTCGATAGTGCGGGGTTGAGTGGAGAAGAGAGGGGAAAGGACGTTCGTCAGCCTGTATCACTAATAGTGCGGAACCCTCCAGGAGGCTCTCGCCACGCCATCGTCCGACCTCACCGGCAGAACAGCGCTAGAAGGAGACGGAGGGGGTGATAGGAATGGGTCCTTGAAGACCGATCCCCCTGTACACGGGAATAGAACCCGGTAGAAGCATTCCCAGGATGGGTGGCGATGGCCTCCGTCCACCTCCCATCCTGCCTCCTACACACTCAAATTGCTAGCAAGAGGGTTGCTGTGTCCCTCAGTAATCCACGAACACTTAGAGCGGGGCATGGAAGCATGAATGAGATACTCACAGATCGGTAGGTAGCTCGAGAGATAAGAGCGAATGCAAGAAGCTGAATTATGCGCTCAAATGGCGCAATGCCACCGCCATCGGCGTCTCACTTTGAATCGCCGGAAAGTGGCACTCAACGCGAAGCTCCTCGTGGTTTCAAAGGGGGCAAGTACCATCTCCCTCCTCTCAATCGCCTCCTTCAATGTCAACAGCATCTACCCCGGAAACACCTTCCCTTGCATCTTCCGAGTCGTTTGACACGCTCTCTTCGTCGCTTATCGCTTCCTTGTAGTACCATCTTGACGACTTCCTAACCCATCTTCAAGCATCACGTCGACGACACCTGCTGCACAAGACCTACTTGTACATCTACGTCATCATGTCCATCTCACTCCCAAACGGGACCATCCTCGCAGCACCATCATCTCAACCTCAACTTTCAGCCGCAGTCACGCGTATCCTACACCTCGCAAACTTCTCCAAGGAGTACGTCTCCATCTACCCAGTCATCGAACCCTTCAGCTACCGTACTAACCGTTCTTGTTCAGGCTCAAGACCCGTGATATCCAAATCATCTTTAAAGAATGGGAGAACGACAAAGGCGGTTTTCGGATCAAGTGGCTCGACGATGTTAACGCTCTCGTCGTCTTCGCAGATGCGACTGTCAGTGAGTGCTCACTCTGGATCCTCTCAGCCGAATAAGCCGAGGGGATGCAGCTGTATTACTCGCTGACCACTCTTCTAGCTAAACGAGCCTACCTCTCCCTCCTCGTTTCGCCACCTCCGACCTTCCTACCGCCAGCCACGATCCGACCCTACGACCGCCCGGACGCAGCACAGATCATTCAATCCCTCGCAGCCCGAACGATGGGTCATCGTTCCTCCATGTCTTCAGCACTAACTTCCGGCTCAATCTCCAACCTCCCTACCTTCGACTCGACCGGTTCCCTGCACAATCGTGCTCTTCCAACTTCAGTACCAGGCATGAACGGTTTCGCAATGCCTAAACCACAAATCCCTATCCGGAATGGGGGAGCAGTAGGAACTCCAGGTCAGAGGGTAGGAGGAGGAGGAGGAGTTCATCATCGGACTGGATCCGCTTCTTCTTCGTGGACCAGGCAACCTGGAACAAACGGGATTGGAGGTGGAGTTCTTAATTTCTCAAGCTCGAGTCAACGTCTACCAACTCATACCGAATCTTCATCGATGGACCCACCTTCACGATCATCCTCTACTAGCGATTCAGCCGATCCGATAGTCGTCATGGAGAGTAGCACTACTCCTGCTTGGAAAGTCGGAGCAAAACCGAGAGGATCGATCTCGGGTGGGATGGAGCAGAAAGTTAGAAGGGAGAGTGTGAGCGCTGATAAAGCTTTGAGGGAGGTCCAGAAGGCTTTGGCTGGTGTTGAGGCCTAAGGTTTAGGTTATAGCTGGGAATGACGGGTCGGGTCGAGTTTGGACGCATCTTCACCGTCATTACTACCTATCTTGCATGTATTATCTTCTTCATACAGCATACATTGAGCAGGAAGGTCCGGTAGATTGTGAGAGGACTTAGGATATCTCTCATGCTTTAAATCCCGAAGCCGGACTAGCGACACACTTTTCCTAGAGGGAAGGGGATTCAGTGGGCGCGATATACGCCAGTCCAGGATCTGAAGCCTACATATTCGAAAGGAAGTATGATCACCGGTCGTCATATGCATAGTTAGACATAGTATATCATGCCATGAGCAACGGTCCCGCTCTCACTCCTTTCCCCCTCCCGCAATCTTTGTCGAACCTTCACGAGCCCTCCCATTCCCCGTCATCGTCGGACTCAACACCGTACCCGTGATCTGTGGACTCAATACCCCACCCCCCTCACCACCTCCATCACCCGTCAATATCTTCTTCAAAGTCTGATCCTGCTTCCTCTGCCTAGACCGTTCAACCTCATCCATCCCACCAGTCTTCTTCAACTTCCTCCCCTGAACAAAACCAGACAACTCCGAGCTGAACTCGTCTGTCTGATTCGCCTTTTCCCTCTCCCTAGCTTTTTGCTGAGCCTCGATCGCTCGTAATCTTTGCGTTGGATCTGCCTCCTTCGTCCGGATCTCCATGAGAAGGTTTGGCCTAGCATCGGTCCCATCAGGCGTAGGTGGTCGGAAACCTTTCGATCCCGCGCGACCAAGACCGGCCTGTCTCTGATTGGCGAAATCCTGTACGTTTTGAAACATCTCGGTCGCGTCCTTGATATCCTCCTTCAGGTCGGCGCAGAGCTTGCTCTGATGCTTCAAGAGCTCCTGTTCATGAATCACTTGGTTAAGTTCCATGGCCCATGTAGCTCGCCATGTCGGATCAACAGTCGCAACCTCCGAAGAAAACCTCTCCACCATCTCGGTCGCCTTTTGCAGATCGGACTGCATGGTCACCATCTGGGTTTTCGACGGCGTGACCCATCGTTTCGCGGCATCCTCCCTAGCTGCATCAAGTACGTCAAACATTTCTTCGACCGCCTGGATCGCATCGGCGCTCTGAGATTCCAGCTTGGCCTTGGAGTTGTCTAGTAACGCCCGACTACCGCCCATCTTCGTCTTCACCGCTTCACGCAAAGTCGAGTTCTGCTCTCGAAGCTTGGCGAAGAGTGTCTTATTTTCGGCCACGAAATCGACGTGGATCTGGCGGACCACCGCTAGGTCTCGGCGAAGGCTTTGAACCCCTTCGAGATGAGCTTGAAGTTCCGCTTCTCGCCTTGAATTGAGGGCGGAGGAAGAAGGAGGTGACGGTGACGGTGCTCGACGACTGATTTCCGATCCTCGAGTGAGGGTCCGAGTATGAGAAGAGGGAGAGACACTGAGATGCGAGGGTGAAGGAGTCATCGTGACCCGTTTCGACTGATCGATCGAAGATTTGATTTCCTTCATCTCCTGCTTGATCTCCTGCTTCATTGCCTGTGTCAGGTTCGCTATGGTCAAGTCAAAATGCTGCTTGACCTGGTCCAAAGCTACTCTAGTCAGCTTTCGCTTCAAACGATTGAGCTGGACTCGCGCTCGATGTTAAGGCTCAACAAGCTGCCTTCGCGTAGATCCTCCATATCTTCAAGCTCAAATTGCACCCCGGTCCGATGATCTCGAATGTAAATGGCCGGGAAATCCTCCACGCCCGGATCGTACTCGAATCGCTCCATGAAAGACAGCCGTAATGCGGAGTCTGCGACCGGGAGCTCGAGACTAGCCTTCTTAACCTGTCGCCCGACCTGAAAGAAGACGGATAAGGAACCCGTCGTAGGAGCGGGTGAAATGGAAGTAACGGTAGTATCGCCTGGCCTCGGAGTAGATTGCTGAATGATATCCTCTGGATCAGGAGTCCTGACTACCCGTACCGATCCCGTCGAGGTATCTCCCCCGGTCGAAGCAGGACTACCCGAGCGATCCTGAGTGTAGGCTGTGTCACTACCATTTGCATGGAGGTATGACGAGTCCAGCGGTGACCCAGCTCGATCTCGCCCGTCCTCCTTGGAAACGCTCGCGAGATTGCTGGACGCCACTGACTCGGGTAGAGGAGGCATGGGCGGGGCGCCAGCTCGCCTTGTCGGTCTTTGTGGACTTCCGACTGTTGCCGCTTTCTGGTGACCTGGTGAACCTGGAAGCATCTTGTTGAAGGTGAACGAAGAGAACCGCTTCGAGGCTCTGCGTTCCAGAGCGTCAGAGCGACCCAACGCGGCGAGGGTAGCTCGGGTTTCTGGAGGAACATCCGGTAGAGATGAAGTCTCCGCGCCTGGTGAGTCCAGAGGGGTGTCCGAAAGCTGAAGGGCGGAGGGGAGGTTGAGAGTAGGAAGTGTGGGAGGAGCAACGGCTGCTGATCCAGGCAGAGAGGGAGCCTTAGTCGGCGGAGAACGTGATGTGGGCGAGCGGATGGGCGACCCGTTGGTAAGGTCAGAATCTGCGGAAAAGCGGGAAATTGGGCGTGGATTACCGAAACTATCTCGGCTGAAACGGTCTGCATAAGGTGGGGTTGCCTTCGGCGGAGGTGGAGGACCAGCTTCCGAAGCGGGCGGCGAGGATGGGACTGGGTTTTCGACAAGCTGATGTCGCTTGATCTGTGGGGCATCGGTAATGGTGGAAGTGGGCGAGGCGGATCTCCGTGGTTGATTGGCATCGGGAACACGCATACGAGCTGGACGAAAAGCGTCAGGTGGAGCTGGGCGAGCAGGATTCCCAGCTCGTTGGCGCTCCGCCAATGCTTGGGATGAAGGCACTCGAGGTGGAAGCTGTGATGAGGTGGACGCCGGACTGACTGATCCCTGCGACGAACCGCCTGATCTGGACGAAAGTCGATCATCGCTGGTCACGTCCAGTCTCGTCGACGGACGCAGCTGGCTTGCAGCGTTAGGCGGCGTGTCGGTTTGCCGCTCGGCGACGAGTCGCTTATACGCTGCTTGCTTCTGTTTCAAGCCATTAAGGAGGTTAAATATGATCGAGCGAATGGTAGGAAGGTATTTGTTGAGCGTTTCCTGCGAAGGCTCTTCGGAAAGGGCTGGTTCCAGGCATAGTCGAAGCTCCTGAGGCACCTGGTCCAGCTCACTGGATTCTCAGCGTAATGTAAGATGCCATGCTCACCTTGTAGATATGCCAGCTCTTTGAAACGCCGCTACGCAAACCGAGAACCCGTCGCCCAGTCTCACGTAGATGTCGCTCACCTATACTGTCAGTATAGCTCTCAGACCTAGATAACTCACATGATCTTCGGATGTCTGCCCTTGCGCCCACGAGTCCAGACCTTGCAGTAGGAGTTTCGTAGTCACGAGCAATTTAGTGATATGTCCATCGAGAGAGCCCGGCTACATTCGTCAGTCTTACAGATGACAGGGAGGAAGGGGGATATGTACGGTATTTCGACCCGAAGAAGCACTCGGTTGACGCGGGATACTAGGTAGTCGAGTATTCGGATTCGATGGGATGGGACTAGGCTCGAGACTCGGTCGTCCTGCCTGTGGCTCGGTGGAGAAGGATGGTCCAGGGATGGGAGTAGGATATGATATAGGTGGTCGTGACATGGTGGAAAGCTGGCGCCAACCATGTATAGTCGAGTTGAAGGTCAGCTGATGTGAGGATAATTCGTCATGTCATCATCTGGCCATGTAAACGGCATCACTTGAGGAGAGGGGAAAGGGAATATGTCTTGGGGGAGTGGGAAATGGGAAGAGGACAGCAACCTAAGGTGGCCCCGCATAATTTATTTATGTGTCTATGGGATTTTTGACCTACTCCTAGCTGTACCATTGTACCATCTTTCAAGCAGACAAGTATTGTTGAGCGCTCATTTCCGGTGAGATGGCGGAGTGATTCCCTCATCATGCCTTCTCCTGCGCCTGCGTCATCAACAGGCGCTTCTCCAAGTCGAATGCCGACTAGCTCTCATCCGAGCACGCAACAGCAAGTCCTCGACCTATACCGCCCGATAGCTTCGCAGGTCAAGGTACGTCTGGTCATCCTGTTTCACTAGCTCAGACACATCCCTATATTCAAATATCCTTCGTTCTATGGCTGACTTCTAGAGCAGAAACCTATCCTCCCCTTCCTTCCCCAAACGCCAACCACCCCAGATCTCCCCTACCTTCTCTCCCTTTCACCGCAGATCTACTCCTCACGAGTCAGTGGGAAACATGTCCTCCTCGAGCCCGGTCCGAGGTCGGGTCCTTCGTCCTTAGTTACTGGGCGAAAGCGGAATCGAGGTGATGAATTCGCGGGAGCGAGAGCGAGGTCCGAAGCCCAAGCGAAGGAGAAGCGTCGAGAAGAGCTTGGCTTGGCCGGGCTGAGGAAGATCAAGAAGGGTAGACGAGAGTGCACCGGCCGAGGGATGAAGATCTCGTAGGTGTCATCGTGCTCACGTTCCAGCCAGCCAACTGATCGATTGGACAGCTACACCTCCTTCCTCCCACTCCACTACCTCCACACCCAATATCTCCTCCAGCTCCTCTCCCTCCCACCTCTCCCCTCCAACTTCCCCCCAACCCTCCCTCAACTCACATCAGGACAATCCCCCGAATCAATCCAATCAAAACTCGTCAAAGCAGATTTCACCGGTATCCTTTTCCGTATAACCTCATCCCGAAACCACAGTCTTATCGGAATCAAAGGGATAGTTATCGAAGAGACAGCTAGTACCTTCCGATTGGTCACTCGGGAGAATAAGGTGAAAGTCATCCCGAAGAGTGGGACGATGTTTACGCTCTCTTTCCCTTGTTATGCACTTCCACCGGGTGTACCGAGGGTAGACGGGGAAGTACCGGATCCGTCGGATGTGAAGGGACATATCGCGAGATATGCGCATATTGAGGTGGACCTGCTCGGTTCGGCCTTTGGGTTCAGATCGGGTGAGAGGGCTGGGAGGAAGTTGAAGCCTGCTCAAGGTCGTGGCGGAGGGAGTGGATGGGGAGAGGAATGGGTTGACGGCGAGTGGGCGGATTTACTGCGTGATCTAGACAACACGACTCAAAGGGATACGACAGGCCGGCTGGGTGAAGCCAAAAGGAGGAAGAGAAATAGATCGAGAAGGAAAGATCCGCCAGCTGGGGGTACTCTACAGGAACACTAAGTATCGCTGAATGACATGATGCAAGGGTTTCTCCTGCTCGGGTATGAATGCTTGGTTTTTCTTCTCCAGATGTATATACAACCGGTTTGTATCATAACCTACTCTCCCTCAAGACTTCTCATACCGCCCAATGGCCGATTTGATCATCGCCAACTGCTTTCCCGCATCTGCCGGTCCCATCAGGGTACCATTGACCTGGCCTCGCACAAGCCGGAGAAGCCATGCAAAGTCGGAGTGTGCAACGAGAGGCATCGATGGCCGACGCCGGGAGTCGATCTTCGCCTTGAAGTTCTCGAAGAACTCCGCCGAAACTTGGTCCGCTCGAACGACCACCTCATTCGGCACTCCGGCCATGCGAGCGACGTCTGGAAAATAATCAGCTAACCCGCCCTTGACTTGCTGAGTCACACGCACGGGTACCGTGAGATGATTCCGCCACTCCAGGAATCAACTTATACAGGAACACCACTTGATGCTGGTCGTCATCGACATGGGTTTGCATGTGCATATTTCGGATGTTCGGGTGGTAGAGGAAGTCGTCGGTAAGTGAGCCGTAGTGAGTCTGGCGAGGGGTCAGGATAATCACGAAGCATCGTGAATGCTACGCACTGCAAAGAAGCCGAGAGGTAAGGTGTGAGTTGCCAGATGATGAAGTACTGCGCCAGCGATCGCCATACCGTCATAGGTTGATGTACCGCGACCTAGCTCTGTCAAAAAGCCATCAGGCTCACCACCTCAGGGATAGCGAAAGGACTGACCGTCAAGGATGACAAGCGACTTCGGTCCAGCTTCGCGGAGGATCTTGGCACACTACAGTGATGTCAGCGAGGTAATACTGACAAGCACCAGTCATACCTCATCCAGCTCAACCTTGAAGGTACTGGCACTTGCGAACATGTCTGTCATGCTTTCAGCCGCAGTCTGTGCCCATTACAGGCTAGACTCACTGTCGTATGCACCCATCCTAGTCTGGATCTTGTCGATAGGTGATAGCCTTGCCCGAGTAGCGGGGACGTAGCATCCTAGTTGCGCCATGATGACTCCAGCGGCAGCCATCCGGAGTAGAGTACTCTTTCCCGCCATATTCGGGCCGGTGAGCAGTACCGTTCTTGGCTGTTCTGCTCCGAGTTGAACATCGTTGGCGATGAAGTCGGCAGTCCGTAAGCACATTGAGGGATGACGGAGATGCTCGAAGTCGACGAATGCTTGCTCGGCCAGGACAAACTCAGGACGGCATTTGGGTTGATCGAGGTTTGCCGATGCTTTCGCGAGCGAGACTAGGCAGTCCAGCTCGGCGACGACCCTACTGGGATTTAGCAAAAAGCCGCGAATGGACAGACATACTCACCTCACGGCACGGACCCAGATGCTTCTGTCCTTATCAAATTCCGCCAGAAGGTGACGGAAGAAGTCTCTCTTCGCGGCACTCTGAACTTCTCGCGCTTCTTGGAGCTCGCGGATGACGGGCGCGATCTCGGGGGTGTAGTACCGAGTGTAAGCCTATTCAGTCCCTATCAGCTCTGAATCCAAACTGGCAAGGACCGCATACCTTCGTGCCGCTTTGCTTCGACCAGCTCGCAGGCACTTTGAAGCCAGAGGGCACCTGCAGCTGGTAAATCTCCTTGCCACCTTGAGCACTATGCCAATAGGATATATCTTTCGTCCTGTACGAGGTCAGGCACGGCTCATTCAGCACCAGCGTGTTCAGCGTACTTTAAATGCCGCTTGGCCGCAGCCAATAGATCATTGAGAGCCGACTCGATCCGCTCGACTTCCGCATCGGCGTCATCACTTTCGTCATTGGCGCCCGAAACAGGGAGGATCGCAATCGACTTGTCATCTGCCAAATATTAGCTATATCCTCTTCATTGACCGAAAAGGCACCCTACCTTTCTCAAGGGTGAAGAGAGAATTTATGTGTTCGAGATTATTGGTCAGGTCCGGTGCAGTGCGTATTAGCCCCGAGATGCTACGAGAAGCGAAGGTCTCGGCTGTGACCGACAGTGACTCCAGGGTAGACTGGATTGTAGTGAGACTCTGAACGCCATTGATCGTAAGCGGTATCCAATGCGGAGGGAAATTGTTTATGCCTACATTCATGACTTTGATGAAGTCGCTTTCTTTGACGGATCCAGCGTGTATCCGCGATATCAATCGCTAAACAGTAATTCAGCTTCATAGGTGAGGCGATACGTGACACTAGCCTCGAGGTCGGGCATAACTTTGGCCATTTGAGTGAACTGTCCATTGAAACTCGGATGTTCCATCAAGTCATCTACCGCATCCAGTCTATCGAGTATTCTCAGTGAAAGCTGTGCTTGTTGGTGGGCTAGGGCTCACCGTTCGTTGATCGCAGTCGCGTCTCGCAGAGGTGTCATAACCCAAACACGGAAGAGGCGTTTGCCTTGAAAATGACGTCAGAGCGAGTTAGTCATTCAGTCTCCATCACGCCTACCAAAGGCCGTTTGACATCGCTGCAGGAGCTCCAGCAATGTTCCTTCCGTGCCGCCTTCGCTATTGACCAACACCTGCCTGAGTGAGTGGAGCATTCTCATTGCATCAGAAGTGCCCACCTCCATATGGCCCAGCGTTTGCCCATCCAGTACCAAACTGCGGCCCTCCTTGATCGGGTCATATATGTTGAAGTTTTTCTGCGACACAAGGTCTTTGCCGAGATTCAACGTGTCGAGGTAGAAGAGCATTCCGCCCAATGCCTCCATCGCTAGAGGCCTGTCGAGCATCGAAGCGACCGCTTCTGGAAGTTCGGGCTTCCCGCTTCCTGTCGGATCCGACTCGGTCTTGAAGAAGTTGCTGAGGTGTCGAAGTGCGTCATCAGCATTGTAGAACTCTGTGCCATCGCGCAAGGGTCGCCAATCGGTACTGGATGGTAGAGTGTTGCGGAGCAGTCGATGGGCACCAACGGAAAGGTTTCCCTAAGAGATCTTTAGCCTTGCCTGAAGCTATTTGCGAGAGTATTGACCTTTGCATGTACAAGCTCTTTTGGCCGGATCTGACGGAACATCGTCTCCAACCGAGTGCGACAGATGTCGTCATCGAACATGGTCAAACTGAACTCGCCAGTAGAAGCGTCCAAGACGCAAATGCCGAAGGACGAGCACCCATTCTCATCGGATAGCGATTCCTACGCGTTGTCTGAGACATGTAGCTTCAACAAAAGAGGTATAAAACGAACCTTAATCGCAACGCAGTAATTGGCCTCGTCGGTGGTAAGGTAGATCGGATCGACGATGGTACCGTTGGTGAACACCTGCGCCAATTCGCGGTGGACGATCTTAGCGGGCTGCGCTTCTTTGCTCAATGCTTTCGATTTCCCTGCTATAGCCTTCTTGTTTCGCATCTCCATGCTACAGACGTAAGCGAGGATCTAGAGATGTTATGCTCACCCGATCGCCGTCTCCGCTTGGTCGACTTTCCCGACCTTTCGTCCAGCTGCTAAGAATTTGGACGCCCAGTAGTCGAAACTTTGCTCGGGAACTCCAACCTAGTTACCGGGATCAATACCAAGATCGGATGCCTCATTACCGACATACCATCTTCATCGACACCCTGTCCGTCAACTTCAAGTCGAAATCGCGATGACCGATCTCGGCGTCACCCTCGTACAGCTCGTAGAACTTGCCCTTCTGAAAGAAGAGGACCGTGTCGAAATGATTCTGCTTGATCTCCCAGAATTGCTTCTCGAATGGAGTGAAGGCGTCCCAAGCGGCTTTGGGTACATGTATTGTCCGTTCATCGTAGTCTGGGTGATCCTTAGGACGTCCCTCTTTGTCCCTGACATCGAGCAGAAATTCGAAGCATTGCTTAGATTCCCGCTTGTTGTCTCGCGCTTCGACCTTCTTTCGCTCTGCAGCAGTCAGGAGGAAGGAGTCAGAAGCGCCACCCGATCGGTTGCCACCCTTGCGGCGAGAATCAATCTCTCCTCCGTAGCTTTGTGCGAGCGGTTTGGGACCCGGCCGTTTGGTCTTTGAGGCGTCTGTCGATGTATGGGGCGAAGACGAGTTGTTCCAACGACTCGGAACTCTCTTCGGTACCGCTTTCGACGTCACAGAGCCTTTCGTGTCGAAGGGCTTGTTCCTTGACTTGAAAGTCGGCGACGAAGAACGGATGGAAGGAGATCCAGAGACGACAGATGCTTCGTACTCCTCGGCAACTGCGGCTGGAAAAGGTCAGTACACGCGGGTTGACAAACACAGGGAGTGGCTTATGAGCTCACCAAAAGCCAGATCGTCGGCCTCGTCGAAATGAAAATCTTCCGAAGACGCGGTCTTTCGGCTCTTCCTGGGCTTACGTGAAGTCGCACCTGAAGGACCATGAGTAGCTTCCCAGGGTAATGAATGGAATGCGGATGCTGAATTTTGCGTTGTAAATCAGTAAACCGATCTCACCGTTCGATCCATTCTTTGCGGAGTTTGCAAGCGGTACGTCGACGTCTGACTCGGCTTCAGACGACTCTGCATAGACAACTTTTCGTTTCGCTCGCCGAGACTGTAGAAACAGTCAGGATCATGCTCAACCAGCCAGCAACGGCTTGGAAGTGTTCGCTACAGTTGACAAGGGTGGGTAACGTTAGAGGATACTCACAAGAATGATCGGAGAGCCATCAGCAGCAACATCCATTTCCATGCTCTCGTCCTCCAGCATGTCGACATCCCCAATTGCGGTCCCAGTTGAGGATGAAGCGACCGCATTAGAAGCGAATGGCGGTATATCCGGCGGCGGACTAAGCGCGCTTTCGCTCTCATCATCCGCCAAGATCGATCGTTTCAGCGGACTACCCTCCCTCCTTCGGTTGGCAACCCCGTTGATTGTACCATTCCCGCCTTTATGCCATACCTCTGCGGTCACTAGTGAAGTCGCTTGTAATGGGGAGCTGTCGGATACGGAGGATGGTGTTCGAAGAGCTGTCGAGGCGGGTGATGAAGCGCAAGGAGGTACTCTGCGAAGCTGAGAAGCGCCGATGGTACTAGATGCAGCGAAGGGGGAAGGACCAGTTTTCGGTTTCCCGAAGAAGCCCATCAGAGTGGATTGTTTGGACCTGAACGAGCGAGCTGTCAACCCACTATACTCTGTTTTGTACTCTACGAGTTAGGGGGAGGCACGCGATCTCGCCGTGAAGAGGACGGCTTTTGAGGATATGGGCATAGCGCAACTTACACTTTGACATCCTTGTGTGGTTCCGGTCTCGGCTTCGCCATGTTCACCGAAAGCTCGCTGAGCAAAGGACTTGAGGCTGATGAGCTCTGCCGGTCGGACTCCCGCATCAATTCCGAGTATGAATGAGAAGTGATAGTGCGAAAATATTGCGACTGATGCCAGTGAATATATACCGACCACTAGTAGCGTGCTGAGTGGGTGTACATGGTGAACTCATAGAATGTAATGATGCTAAAAGAGCAGGCCCGCCTCCACCACGCGCCGGGGTAGGAAGTAAATCTAATTCCCCTCCCACTTTAGCTGATAATCCCTCATATAAATGACACATATCATGGAAATAAATGCCACATCTACGTTGATAAGGATGTTTTCCGGCCGGCTGACAGGACTTTTGGCTTCAAGTCACATGTTGGAACGCGCCTCACACTTCCCTCGATGGGTCCCGCTATAATGTTTCTCTCCCATCGGACGCGTCGCGTCATATTCAGCCTCGAAGCTATATAGACCTGGTCAAATCATCACTTTCCCTCTTCTCGACCTTCATTTGGACTGCGATAGACACACCGATCTCATACTAGACCACCTAGACCTCTTTCACGGATCTTAATCCCTCACATCCCATCCATATCGAATCAACCACGATTCCTCCACCATGTCCGTCGTAGAAACCCCTTCCAAAGCAGCTGCTGCAGCACTCGCTTCCATCGACCTCAACATCACTAGATCCAAACCCGTCGACACTTCCCTCCTCGCCATGCTGAAAGCAGCCGCTGCTAAAGCTCCCATCAAACCCCTCGTGATCGCGACACCTGAGAGTGAGGTTGAGGAGTACCGAAAGCGCTTCGTCGGCGATGTCAACTGCCCAGAGTCGGAAGAGCCTCTCCTGAAGGAGAATACCATGCGATTCGTCCTCTTCCCCATCAAATACAGAGAGGTAAGTCTGGGGCTCGTCGCCTCTTGACGATTTGCTGACTTGTATCATAGATCTGGCAGATGTACAAGCAAGCTCAGGCTAGGTGGGGGGACTCTATGTAGTGTTGCTAGGGCGTGAGCTGATTGGATCAGCTTCTGGACTTCCGAAGAGATCAACTTAGCGATGGATCTGCATGACTGGGAGAACAAGCTCAACGACAACGAGCGATACTTCATCGAACATGTCCTTGCCTTCTTCGCTGCTGTAAGTCTCATCCGCTCCATGCCGTTCGTCACTCATTGCTGACGTTCCCTGCTTTAGTCCGACGGTATCGTCAACGAGAACCTTGTCGAGCGATTTTCCGCTGAAGTGCAATGCGCTGAGGCCAAATGCTTCTACGGTTTCCAGATCATGATGTGAGTGCATACGCCTTAGCCATAGCCTCGAGAGGCTATCGGCTTGTGATGCCGGTGCTCATCATTTTGCCAGGGAGAACATCCACTCCGAAACATACTCGCTCCTCATCGACACTTACATCAAAGACGCCGCCCGTCGGACCTACCTCTTCGAAGCGATCGACACCATCCCTTGCATCCAAAAGAAGGCCCAGTGGGCACTGAAATGGATCAGCGACAAACGATCGTCCTTTGCCGAACGACTTATCGCCTTCGCCGCAGTCGAGGGTATCTTCTTCTCGGGATCGTTCGCCTCGATCTTCTGGCTCAAGAAGCGAGGTCTCATGCCTGGTCTCACATTTTCCAACGAGCTCATTTCTCGAGATGAGGGTCTGCACACCGACTTCGCTTGCCTGCTTTTCACACACCTTCGACGAAGACCTCACCCTGAGACGGTTGAGCGGATCATCAAAGAGGCGGTGAAGATCGAGCAGGAGTTCCTCACAGGTCAGTCTGAAACTATGCGAAAGGGGCACCAGCTGATGATGTTTCCTCAGACGCCCTCCCCGTCTCTCTCATCGGCATGAACGCCAAGCTCATGTGCCAGTACATCGAGTTTGTCGCCGACCGTCTCCTCGTCTCTCTCGGCAACGAGAAAGTATGGAAAGTCACCAACCCCTTCGGTATGTCTACTGAGCCCCCAGTCTACTCCAACAAATGCTGACACCCCTCTCAGACTTCATGGAGATGATCTCGCTCCAAGGGAAAGCAAACTTCTTCGAATCCAGAGTATCCGCCTACTCCAAATCAGGGGTCAACCAATCCGTCGGGTCAGCAACAGATCACCAAGCCGTCAAGAAGGGTTTCTCCCTTGACGAGGACTTCTGAGCGGGCTCGGCAGTCAATCGAACGAATGGCGGAATAGAAGGTTGAAGAGGGATGTTGTAATTAGTCTGCTTGGGTATCTAGTGCAATTGCGGTATACTTCTCTCCTGACTTGATGCTCTGCACTCTTGCATGCTGGACTTTCCCGTTTATAACGATATAACCATGACAATGCAACCGCTTGTGACTTGTACTTCAGCCTTGCGAACCAACATTCTGAGGCATTCTCCAGCGAAATATACAGCGGAGTGTGTCATGCTTCGCCATTGATCACAGGAAGTTTCCTCCTACGAGATGTATCATACCCCTCTGTAATAGTTGGTGCATTTCGGTTTACCCGCTCAAAACTGGAACATGCAAGATGCTACATGCTCATGCGAGTAGATACCCTATTCAAGCCTAGCCCGCCTCTCCTCCCTATCTCCGACAGTCACCCCTGCCAAACTCCCCACAGCCGTACCGATACCCGCCCGATCTCCTCTCAGCGACTCTATGCTCCGCTCATCCCTAGTCCGTACACGGGGCGTGACGGGTTTAGCTATCCCAGGTGAGCGGGTATGTGAGGTTGACCGAGCGGAAGATCGGATACGAGGTTGGGATAGTGCTGTTGACGCGAGAGGACGGTCTGAAGAAGGCTGTATGATCTTGGGAGGACGATGGGATGTAAGCGGTTTCGAGGGGACGAGAGATGAAAGTCGCGGTTCTTCATGAGGATGTCGAGGTGGTTGATCGGAATGACTCTTCCGGCGATGAAAGATTCCTCCTACTAGGTGTCGTAACAGATGTCCACTTTGATGGTCGTGTCCCTTCGCCTCGCTGTCTCCATCTTTCTCCTCGCCACGCCAAGCCGCTCCTTCTCCCGACGCCGAGCTCCTATCTACTTTCGGCGCGGCTAACTTCGGGTTGGAGAAGGATAGAGATGCTGTCCGATCTCGTGCAGGAGGGCGGGCACTGCGAAGCGAAGAGCGAGATGAGGATGGGATGCTCGAAGAAGTGGCAGCGGAGAATGGCGACTCGTCTTGACCATCTAGCTCCATCGCAGCCGCAACGGCTTGACGAGATGATTGCGCTGCAGCCTGTCCTCGGTCAATGGGTGGCGACGGGAACGTCCCTTGCTCCTCAACTACCATCCCCGTCACATCCAGTGCTCGACCCTTGACATCCTCTTCCGCACTCCCATAGTCTGATTCCGGCCGACTCAACTCGCCATGACCGACCATCTCGTCGTCTCCTTCGTCTTCTTCTCCTCCTGAATCGGAAGCTGCGGGTGATGGTGGCTTAGAGTTGGAGTGAGGGAAGGGAAGGAAAGGTGAGAGTTCAGGAGCAAAGGCTTGAGTGTAACCTCCATGTGATCTGATGAGGGATGTGTAGTATCGCTGAAGGAGGTCGGCGGTGCACTAAAGTATTGTCAGCGACATCTGCCCATGACCAGAAATGACTGATCCATTTCTTGGGTATAAGGAAGACGACTTACGCATAAGTTCCATTCCGTCACCTTCAGAAACTCTCTCTCCAGACCGTTGAGCTCCTGTGTCTTGATACCGCCGACTTTGGCATAATGCGCGTTCGTGCAGAAGACATCGCATTGCGCTTTTGACCCGGCGCAGACTCCGGCGATGAGGAATCGATGAACGGTAAGAGAGGAAAGGGTAAACGTGGGAAGGTGTTGACAGGTGATATCGATGTATGCGAGTAGGGAGAGGAGTGGGAATTTCTGCTCAAAGCTTAGCACGAACACCTTTCTGAACAGGGGGGTGAACCCACCTCCATATTGGTATACTTAACTATCCGCCTCAAATATTCAATCACGCTAATACCAGGAGCTGCTCGAGAGTGGAAGCGTGTGAGAGCCTCGGGAGTAAGGATGACCTGATCGTTATGCTGGATAAGGAGGTTGAGCATATGTGAGATGAGGATGACGAGCGTATCAGCTGAGCAATCGATGAACGCCCATGGTAGTTTGGGGTGAGAGCTCGAAGAACCGGCTGGCATTGATCCCGCAGGGTCGGCACTGGACATACAAGCGGCGTAGTCACCAGCGGCAGATGGAGGGCATGAGAATTTGAAGAGGATGTCAAAGCGGAGACAGCGGAAGGAGGATTGTTTTTCGGTTCTGGGCGGTCCGCACGATGTCTCTAGAGGGGTTTCAGGTGACGAACGAAGATGAAGATGCCGAGTCTAGAGTGGAGTGCTCTGTTGTTTCCACTTAGCGGGCCGGTAATAAAGCCGTTCAAATTGTGGAGAACTTCCACTCGAAGGTGAGGAGATGTCTTCATGAACACGTGCGAAGAAATGCCAACGCGATATGCGATATGTGATTATCGTGAAGAGTGATACAACCACACCTCTCCCACCTATTCCCATATACCCGCACTTTGGCGCAGAATCGACAACAGCTGCTGCATGCGTGCGTGTGGTTTCGGATAGCGATGGCGTCGATGGGTGATTGACCGCGATACGGCGAAGACACTTCGAATCGTTCCTACCAAAGTGATTCGGCCTGCCAGGCCCGAACTGGAACGGCATTCGTTCTTGCCAACCAGGGTCCTCTGTGACGGGGTCAGTTGGCGAAATTTGGACTGCTCAACTCACCGTCTACTATCGCCGTGATCTCGTCAATCGCAAGCTCGTGCCAGGAATCCCCTCCATGGCCGTCCTTCTGAACGAATTGCTCTATACAGCATTCAGCTGCTGACGACGATCTGCCGCTTCAGTGACTGACCTGGTACGTCCACCCATCATCTCCACGAAGAGATATTGCGGTCTTGATCTTGCCGCCGTACATCGCCCGCTCGAACGCCCAGCCTCCCTCTCCCGCATAACACAGGTCGCCGTGGATCAAAGTCTCCCGGTACATCTGCCCATCTGATACCGAAGGAGGCGTCGTATATAGGATCCCTACCTGCAATACCCGTCAGATCTCACTTGAAACTACAGAAAGCAAGAGGAAATCGCACGTTTGACATCCTCATGCAGTGGTTTATTCGTGACTAAGTATGGCAGGTATGTGGAAGACATGTGCCATATACGTTCCAGGATTGGATGCGATGAGCGCGTCCAGCTGCGGTCACGAGCTGCATCAATCATTAGCCACATAAGCACCATGAGATGTGAGACGAAAGGAGCCAGAACGGCAGAAAACCAGAGGGCAGAAAAATTCAACTCACATCCCTTCGCAGGTGTACTTCATGAGGTGCGTCTGGGTGAACGTATCCATGGTAGTCGATATCGGTGTCTACACCACTTCCATATTCGACCCTTTGAGCCAGAGCCGTTAACGCCTGATGATGTCCAGGTCAAGGGATGTTGCGAAAGAATCGAGCTGAAGGGGAGCAACGGGAACTTGAGAGATGGGTCTTCGATGATAATGGTGCGAAGCGGAAAATCGATTCATACACCGCTCTCCACGCTCAGACGAGACCAAACGTCTCGCTACCAGTATGCTACGCCGGGGGGCACGCCGTTCGTGGTCGTTCTCGATTGCATCGGCTTTACCGAACCCGCTTCCGACGAGGCGGTATACGCGCTGAGTCTTGTATGAGGGATTTATTTGAAGGGGGAGTATGTGACCTGACGTGGTGAGTGTCGGCGAGAGGTTGAACGTCGGAGCAACGGGAAGAGAAGTAGTGATCCGTCGCTTGCAAAGGAGTGTCTGGAAGGTCAGACAAAGTGGGAAGTTGGGAGCGCGTGAGCAGCAAAAGGTACTGTAGCAGGTTTTGAAGCCCGTTCAGAACCTTGTTTGATACCCCCGTTTAGCATCCGGCTATTACGGCTGGCTACGCTGTTCGGTTCCCTGCTATTCTTTCGCTTTCATCGATACGTTCCAACCAGAACTAAATTCAATCGTTGAGATGCATTCTCTGCTATCCGGAGCAGACTGTTCGTCCGCCGCAAATCCTCTCAAGCAGGTTCTGCAAAGAGAGGGGGTTGACAACAGTCTTCTCAGGGTGAGTCAGCGTTGTCGTGCATGATCTGAGGTCTCACGTTCACCTTGTAGGACCGCCTCGCACCCAATGCAGGACCTTCATCTCAGCTTCCCTTCCGTCAAGCCATCGTCGGTGCTACATCCGCACAACAAAGTACAAATCAGCTCAACACCGCACCTCATCCCTTCAACCTTTCTCGTCTTTCCGCCGCTCTCGCCTCTCGACCCGTACAACAAGCTCAGGATAACAGGCATTTCGATTCCGAGTGGGATCGTGCTAGGGGTCAGGTTGTCCCGCGACGACCACAGAAATTGCTTGGACCACCGCAGTCAACGCATTTCGGAGCAGAGTATGCGCAATGGAGTCATCAGCGGCAGGCCCAGGTGGGATGGGTGGACTCGTTCCAATCCGACATCAAAGGGAAGGGAAGGGCCGCTTCGCCGGATCAACTCTACTCCCAGCTTCAAGCTCGTCCATATACCCCTCAGCACTCGTATCAACCTTTCCAACCCATGTACTCGAATAGCGGATACGATCAGGGTCGACAGGATGCATTGACGAACGGCCGGACCGAGGCGGAGCAGCGAGATATGGAGTTGGCTTTTGAGCGAGCACTGGCAGATGCTCGATCTGAGAGCACTGTGACGCATGTGCCTACGGAACAGAACGACGATGAGGAGATCGAGGAGATCATACGGGATCCGAAAGGCGATTTTGACGCTGTTTGGGAGAGCTTGCGACCTGAGGCTGAGAGGCTGGGCAAGCTCGCCGAATGGGAGAGGGACTTTTCGCAGGTCAGTGGGAGTGCCATAGTCCAGCTCTTTCCGGCTAAATGCCTTGGAGGTCCGCCGCTCACAGGTTTCTGGCAGTTCGTTTCCGACGAAGACGACCTCTTTGAGACTCTTAACGACAGTCTCAACCGGGATGACGTTGGGCAGGCAGATCTCGGAGATCAGCTTGGGTTTGGTACTGAACAGTATGGGAACGGGCTAGATGGATACCTCGAATCGGAAGATGGCCTGCCAAGAGCAAGAGCATATGATTTTGGTAAGCCTTCCGAGCGGATTGACTGCTGGCCAGCTCATCGCTTTAGCTTCGCCGAACCGCTTCGACACCCTTAATCCCTCTTCCGCATGGGCGGAAGCGAATCGCCTTCTTGCTTCCGGTCGATCTCCCTCCGAAGCGACCATGCTGCTGGAGACGTTCCTCCAGAGGGCGAGGCAGGAAGATTATCGTCAGCTGCAGGTGACGGATGTTGAGGCTTGGTCGTTGCTCGGAAGGACACACGCGATGAATGAGAAGGAGGAGAAGGCTTTGTCCGCTTTCGAGGAGGGACGAGGGGTGTTACAAGGGGAGGATGCAGGGCGGGAAAAGGTTGCTGGCGAGATGCTCACTGTGAGACCAGTCTTAAACTCCCACTTGGTCATTTGATGGCGATTAGAACCTCGCAATATCCTACGTCAACGAATCCCTCGATCTCGCCGCACTCACCACTCTCCACCAATTCCTACGGATCGCTCATCCCGCTCATGCCGGTGCCGCCCCAACAAGGACAAGAATGGCGGAAGTCAGCTCCCACTTTGACCAGGACATGACGGAGAAGTTCCTCGCTGTGGCTCGGGAGCAGTATAACACACTTGGCCAGGTAGATCCGGATGTTCAGGTCGGTTTGGGAACGCTTTACTATATGATGGGGGAGTACGATCAGGCAAGAGATTGCTGGGTCGCAGCTCTAGGAGAACGTCCAGATGTGAGCCTTCCCGCATGGAATATTTCGCAGGTCGGCTGAATTGGGTCAAGGACTATCTGCTGTGGAACCGTCTAGGAGCGACATTGGCCAACAGCGGTAACCCGGAAGAAGCGGTCGACGCATACCGGCGCGCTCTCGAGCTGAAGCCCACCTTCACGCGAGCAATCTTCAACCTTGGTGTCGCCTGTAAGACCATCATATCCTTCGATCAGTTATGCCTTACTAATGGTGATCTAGGCTTGAACATCGGAGTCCATCGTGAAGCAGCCGAGCACTTCCTTGCCGCCTTATCACTACATGACAGAAACGTTAGGGACGAGCCTGATGCCATGATCAACGATTCCGGAAGTCTGTGGACCACGCTAAGACGCGCACTCATTGCTCTGGTTAGTATCTGAAGTTAACAGATATGGATCTTGCGCTGATTAAGCGATACAGGATATGCCAACGTTGGTGGACCAAGCGAAGCCTGGGACCGATCTTCAGGTCTTCCGCCAGGCAGGCTTCGAGTTTTGAGCGGATGAGTAACACTATTCTGAGTAGATCATACATCGCCATCTTCAAGCTGCCTTGCAGGAGCAAGGCATCCGCAGAGATTCACGCTTCCCCTCGTCACTACTAAGAGATAGACTTGTCTCGATGAGAAACTCAGCTGACTCCAAACCTAACAATCTAAGCGAACAAGCTATGCATTGTGGGACCAAATACGACGCGGCAAATGTGATGGAATCAAGAGTTTCGAATGCCATCATGCCTTGTCATCCTTCTGTATAGACTGCAACCCGTATCCTCGCAACACCTCGTTGCTAGCGGATGAAGGGCTCTTAAAGACCGGGTCTGCTCCGGTCGTGCTCTTCGGGAACGCGATGACATCCCGTATCGACTGGGCTCCACACAGAATAGCGATGAGGCGGTCGAAGCCTGACGAAATGAAGCGTCAGTCACTCTCGACTTGGTGATACAGATCAGGCGAAGGGGACTGACCGAGAGCAATACCTCCATGAGGTGGTGCTCCGAACCTCAAAGCTTGGAGAAGATGAGAGAATCGGTCGATCTCTTCCTCGTCGAGCTGAATCCTTGTCAACCTCCGAGTCAGCCATAAGAGGGATTGTACTACCTGCAGGATATCCCGCATCACATATTCCTGTACTCTCGCATCGTGAATCCTGCCGGATCCACCGCCAATCTCCTGCCCATTCAAGACCAGGTCGTAATGCTGACCTCTGACCTGATGTCGCTGTCAATCTTCGAGTACCAAGAGTCGCTTGCGGACTTACGGTGTCCACCTTACCCTGTTTCAGGTCCTCGAGGTCTTCGAACATCGGAGCGGTAAAGGGGTGGTGCGAGCTAGCCCATCGGCCTCTGGTCAGAAACGCTTTGTCCTCATCCGCTCTAGTGAAGAGCGGGAACTGCGTTATCCATAGAAAATGGGGTCCGGAAGGAAGTTGCATCGATCCTGCCATCCTGTCAATCGACTAGAGGCGACAGTCCTCAATTAACCCACCTTGTGCGAGAAGGGTTTCCATGATCTGAACCCGCAGTCTACCAAGATGAGTCCCCCCTCCCTGTGTTGGTCAGTTCTGTCGGGATTGCAAGACAAGACGACCGACCTCAGGTATCTTCTTCCGCTGAGCAAGCCAGATGATGTCCCCAGGCTGCACGCCACCGGGACGGCTCCGGTCTAGCTGTAACTTCAAAGAAGCGGTGAAAGGCGATTCCTCAGGCCATACAAATCGGCTCTCCTCGGTGATTCTAACATGATGGACCTATTCAACCCCTTCAAAACCGCGCGTCTTCTCGGTAAGAACAATCCACTTACAAGACTGTTATTCATCAGCAGCAATTCGGGATCTAGAGCCGCGGCGTGTGCTGCAGGGGTAATCATGAATTCGATAGTGTACTGGCTCTGATCGACTAAAATTTGATCGAGATCGGTATCTGATAGTGCTGGGTAGTATCCGATAGGAAGGGTCTTCTCCGCGTTAGCCTTCCTCTACGTATCTTCAAGGTGACTCACATACATTTCGAAACGGGTGTCGGGCTTGTCTGAGCCGTACTGAGACCTTTTCAGCGCGATCGAAGCGGAAGGGGAAAGAGGGGGAAAGGGGAAGGGA
>JAABUH010000598.1_pt1 | contig 50028 bp, 47 predicted proteins | sample 5559121 | NCBI WGS metagenome assembly JAABUH01 (sample SAMN10711871, study PRJNA513364) | rock metagenome | isolation source: Antarctica rocks | place: Antarctica: Victoria Land, Battleship Promontory nord | collected 2015-12-28
GAACGCTAGCGAGTTCCCTGCGTAATGATTAGGGCTAACCAGCGAGCTAGTCAGGTTTGGCCCAGATATGGCCCAGATATGGCCCAACACCCTTTTCCTTCCCCAACACCCTTTTCTTTCACCAACATCTTGTTCACCTACATCACATCCTTCCCGTGTCACAAACACATCCCTTTCGGGCCTAGCGCAGCCTCTGAACATTACATAAATAGAAGCTTTTGTATCAATCTTCTTCTGTATTCTTAATATTCAGTTATAGCTATCTCTAAAGATCAAGCACTATCAATTCTGACCTTCATTGGTTGTATCATCTAGGCACGGTCCTGACAAATAGACGCTGAAAATTAACAACAAACAAAAGTGCAACAACTGTCGCAAAAATGAATTTTCAAAATGTAAATGATTGCAAATTTATTATTATCTTATTATTAATATATTATTAGATTTCATCTCAGCTGAGTGCGAATTTCTCACGAAATTTGAGTCAGAGATTTATCAATCACTCAAGAGAATCAGAAAAACAGTCTCTCAGTCTAAGAAGAATAAAGATGAGAATCAAGATGACATAAAGATTGAGCAGAAGAATGAAAAGAAGAAAGAGAATGAGAAGAAGAGAGAGAATGAAGATGTTATGAATGCGTCAGAATTGATTAGAACTAGTCAAGATCTAGTTGAGATCTGATCTAGATCTGACTCAGATTTGATTCAGATATGACTTAACATCTTTTTTCTTCTCTAGCATCTTCTAATCAGCTTCTATTGTCTTTTAGATAAACACACTTCTTTGTGTTACGAATAGTTAACAGATATCTATGACAAACACATTTCTTTGTGTCGCAAACATCTTTTGAATCAACATCTTTCTTGTGTTTCAACACGTTCTCTTTGAGACTAGCGTCAATCTGAGTAACTACTATATAGAGCATGTTCTTCTTGCTTTTTGTATCTTCTTTCTTCTGTATTTTTAAAGTCTTAGTTATAACTATCTTTATAGATCAAACATTCTAATCACGCACGCACTCTGATTAGTTTTTAGACACGATTTCAACATTACTTTAAGAATTTGTTAATCACATGATACTGATCTGATTACTCATTCAAATTCACTCGACTGACAACGAGATGAGTATAAAGAAATTTGTGTATCTGATGATCAACGACATCGAAAGACAGAACAACATCAAGAAATCAATAGAATCAAGAAATTAAAACCTTGCATTGCTAAAGAATCTACAGCTCATTCAGTACGCGCTCATTCAAATTGATTAATAGAATCAAGAGATTAAAATCTTGATTGCTTGAGAATCATCAAAAAAAACCCTTCTCAAATCAGCAACACTCTTCTCTGAAGACTAAACAACTTGAACTATGATCTTACTACATATTGTTGAGCATCGCTTTTCGCTCGATCGTTAACTCTTCGCTATGACTCGATCATCTGTGAAAAATCTCTCTGAGAATTATCAAAGTCTCTATTCTTCTGTCACTGCAGATTCAGTCATTTATTCTGAGCTATCATCTTGCATATTGAAATATCTTAGAATCGACTTCGTATGAAAACGTCATCACTCTGTGTCTCATTCTCAGACTCTCAATGAACTTCTGAAAGCTTCTATTTTCTGAAATATAAAAAATGTAAAGCAGCTACAACACTGAATCAAACAAGACTCAGAAGTGTTTCTAGAAGATTTAAACAGTCTTTGAACTCAACGAGATCTTGATGTGAAAGCTTGTGAGCTATTTGACAAGATATCAAGCGAACAAATATGAAAGACTCGCTTTGAGAAAATTGATCGAGCAAAGAAACGATCGAATCAATTGAATCAGACACTTCAGAACAAATTGACTGAAGCACAACATCATTTGCAAGTGACTAGAAATGTCACTTCATCGATCTCTATTCTTTTCACATTCAGCAAGCGATCTCAGAAGCTTTCGAATTCATCTCTGTTTACTGATGAAAAAGAATCTATCTGAAATGATTGACAAGAAAAGATTCGCGACAAGCTAGAAATCAACGTCGATCATTTCAACAATGACAAAGCTATACTAGTCTACATTTATTTTCGAATCAGTGAAGATGCAGTCAAAGTCATTCTAGTCAGATGTCAGCGAGATTCATTGAACTCTTATTTAACGATCAACGATCTACTATATGAACTTGCTCAGCTATACGATGATTCTGACAAAGAGACAAACTTTCGAAGAAAGTATGCTAATCTCTCTCAAGAAAAGAGCAAATTCAGCAATTTCTATTCAATGTTTCAACGTCTGTTCTTCTATTTAGAGTATCATGAAAAGCAATTGATCGTCGATTTACGAGACAAGATAGTTTATCGTCTTCGTGCAGCTTGAAGTAGTCAATTAATTCAGTCAGAATCTCTGAATGAAATTCGTAGTTATCTGATTCATTTGAACAATGAGCATCGAGTCATGAATGACATCAAAGAAAAGAAATTCATGATCAAGATTAGAAAGCAAGTCATCTTTGCTGAGAAATGAGATTCATTGAATCTCTATAGAAAGATCAAAGTTATCGTATCAGTTGACTCGTCAAAATCGCGCGACGCGACTTTAACTAGCGTCAAAGAGACAAATATACAAACTGAAAGCTGTTTCATTTGTCATAAGTCAGATTATTCTTCTAGAGAGTGCTCTGATCGAACTTCAAGAGTCAATGCATTAGAAGATGACGAGTTTGATTGATTTACATCAAACTCTGAGTCAGATTCTGATTCAAAAAACTAGTTATCTCTTTCAGAATCATCAAAGAAATAGAGATCATATCTTTGTGCAGTCAAATTGAAGTTCTATTGAAAGAAAACTATTTTGAAAAGTCATTTCTGATCAATGCTTCTCTTATCTCTCAGAGCAATTCTTTCAGTCTTCGCTCTTTAATAGACAGTGATTTCATCATCTACACGCTGATACATGACAAGCTAGTCGATAAAGTATGTCAGAAACTTGAAATACAATTTATATTGCTAGCAAAAGAGAAGCTAATACGAGAATATGATGAGAAGTTAGCTAGAAAGACTATTACTCATAAGATTTTACTCAATCTTACGATCGAAAGACATAAGAAATTGACTATGTCAATGCTGATAACTGATATTGAGCATCATGAAGCTATATTGAGCAAATTCTGAATGAACAAAAATGAAATATTATTGAACATGAGACATGATACTATCGTATTTCCTGATCAATTGAATATTTCTATTTCGATTTTTTCGATCTCGTCAAATACGAAGCACTTAAGTTGATCATGATCAACTTCAATCTCTTCAGCAGCTCACAGCAAGATTTCTAAGATGCTCAAGCACTCAGTTTCATTCATTCAGAAAGAGTCATTCTCGATTCAAAACATAAACATCGTCTTTTTTCAAGCACTCGTAAAACGAAACAAAAAGAATCAGACAGAGGTTTTTGCTATGTTCGTTGAAGACATTGATAGAAAAATCGTCTACAATACTCAATGCGAACTAGATGTCATAAACGTCTTTTCAGTCAATGAAATGATTCAGAATCTGAAAGATATTAAAGTCAAATTATCATCAAAATATCAGAATTTTCTAGACGTCTTTGATCGAGCTCAAGCAGACAAGCTATCGTCTCATCATTTGTATGATCATAAGATAAAACTTACTAGTGACGCAACGTCATCTTGCTGTCTAGCATATTGAATGTCTCTTTACAAGCTTCAGAAAGTAAAGAAATATCTGAACGAGAATCTTTTCAAAGAATTTATAACTTCTAGCAAAGCTTTGTATTTCTCATCTGTTCTGTTCATTTTAAAAGCAAATGAAGATCTACGATTCTGCATTGACTATTGAAAGTTCAATGCTATTATCAAAAGAAATTGCTATTCTCTATCTTTGATAGATGAGATGATTGGGAAAATAGTTGATTGCAAGCATCTGACTTGATTAGATATCATTTCGACTTTCAACAAACTGCGAATGCATTCTGATAGTGAGAACTACATTATCTTTATCATTGCTTTAGAAGCATACAAATCAAAGATGCTATCTTTCAAACTTATCAATGATTCTGTCTCGTTTCAGCAGTATATGAATGACATTCTTTGAGACTTTCTAAATGACTTCTGTCAAGTCTATCTAAACAACATTCTGATCTACAGCAAAACTCAACGAGAACATAAACAACATGTCAAAATAATATTGAATCGCTTACGAGAAGTGAGTCTACAGATGAATATTTGAAAGTGCGAATTCAATTTAGAAGAGATCGTCTTCTTAGAAGTCATAGTATTCAAACAAAGTCTTCGTATGAATTCTGTCAAGATGAAAGTCATAGTTAACTGAACTACGTTGATCAACCTAAAAGAAGTTCAGAACTTCGTGAGATTTGTTAACTTCTATCGTCGTTTCATTAAGAACTTCTCGAAGCTAGTCAAATCATTCACTCAGCTGACTAGAAAAGACACGTCTTTTGTTTAAAACGAAGTCTGTGTTCAAGCTTTTGATGATTTAAAGAAACAAGTCAGCTCAATCTCAGTTCTACGACATTTCGATTCAAAACGACAGACTATTCTAGAAATCAATGCATCTGACTACATCAAAGATGAAATTCTATCACAGTACGATGATGAGAAAGTTCTTCACTCGATAACTTTCTACAGCAAGAGCATGATTCTCGCTGAATGCAATTATCACATCTATGACAAGAAACTGCTGATCATTATTTAATGTTTTGAACATTGAAGACTCGAGCTTGAATGCATTGAGTTACTCATTCAAATGTTCATCAATCATCAGACTTTGAAGACTTTCATGGAAAACAAACAGTTAACTTGACGTCAAGTCAATTATCTAGACATTCTATTCAAGTTTAACTTTCAGATCATTTTTCGATCAGGCAAAATGAACACTAAATTCAATGCTTTAATCAGAATGTCTCTGATCGACGTCTTTGAATCAACTCAGCGTACTGAAGATCGCTATCAAATTATTCTGACATTCGATAGAATAGATATTCTAGCTATCGAATCTGAGATTGATCTCTATCAGCGAGTAAAAGATGTCAACAGAACGAATGAGCTTTGCAATGAGTATAGACAAGCTATAAGCGAAAACAAGCTCAAGCTACATAGCACTGAATTGAAGCACTGCAAGATCATTGACGACGTTCTGTTCAGAAAAGACCTACTGTGAGTTTCTGAGAATATGCATACGAAATTGCTAAAGAAAATTCATGATCAGTCTTTCATCTCTCACTCTGACAATCAAAAAACTATCGATCTAGTTCAACGTTTCTACTATTGATCAGATCATCGAGCAACGATTAGACGTTACATTCGAAACTGTCATGTTTATCAACGAAGCAAAACATCTAGAAATAGCATCAATGAACTTCTTCATTCTCTTTCGATTTCACAGAAACGCTGAAAGAATATAGCTATGAACTTCATCACTGAGCTATTTCTATCAGAAGATTATAACGTCATTTGCACAATCATATGTTGACTCATCAAGAAACATCACTATGTTCTCTGTCATTGAGAAGACGCTGACATCTCAGTCGAAGAAATCATTTGAATCATGCTATGAAACGTCTATCGACTTCATGATCTATCTAGTTCTATTGTTTCGAACAGAAACTCTCAGTTCATATCAATCATGTGACAAAGTCTTTGCAAGCGACTCAAGATCACAGCTAGTTTATCAACAGCTTATTATTCTGAGATCGATGATCAATTGAAACGAGCTAATCAAGACGTTGAACGAGAACTAAGAATTTACTGCAATTACATGCAGAACGACTGAGCAAAATGACTATCAATGATAGAATTCGACGAGAATTTCAATACTTTCTCGATCATCTCAATGACTTTGTTCTACTTCAATAAGAATTTTCACTCACGAATGAGTTTCGATTCAAATACGACTGACTACGAAACTATTCGTGAACGTCTTGAAGCTAGAAAAGCAGACGATATTGTCATTTGAATGAAAGAGCTTTTTATCTTTGATCATCAGCAATTGAAAAAGACGAAGCAGATCATCAAAGCTCAGATCAATAAACATAAATGAGACGTCATTTATGAAGTAGATGACTGAGTTTGATTATTCTCTAGAAACATAAAGACAACTAGATCATGTAAGAATTTGAAAGACAAACAGCTAGAATTCTATCAAATCACTGTCAAAGTTGAAATCTTCTATCATCTTCGTCTATTGATAAGCATGAAGCAGCTGCATTCGATGTTCAGTTCGAAGCTATTACATTCTTATTTCGATGATCTCTTATCAGAACAGCATTCATAATCATTTAGATCTCTCACTATCGAAGATGATGAGCACTGAGAGATAGATGACATTCTGAACTCTAGACGATATTGAGATCGAATACAATACAAGATCAAATGAACGAAACTAGATTGAAACGACGAATGATACTATATCGATAAAAAAGAATTCAAGAGCTTGAAAGAAGTTCTAGTTGAATTTCATAAGCTTTATTCAGACAAGTCACACTAAATTGAAAAACAGTGAAAATTTTTGCGTTTCATTTGTTCTATTCATGCAAACATGAATTTTCAAAGAAAAAAATAATGTTATGAATGCGTCAGAATTGATTAGAACTAGTCAAGATCTAGTCGAGATCTGATCTAGATCTGACTCAGATTTGACTCAGATATGACTCAGCATCTTTTTTCTTCTCTAGCATTTTCTAATCAGCTTCTATTGTCTTCTAGATAAACACACTTCTTTGTGTTACAAATAGTTAACAGATGTCTATGATAAACACATTTCTTTGTGTCACAAACATCTTTCAAATCAACATCTTTCTTGTGTTTTAATACGTTCTCTTTGAGACTAGCGTCGATCTGAATAACTACTATATAAAGCATGTTCTTCTTGCTTTTTGTATCTTCTTTCTTCTGTATTCTTAAAGTCTTAGTTATAACTATCTTTATAGATCAAACATTCTAGTCATGCACGCACTCTGATTAGTTTCTAAGCATGATCTCAACAGAAAAAGAAGAAGAGAATGAAAAGAAGAATGAGAAGCAAGATGTTGATAAGATATCATTCAATGAACTTTTATTATTGAACATTGAAGAGACTAATCATTTACTAACAGAATAGAAATCTATTGCTTTTGAAGCACTTGCATCAATAGTTTAGTTAGTTAACTACAGTCAATTCAAGAAGATACTTTTTGCAAAATCATGTTCATATTATATTAATCATATGTTATTAAAATGTTTCGAGAAAACTTCAATACTTAACATACTATTATATATTTCTATTAAAATCTTGTTCATATTATATTAATAACATATTTGTAATTTATTTTTGCTTACTTATACTTGATTAATACGTTTACAAAATTAAATTTTCTTCAAGTTTATGACTTTTTCTTCTTCTTTACTCTTTACGATGTCGATAGAAAAAACTGTAAGACTTTGCTATTATTTTAATAATGTAATATTAATATCTAATAAAGACTTGAACGCTATCTTGAGTATACTACTCGATCAGATGAATTACTCTTTGCGTAATACAATGTATGAAATTTAACTGTTTAATATTCTTTTTCTAATTTTCTATTAATCTAATACTGAATTATTAGTTCGTTGATGTTATTGTTGAATCAGACGAAATCTTTTGTCGCTGCAATCTGTATGAATCTTATAATGAGATGAATTCAAATAATAAACAATATCAAATGTGCTTTCATAAAGTAAATATTAATTCATGCTTATTATATTATCAACTAATAATTAATTATATAGAATTTTTTTTCTACGACATTTGCACTTCGTACGCATGTACATCAGCAACATTTCAGATGTCATGAAGAAAATTGAGAAAATATGAAGAATAAAGATCGTAGATCTTTGAATGATATTATTATATTGCTATTATATTTTTATATTATTGCTATTATATTGTTACTATACTAATATGAATAGAAATGTATCATAAATGAGTTGATTATTGCAAGAAAATTGCGACGAAGACAGCTGAGACGAAGACAGCTGAGATGAAGATAGCTGAGATGAAGACAGCTGAGACGAAGACAGCTGAAACAAAGATAACTGAAACGAAGACAACTGAGATGAAAACAACTCAAAGATAAATGATAGCTAGATACTAATTTGTATCTAATATAATACTAACTTCTTCTTATTCAATTTTTTCTTAGATCTGCTCTCATCTGTTCATTCTGTAGTTTCAATCGATCAGTCTTTATCTTCTTAAGTCGTATTTTCTGTGCTTGACTTTTTAATTTCATTTGTAACAGCTGATTCTGTATTGATTGTTGCAATGAATCTGTGAAAATCTTCTCACGTAACGACAGCGTTGCTGAAAGCGAAGAACTAGAACGTAAACTCAATTTAGAAGTCAAAGAACTAGTTGCTAATAAACTAATAACTCGTTAAGAATGAATTAGTAATCAATTATGACTTGTTCTTGAATCGCGCTGAGAACGTCGCTCTCGTTCATCGTCACAATGTGATTCTGATGATGATATACTTGAGACTTCTGACATTTCATCATTAAATTTCTCTTTCTCATCAATAGTCACTACAAGATGAGTCATTTGTTCTCTTTCTTTATCACGAGAGACTTAAACGTGACGTTGAATCTCATGTTCAATAGTAACTTCATCTTCTAGTTTATGTTTTATCGCTTTTGCATCTATTAATAAGTTAGTATCTATTTATAAATAAATTATTACAGTTTTATTAATAGCTTATTACTCGCTCTTGCTAATGATTCTGTTCATCGATGAAATATATCAGTCTGACGATAGAAGTGTCAAATACTAAAGTTTTCAAAAGTCTTTGCTTGCTCAACATTGCATTTATAAAGTTTCATTTCACTGATATTATGTTAGTATTATATTTTGAAAATGTTGATATTAGTTTACTAAAGAACTGCTTGAAGAAGTTTCAACTGAGTATCTCAGCTGTTACTCTTAAAATGAGTGATTTCATCTGCATTAATATGCTTTCAAATAGTATCAAAATCATCAACATTCATTAATGTACAATTTCGATTTAGATCTGCAACAACATAGCAATATTGTTTATGTTGAACTCAGTCATGAATGATTTTATTCTTTGTTTCGTCGTAGATGATTGATAAATCATTAATATATTATTAAAGAATTAACAATGAATTCATAACTTACTATCAATTTGATGAAGCATATCATAGTACTTTTCTTGACTACGAGCATGATAAATTGACTTCATTCAACTATGAATGAAGTCATAATGTTGATTGAGTGTATCAGTGACTCGTAGAACTTCTCGATCGAAGTGAACTCAACAGTAAACAATAGCATATTTTATATGCATTTGTTAGAATCGATGATGTTGCGTGTTGATATGAGCTAAATATCTTTCAAATTTTGTATCAATATATTAGTATCTTATTAGCAACAGATTCATAAGAAGTTATCAGCGCATTGCTTTGAATTCATATTCATCATGATTGTCAGTCAATCTTCATCATGAATATGCTTTCAACGAATTTGATGATGAGTTTTCTTCTTGATAAGCTCAAAAAGTCGCGTAAATAGATGACAATACATCGATGATGTTTCTTTATTTATGAAGATTCTTGCAAAAGTCATCACTATAGAAAGATTATTAACAAATCACTAACAGAATAGCAGTTAAATATCTTTTCTCATTTTTTCAACGTATGTCGCAAGAACAACTTCATTCATGTTTTTCGTTTTTACTCTTTTGAAGATCATATTCATCTTGAAAGTTCTTTAAAAGAACAAGAAATATGTTTGCTCAATAAAAAAACAGATTATCATTTGATTAAAATCTTCATTGTAAATTTGTTGAATATATTGATAATCTTTTTCTAAATGATTAAGATGATATTCTCGAACGAGATCTTTGAAGTCACGTTTTTCAGATCAGTAATCAAGACGAGTCTTGTATATCATAGCTGATATTCGATTTATGTTAACAAAATCGACGTGTATTTCTGATATATGCTTTTTATTGTATGTTCAACAGAATTCAATGAGTTGAGAACTTTTCAAGAAAGCAGTTAAACAGTTATTAATCATATATTAATAAATTATTAAATAAATAGTAAAATACTAACAATGAGTTAATGATGATGATTTCATCTCTTTAATCAAATTCAACACTCGATTTAAGAGTTTCTTTGAAGAAGTGCTTGAAGAAGAAGATGAATGAGTATGAATTTCATGAGATGTTAGAATAACGTAAGAAGTAGTTTCAATATTCTTGAAAATAATATAATTGAATTTCACATCACATGTTTGATGTTGCAATGCACTCGATCTCTGAGCATGATCAATGTCTTGAGAAATGTTAACATTATAATAGAAACATGATACTAATATGATCTAAATAACACTTGTCACAGATTAGTCATCTTGTATTCGTTCGTTCAACAACTTCACATGTATCAGATATATCAATATAGTTTCTTTTGAACAGTGATAACAGAAAGAACTGATCTATTGACTCAGATTCTATGACTTTTCTTGATCGAAAGTGTTTCTTGTTAGAAACTTGAGAGTTGATGCATTGAATGAAGAACAAAGAATGATCGACAAGTGTCTAGAATAATATTAATATAATAATAATATAATATAAATCTTTAAATAATATATTATTTTGCCTACATTATGTGATGCACGACGCATTGTAAACAAGCAGCTAAACTTTCGATCTGAACATGCTTTTTCTGTTTGAAATAGACGCATTGTTTTGAGATATTGACTGAATTTATTAATTATTATTTCAATAATGCTTATATAAAAGTGAAATACTATCTGATAGCTAACTGTTGTTTCTGATTTCAAGCATTTTGCTGCAAATTTGTTCTTGTGTTTCGAAGCAATTTTCAAGATCATTCATTAATATTTGAATGATGATGATTTCTCAACTCATCTGTAAAATATTGACAATGCATTATTTTCGTACATCATAGTTGATATCGAGATGTCTCAACATTGTTGAAAAAGAGTGAGCGAGTGTTCATGTTTGCATTGAGAATCTCATGACAGTAGCTAATCTTTTAGAGTCGTATTAAAATCATATTAGTAATACATTATTCTAGATGAAATTACATAGCTATGATGACTTCTTCAGATCTTCAACGATTCACTTTTCACTGAAATAATATACACAACTTCTTCGAATGAAGTGTATGAATACTCAGAAAATGAATCGCTATTGATGATTTCATTTACGAGAAGACTTCTTTCTCGATCTGCAGTAATCGAAGTCTTCGAGATAGTCTCAAAGATCAAAGCGATCGACTGAATTATATTAAAAATTGATTATTAAAAGATTGCTAATTGATTATTGATCTACATCATCTTCTATTGTGTGCTCTTCGTAGATTCGACTCTCTTCTACTCTATGAAAGAATTTCGTTGATTCTTCTTCATGAAATTGCTCGTTACTATACGTAATATTCTCAATTCAGCGATCAATATCAGGCGAAACATGAAAAACATCATGGGGAAGATCTTGAAGAGACATAGTAATATTATGAAAATAGTAAGAGAATAGCAATAAAATACTCAGCAAAGGTACATAACAAAGAATGGAAAGTTTAAGAGAAATGATGAACCTCGGCTTGCTTTATGAAATGATCGGGCTGCCTTCGGCCGAGTTTAATTTTAAGGTTCTGAGGTGTGCCGAGTTTTAGCGTAAGGTATGCTGACCTGTCTGGCCTGTTCTTAGTACGAGGCGGATGACAGAATTCTCCCGCCCCCTAAATAAGCGAATATCTCAAATTTCAGAGTCGTTCACTAAACCAAAATACAGCAAACGCAATATCACATCAGTTGAGTTAAAAAAAATATCAGGCTGTAGCAATGAAGCTATTATATAAGCCTCTTAAATTTTAAGCAAATTCGATTTGTTGTGAATGGATCAAAAATTCCAAAAGTTATAGTATTTCCAAGGTGTTCAGAGGGGGGCGGGAGAATTCTGTGACCCGCCTCGTACAACTACTGACTACCATTAGTGCCAAAGATTCTCTTACCTAGCAGGCTAAAGTCGCTAGGGAACCCAGGTATCGAATCCTTCCATGAAGAGATCCGGCCTTCTAGAAAGCATTCTTTCAAACCAGAAGGCTCTTTAGAATTACGGCGTTGTTCCTAAGCGAAGATTGATAATCTCAGCCTTTGTGGCAGAGATGGCATTTGTATTGCATGTAAAGCCTCAGACTCGCAGATTCAGGCCTATTGGCATCCTTTGGCTTGAGATCGTGCACCCATCCAGTGCGTTTCTTGATGAAATGGTTAGGGAAGATACCCGTGGGAACATTGCTGGATTAACAGATCTTGATTTCGGGAAACTCAGACCTTTTGCTTGGGGAACGAGTATGATATCGGGCTCTCATTTGGTTTTGTTTCCGGCAACTTTCAGTCAAGGCCTCGCCGCCTCAGGGATAAGATAGGATCCGAGGGATCCACGGTTGCGTGCTGAGGGTGTAACACGACGGCTTGAAGACAAGCCGTTATCATGTTGCAGGGAAATTGCCGAAACGGTTCGAGCGAGCTCCTAGTACACCAGCATATCTGCGAGATTGGTCTGTCGCACTTGTACGTGTGTGTACGTGTAGGAAAACTTGATATCGTGCTTTGTGATCTGGCTTGATGCTACCAGTGGCGGTCAGAACCCCAGATTGGAGGTTCGGAAGCGCTACTTTCTAAACGCAGCCCTTGAGGAAATGGCACTGACACGCGAAATGTCTGGTTCTGCTAGCGCTCCTTGGTCGTATGGTCAATTACCCTTTCTCTGTCAACGTTGAGCCCCTCGCTCAAGCAAAGGCTTTCGCCATTCACGACACAGGATGAGGTGGATTCCCCTAGCCTTGGTCATCATCGAATCCCTGTTTGTCGCCCTCATCTTGGTGGCGTTAGCAAAGGCGTTGGGTTACCGTGTCAGTTGGGTAATGAGATACGGTATGTAGCGTTGAAGTGCTAGGACCGTAGAGATCAGCTTAAGCCATTGATGGATGTCGCAAGGGATGTCGACCATGTCTTCCGTACTCCGTACAATTACACGTGTGGTTGAAAGATTCCAGTCGTCCCCCTCGGATTCTGCCGCAGCCATGGTCATGGGTTAATTGTATCCCGCTTCTCGAGGCATCGTCAACCACGGTAATGAACCAATCCAGATTCTCTCTCTCTGTTATCGATGACCTACGGAATATAGAGTAGCATACCTACGTCCACAACAAGACCAAGGCGCTTTGACCAAGTAAGCCATTGCGAGGTCTGATCATTGCGGCTTTTTGCTTCTGATTGGTGAGGGTAATCGAAGAATTCTTTTGAAGCGTTCCAGTCTGATAGGCCGTAAAACTCCAACCTCAGCCCTAGACCCAGATCCGCCTCCCCCCCCCTTACCAGGTTTTGCTTTGCGGGGTTTTCTACGCCTATCAGAGAAAGTTCCGGGGTGCCAAGGTTTGCAACGCAAAAGGTCTCAGAAAGGCGTGAGGGTCCAACAACAACGATTATCATCATCAAAAGGAAGTTGGTCGACGAGAACTCGTCCACAGAGTGTGGCCATTATTCCCCAAAGGGACTCAAAGGGGATTGCGTTGATCTCGGTCAAGACATGTTCAGAATCAGCTAGTCGCGCACCTTGGACTATCTATGTGGTATGTATGTACAGTCCTCTCTAGTAGGCAACGTCAGAGCGCATCAAGATGCGGTCGGACGTGAGGCTACCGATGACCCCAGATCAAGAGCAACGCCGTCTTCCACCGTTTCTTATTTCTTATAGGGCACAACATACGAACCTACAGTCTACAGACTACCTTACAGTAGATGGCTGCAGCTAGAACTACTCTACTGCTCGAGAGGAATATTTCTCCATCTCGGCGGCGTGGAGAATACCCAGCGCCGAGGTGACGGGTACCTTGATTTGCTTGGAGACGGGCCGCTAATCGCAAGCTACTCTACAAGACTACAACTGTCACTCCCAGTAAGCCGCTCGATTTGCGGGGCCGACGCCCAGTAGTAGACAGTAGTGAGTCAAGTAGGTAAGGTAAGGTAGGTACCTTAAGTAACGTACCCTAGAATGCGCCCAAATGGTTAGTCCTCTTGGTAACTGTAAGGAAATATTCACCCCCTGGAGAGAGCCATTGTTCTAATTCCCATTGGGGCCATTGTCGACGCGGTCCTCGGGTTGTAAATCTCCTCCTGCCACTCTCCACTTGATGCATCGTTATTCTCTACGACGGCTCGTGTGGGGCCGCCTGCACCACTATGGTTGATTCTCTCTCTTAATTGTATGTCTTTCACAACGATATTGTTATGATCAGCGGTTCGCATCCCGCCCAGTAATCTCAATCTCTTGGTTCCTGAAGGATGCCTCAATAAAAGCCATCGTGCCAACCCGGTGTCCGCTAAGACACGGTAATCAGGGCCAAGCTGCCAATCTCTCCGCATCCTACTACCCCTGCACCACCTCGATTATGGCGTTTTCTCGCTCCACGTTGTAGATGGTGCTGCTATGGATCTATGGATCTATGGATCTTTGGTTCTTTGACCTTTCGTTTCCCTATATAGTTGGGTCGGAGCCTTTGACCTGCATCTCAGTTCACCTTCAACGTCATCTTTCTTTGCACCCCGAATTACGTATCTCTTCTCCTGCTTCCCTCCAGCAATGCTCTTGGACATGCTTGAGAAGAGAGTGGCCCCGGCTGGTGGGGTCTCCTCTGGTGCTCTCCCATACAGCCCGGTGCAGTATTGTATCCTCGCTGCCGGAACCGCAGTGGCCTGGGTATACGCGGTGGAAATCAACATCGTAGTTTTCCTGACCTTCAAACGGCGCAATGGCTTGTATTTCTGGTCGCTCTTGATCAGCTCTTGGGGTATTGTGTTGCACGCACTGGGCTTTATTCTCAAGTTCCTGGTAGGAATCAACTGGGTCCTAGCGTGCACGATAATCGATGTGGGTTGGGTACCTATGGTCACGGGGGTAAGCATGCTTCCTGAGTTGTTCATAACTGATCCAGCCGTGACAATGAGTGTTTCCATACCTGACAGGTCTAATCTAAAAGACCAATGCTAATTCGGGAACCTTGCAGCAAGCATTTGTACTGTATTCGCGGCTCCATCTTATCGTTCGAAATCAGAGAACACTTCGCCTCGTTCTCTTCATGATTCTCTTCAACGCAGCAGCACTGCATATACCAACCATTATCACCTTCTTTGGAGCCAATTCGCCCAACTCGTCAGTATGGGTCGATAAATTCAATATCGTGGAGAGAGTTCAGCTTGCGGGCTTTTGCGTCCAAGAGTTCGTTATCAGTACGATATATGTGTACTCAACCACGCGACTCCTTGGATCCACCTACCATAACCTGTCCAAGAAAGTGATGGTGGAGCTTATCATCATCAATTGCATATGTATCGGCATGGACATTATTCTTATCTGTCTCGAGTATACCAACCAATATATCGGCGAGGCATCGATGAAGCCAATGATCTATGCGATCAAGCTCAAGCTAGAGTTCACTGTTCTGAACCAGCTAGTAAGCATCGCTGGCAAAGGCTCACTCACGGAGGGACAGCGATGGGGAGGGGGACCGGGCAACGAGCTCAAAGACCGGTATGCCTACAACGACCTCGACCGCAAGTCGAGACTCGGCACCCAGACCTCTGCGAGAGCAGTGAGGTACTCCACCGGCCCAAGACCTGACGGATATCTGGAAGCCAATGGAATTCTTAGGGTTCAACAGACCGAAATCTCGAGCGAGCCTACTCCCGGAGCAATACCTGAGGAGCGTTCGGAGTCACCCGCAACGGCAGCCGCGTATTCAATCCCCAAGTCCCAAGTACGGATGCCCGGTCGGTCTCACGTGACTGCCCGATCAGACCTTGAACGGAAACATAGCCCTAGTGAAAGCCAGATGGAGATAATTCGGAATAGTTCTGATACGGAGAAAGGAACAAGGTGAACTGAGACATGCTTATCGCAAATTTGCTTGGAAATAGGATGGAACGCAAGGCGACGTATCAGGAATGTGTATATATGGGTCACAGTATCTCTACCACGGTAGATAATCTTCACGGACTTGACGGTTTAGCGAGGGCGCAGGGCGGGCTTGTTATACCTATCAGATCAGTGATTTGACTCGTCGATATAATGAGATAGTCTACAATGACCAACAGTCTTTTTGACTCTTGACCCAGCAAGTGGAAACATCGAAAGCACTTTCATTGATAGAGAAGAACTTACCTAAGCCCAAAAGGGCAGTCTAGCGCCAGACTTTATCTGCACTAGTGCTTCCCCGCAGCCGAGGTATGTTCGTAGCTAGGATGCTTTCCGCGGAACGCCGTCTTACGGTCTTTCTGATCTTCGTTTCTTCTTTTCTTTTCTTCATTTAAACGTGCTTGTGCAGCCAAAGGCTATGAAGCACAGCACACTATCAACGTATATATATACATAGAGTCGTACTGACGATGTATGTAGTATGAAAAAGCTCTCTGCGTGAAACAGGCTCTTGGAGCTAAAAAATCACACTGTTGTTTATTCTAGTGGTCGCTGTAACCTGAATTCACTTTCCATACCCAGTCAGATGAGCTCAAGGAAATCCTGCTGCAAGCGGCCGACTCAAAATCCTAGACAGTATATCTCGTAGACCAGTTGTACATTGTGCAATCACACCGATAAAATGGGCGACAAAGAGCTATGCCCGAGGCTGCGAGCTGGCCGTGCGAGTAACAGATCACGGGCTCCGCGTTATCGTATATGTAGAAGCTGACCACTGCGACGTGGGCTTCCGAAGAAAGTATGTATGAGCATTAATGCGTGGCAAATACGTAATGCTCGGTCTGAATCGATGTCGTCTGCTCAGAGGCGAAGTCGATTCGTTCGGGGTGAGATCTCTTAGCTCTTCTGCATCAAAGATAGAAGGTTCGTAGCCAGCACCGCGTACAGGTGGATCTCGTAGCTGGCCTCTGATCTTCGTTTGTTTAAGTAGAGGGTTGATCCAACGTCTACAGCATTGTTATTCCATCTCCTTGCTGTTGTCTATGTCGAGACCATGATCCTCCTGTTCCATTCCGTAAGAGCCAAGGCAGCATTGGTCTGCGTGAATGTAGGGGAAGAAGTGTTGCAGTTCTACGACAATGACGTGATTGGCCAGTAGGTGCACCATGAATGTGGATGCGTAGAGGTGACGTAGCCAAGACCTTTTCAACTTGTTCGTCTTCATTTGCGCGTCTTGTTCTCCTCCTCCTCCCTTTTGATGCCGAGATGATGGGCGTCCTATCATTTCGAATCCTCACTTCTTCTTCTTGCATTCTTCTGCAGAGCTGTATACAGAAGCCCGGAAGGTCTGTTCACTTTGTTCAAAACTCCTTGATGGCGACCATGTCTCACCCACAGCACTTCATGAATACATCTGGGGAGACCGATTCAGTCTGGGTCCATAAAGAACCGTACTCCAACCGGCCTCACTTCCCCAAGTTGGACAAGGACATCGAAGCCGAGGTTTGCATCATTGGCTCTGGCATCGCTGGCGTCTCAAGCGCCTATGAGCTTGTTACGCGTGGAGTAATGGTGACCACGATTGAGGCTCGCGAGGTAGTCTCTGGTAAATCGGGTAGAACAAGTGGGCATCTGTCCAGCGCTTTAGACGCTCCCTATACCGATATCGCAAAGATACATGGCTCGGGTGGCGCGAAAATCGCAGCAGAAAGCCACGCCTGGGCCCTCAAACGTGTCGGCGAGATCTCCAAGAAGCTGGGTTTCGGATGTGAATATCGCATGCTACCCGATTACGAGATCTCTCAATTCGAATAGGGACATCCAAAGCATGACGAGGAGATGCAGATGCTTGCGGAAGATGTCAACAAAGCGGTGGAGTTGGGCCTCTCCGCTTCATACGCAGCAGATTATGCCATCAAGGGTTGGCCCACGAAATACCTGAATGGCGTACTCAAATGGCTTGCTCAGCAGCCGAATTTCGATTGTTATAATCGCACTAGGATGGTATCCAACGAGGAGAAAGGTCTCCTCTCGAAAGAGGTAGTCATTGGCACAGCAGATGGACATTCCATAACATGCAAGAACTCGATCGAAGCAACCTGCGTACCACTCCAGAAGCTAAGCCTAGTCACGGAAATGGAATACTTCCGAACATATTGCATCGCTATCCGAGTTCCGAAGGATAGTATTGAAGATTGCCGGATCAGTGACCAAGCTGATCCTTACTATTATGTTCGTTTCACGGCGTGCGATAAGAAGAACGACTACCTGATGATTGAAGATGATGATCATAAAGTTGGGCAGAAACAGATAGACGGAAGGTTTGCAGAACTCGAAACTTGGGTTCGAGAGAGGTTCACAAATGCTGAAAGCGTCGACTACAAATGAAGTGAGCAAATCTTTAACTCTATAGGCGAGGTAGCCTTCATTGACCTAAACCAGGGGAGAAAACATACCTACCTACGTCGTAACAGGCGATACCGGTCACGGCTTGACGCTTGGAGTGCTAGCGGGCAAGCTGATTGCCGACGAGATTCAGGGCATCGATAACGTGAGGAGCAAACTCTACAATCCGAAGCGTTTACCACCAGTGTCAAGCTTACCTAGCATGCTCACACACGACGTCCAAATCAACATGCAGTACAAGCGGTTCCTCCAAAGCGACATTCCGGACATTGAAAGCCTTGGCCTCGGTACAGGAGGCGTGCTCAATCCCAAGACCAGCAAGCCGGTAGCGGTTTACAAAGACGACGAAGGGAACGTTCATACATACTCGGCGTTGTGCCCCCATCTGAAAGGAGTAGTATGCTGGAACATGTTAGAGAAGAGCTGGGATTGTCCCGTGCATGGAAGTCGATTTAGCAAAGACGGGATCTGTGTTACGGTGCCTTCAAAAGGGAACATACCGCCTATTGACAAAGAAGGCGAGGTGTCTCAGACTCAGGCCACAGAGGCGTAATCTTCCGAATACTGTGCCTTTCTCGCGGACCAGAACACCTCTTAAAAGGCTGCTGAGCTTGGTGGTTGAATGGCTTAAGTTACCTTGCATTTACATTTGCAATTACAACGATTGAAAAAGTATAGTGTCCCATTGAGATCCACGTCGCCGCCAAACTTCAATGATATGATCAAAAGTACTCCGTAGTTCTAGATCTGTCCGAGAATGTGCGAAAAGCAATACTAAACCTAAACTCTAAAGCTTTCCTTAATTGATAGAGCGTGACTAGATATACGCATTACATCTATCGATACGCCGACGGCGTAAGCGTCGGCAGAACAATCGTAACCTGCTGGTGTAGGCTCGAGGGCTGAACTGCGAATAGCCTCTTTGGCCTCACTCCCACCGTCTTGCGCACCCGTTTTGGTTGCATGAACTGGTAGACGCGCTTCGTCGATTAGGAGCCTCTACTCCGTACCGCAATGCCTTTCAAGAAGTTATTCCCTGGATCCAGATCCAGAGAACCCTCACCTTATCCTGTTCAGAACCAAGGCGCGGCTTCGCCGCTCTCGCCAATGTTCCGCCCCTCGTCCTCTTCCCCACCAACGGGTCAACCATGGCAAGCTCCCATCCCACAAGGTCAGCAATCGAATGGCTTGCAGAGTCAGGCCTACTTCCCACCTCCACCCGGGAGCACATGGCAGGAACCTATGCCACAAAGCCAGCCGTACAGCCCACCTCCTAGCACCTACTACTCTCCATCCGCGCAGCATCAGATGAACAACGTTGCCTACGCGCCTCAACCGCAACCGGTGGCGAACCAGGCCATGGCGGCTCCTGCGTGGTCTATGGCTGTGCCGGAGGATAATCAGGTCAGCTGTTCGATATCCATTTCCCACACCCTGTACTTATAGAATCTCAGCTAGCGATCAGGCCTGAACCCACTATCTCGCGCATCCCGCCGCCATTACCACCACGGATGCCATCTTCACCGCGTCCAAATGTGGGAGCAGCGCAAGCCCCATCCGCTTTTACTCGAGCCCCTGTGGATAGTGCTGTTCCTCAACGGGTACCAGGGAAGTTTGAACCACCCAAGGTTCGCAAAATACTGTCGCTCGATGGAGGCGGAGTTCGAGGATTGTCAATTATCATGATTCTCAAATATATCATGAAAAACCTAAATCGACAACGAGGAACAGCCCTACACCCATGGCAAGAGTTCGACATGATCGGTGGTACAAGTACAGGGGGCATTATCGCAATTATGCTCGGCCGCTTGCGTATGAGCCTCGACGAATGTGAGGAAGCTTACAAAACAGAAAATATTTTCTGCTACAGCTCATGGCAATGCCAACCCACGACGAATGTACGACTTTCTAAAGGCCAACGGAAAGTTTGACGAGAGACCGTTGGAGGAGTCTATCCGAGATACCCTCTGGGGGAGAAATTTGGCAGAGAACGAGCTACTTCAAGAGCGTGACTCGGAAGCATGCAAGGTATTCGTGTGTGCTACCCGGGCTGAGAACAGCGCACCAGCTGTCCTGCGATCCTACGAATCGAATAAAAACGATCCCTTCTACGAAATCTGCCAGATCTGGGAGGCTGTCCGTGCGACGTCTGCAGCATCAACTTTCTTCGAGCCTATCCGGATAGGTCCAAATGAAGAGACTTTTGTCGACGGTACGTCGATCGAGTTTTCTAGCTAGTTCTTCCCCCGCAGGCTGAGTCTTTCTGATTTATCCGATAAACTGACAAGGACATGGGTGCGTTTAGAAGAAATAACCCGATTCGAGTTGCGTCTATGGAAGCTAGAAGCATCTGGCCTCAAGCCGACTTGATGTTTGTCAGTGTTGGAACCGGAAGCGCCCCAGGGAATTCTTTGCTCGGTAACCTGAAAGAACTTGCTCAGAGGCTATCTGAAATTGCTTTGGACACCGAACAAACGAACCGCGACTTCCGAGCAGAGAATCCCGAGTTAATACGAAACGGGAGAATGTACCGCTTCAACGTCACAGATGGAAGTATGGCCAACATAGGTGTCGAGGAATATCAAGCAGCAGCTAAGATAGCTGCTTATACCAACTCCCACCTCGACGACCCTGATGTGGCCGAAAGTGTCGAAAGTTGTGTACAAAACCTCCGCTCTGGCGGTCAACGTTTGGGTTATGCAAGCTTAGAAGGTTTCAATTGCCCCTGATTTGTTTGGTGATGGTACTTGCTCATGCTAGGCGTCACCAGAGCTTGAGATCATGATGGCAGCCGCGAAACTTAGAGAAGTAATTGCATCATTGTGCGCGAGCTGTTTGGGAAGTAAGGTTCAACCGATCTCAACGAGACAACAAATTAACTATGCATTCAGATATATGTTATGAGGAAACCTACTACGAGTGCCGAATATGCAATACCAACCTCTGCAGCACCTGCCAAGGCTCGCATGTGAATAATCATATTATCCACCTGGTTAGATTTGTTACGATAGCCTGGGCTGCCACCAAATCCATTGAGCCTCAAAGTAGTTGCCTCATCTGTTCTCGGCAGGTCAAGTGCCGCATTGAGTGCGCCGAGTGTCTCACCAGTATCTGTAACTCATGTTACTGCGACAATCGAGAAGCAAAGGATCTATGGCACAAACAGCACAGTACTGAATATCCCTACCACAAATCGTTTCGAGAGATTTAACAGCCTTATATGTTCAAGAAGCCTTTGTCGAAGGACAGGTTCTGCCCATGTTTTGACCAACACGAGATCATCGGCCATTGCTCGAGATGCTCCAAAGGTAGAAATGATATCTCCTTCAGATCTTCTTGATCCATATAAAGAGCAAAAACTGTACTGTACGAAGTCTTGCGTGTTACATTCGACTTAGTCGCTTGGTGTACTATGACATGGACATTGAGGCGCAACTGATAGGTAGATCTCTTGGCTCTCCGTTGAAGATAGTTTACCTTTTTGACGCCATACTGAAGGCTCGTTAGATCTGAGCCATCTGTCAAGTATAAGGGCGGGAAAGTGCTGACTTTGATTTCCAGCAACCAAAGTAGGCGAAAAAGCCATCCAGTGCTATACCTGTATTCGGGAATATGGTGCGACTCAAGAACTATGTTCCGAGTGCTACGGAAGCGAACCGCAAGAGCATACATCCGAACACCAATTTGTGATCATATCTACCCAAAGGGTAACGAATATACCAGACGATGATGCTGCGCAGTTTGCTGCCCTCTTCCAATGTGCGGTTTGTTCTTTCGTCACGGGACCGGAAATGCCCTATTTTCACGAGCACAAGGATTTAAAGATGTGTATTGGAGATGCCGTCTTAGACACTATTCGCAAAGGGACAGTCAAAAATGGATGCATTAAGAATAGCCTTCTATTCAGCAAGTTGAAAGACGCTCCAAATCCTACCACAGCTGGATGCAGCATTTGCACCAAAATGGTAGGGTTCGATGTCTGGAACCTCCTATGTCTCCACTGCGACATGTTCTTCTGCAAGGCATGCGTTGATGCCGGCCGATTTGCACATCGACATCCGGCGAACTGGTGCCGCGTCGTCAAAAAAGTAACAAAACTCTTCGTCAGCGGGATGGATGTCAATTGCGACAATTGCTCGGCGAATTACTATGGCAATAGCTTCACCGGTCTCCGTTGTGTCAGCTGTAACAACTACGATTACTGTTTTACGCCTTGTGTCAAGGGCGGCAAGTTACCAAAAGAGCATGCATACTGTGAAGGGAAGCTCTCGAGTTGGGAGCTAAGGATATTCGCCTGAGGTAGCAGCGTATCTTCCGACGTGTAGAAGTCTTGCTGTATAGGTATGTAGCGTCTAATCTCCTTCCTTCTCAACATCTTCAGTACAACAAGTAGCTACGATCTTGGCGCTTGTGCAGGGTGGTAGCAGTAACGAAGGCACAGGAGCCACCTTAGGATCAGGGCAGGCCGAGCATGGCGATTTTGTTCTTTAATTTTTCGTCTCGTTACTGTGTTTTCGTGTCAATTCACAAAAACGACGATGCCGAAATATTCGAAAGTAGAGCCAGGTCTAGCATTGTTAATTTTTCAATCAAGTGTCAATGTCTCGAGGGTGGTCCAGGAACCCTAGCAGCAATATCCGTTCAGCATATACACGCAAGAAGAGCAGCATCGTCTGGGGTAATGGTTTCAATGTTGCACTCACCAGGGTGCTTATGCTAGGGTATTTAACCACAGTCTTCTCCTCACGTATATATCATCTTTTCACATAATAGATGCTGCGTCGCATTGTCAAAGAGCTCGCTTATACAGATGCCATGCCGCTATCGCTAATTCTCAAAACTTACCAACATTGTCAATGCTCTCTCCATATCGGCCAACCGTGTGATTCTCGGCTAAGGCGACATCGAATCGGCCAGGTTGTCCTGCACCTAGACATAGCTGTTGGTGCTCATCCCTGGCATGAATGGGGATGAATGGGGATGAACGGTAATTTACCTGATATTTACTTGTCGCCGTCTTGAGTTACATTTCCTCCGCTCTTGCAGGTTTTGCTCCTGCACTCCCTTGCAATTTTTCCTTGTAGCATTTTTCTTCTCTTTATCTTTGCCTGTAATGTTATGTTACCTTCCTTCTCGGTGCTTGCTTTAGTATCTTCCCCTGATGTCGAAGAGGCATGGTGCGTTGGGCGTAGATAGCAGGCGGGCTGTCATCCTCGGCACCCTACCAAGGACTCGTGGAATCATACTAGAGGACATAATAATTGTGTCTGGTAAGTCTATTCTCAATTTGGTCAACGATCATGGTAGGGTTCAAAGATCAGCCTTTAACACTGATATGCTGCCCTTACGCTATTAAGTAGGTGATTAAACATCATGAAATCGATAGTAACTTCGACCTGGTGATTTCTGATTCACTTATAGATGTGTCACGATTTCAAGGGTCCCTTCGATACTCCTCTCTGCGGCGGTGTTGAGAAATTGATCAGCATGAAGGTCGGCGCAGGCTAAGTGAACTGCGGGTTGTTGCTTGCGGGTTGTTGCTAGCAGGCTATGATGAGAACCTATATCTCTTTCGAGCATAGTCTGTCTTTGAAGGGCTATTGCGCCCAACTGTCAACCGCGACTCTTCATGTCTACAGCACACCTTAGCACGAGCGTGCAGCTTCACACTGAACACTATATCTCAGCCTCGAAGCCACAGCCGTCGGGACGCCCGGCGATGGTATCGGACCTTGGTCAGTGTTTCTGCTCGCTTTGCTTTGCTTCGGCAATGCGAAGGCAGAAGCATCTTTCAAACCCGCAAAAAAAAGCCGCTCTCGCATCGAGGCATTCGACATACTTGTTAAGCGTTTAGGACGAATACACTTCCTGTAGAAATCGACTAGGTGCTGGTGGAGGCGGTTGCGCAATATGCATGGTGTTCTATGATGACTTCTACCCTATCTTTGTTCGCTTTACGTCGTCGATGTAATAATCTATCACCATGGAAGATGTCCTCAACATCAATGTTGAATATCTGCCGAATAAAGCATTGCAGGCAGGAAGGTCCGTATTGGCGGAGAGAACAGAGTAAACACAGAGATAAGATGAAGTTTTATCGAGAGCTTGGATAAATTGTGAATTGAACGGCGAAGATCATTTAACTATAAAAGGAAGGTAGGTCAGGCGAGGACAGACCAATGAGTGATAGAAAGGCAGGTGCAATACCCTTGTTATTATGGTATGGATATCTACGTGGGACAGATAACAGAGGTAGCAGGGCGATGCGATTCGGTAGCAGCTGAAGGATGTGACAGCACTACGGTTTCAAGGTCTACTCGGTACTGCGTCAGCCAATGAATCAGAGTGAGCATCGGTAAAGAAAAGTGTTGGACGTAAACGAAGTAACATACGTACCCTCGATACGATTTACCTTGCACGCCGTTACCTGTTATCTGTTAGCACATGACAGGGCCAGTTGGCTTCCAAGTACCGATATGTCTTTCGAACTAGCGCCCTCTATTTCCTCTGGGACCACGCCTGGGCCGCTCCTTCCTAACCCTATAAACATTACTTGCATCCTTTAAATCCACGACACACCATAAGGTAACCACCCACAACGCTCAACTGTTGCCCAGCCCAACTTGCCACACTCAAGAGCCGATGATTGATGGATGGACCTTTTTACGAACCTCTCGCCAACCCCATATTCAAGCTGGAGAATCCTGCCCTGTGATACTACCCAACGTCTCTATTGTCGTGTTACTTATCCTAGCAAGAGATTGATAAGTGAAGACAGCTAATTTCTATTCCGTTTTAGATAGGTTATGCAATAGGGCAACCAAGGTAAGGCAGCGGTGCCACCCTGGCTCACCACCACTTCCATTCCCGCTGAAACGGCCTTTGTTCCTGCTTGGTGGGGACATCTCCGTCTCGTGTGTGATACACAGTTTGTGTCGGGTAGCCCCACTGCTCATCAGGGGTGATCACCAAGTCATAATTTTGGGTGTGGGCCATAAACCATTAGACATCTCATCAGAATGCCATATAGTGTTGAGATTTCAGCATACGAAATCGATACCCTGCTATCATTCCCATGCAATCTCTATACCTATGATAGGATAAGTCGGGACGGAGTTCCATGCACGTTACCAGTAGGCCATAGGATTCGTTCCCACCAGGGTCGTATGTGGGTGTGGTAGGGGAGGTCTTCTTGTCACCGGCGCCGCGACGATCACGGCCGGCTGCTTTCATCAAGAGAGTGGAATGACGTGTTCTTCCCGGCGTGAATATTACCGATTGGTAATATCAGTCTTATTCGCTGCCGAACCTCCATGACCGTCATTCAGGGAGTTGAGGTGAGCTTCCAGTTTCAACGATGGCTGGGTATATAGCAGTTGTGGCCCTTTGAGAGGAAATGTGGTTCTATTGATATCAAGTCTTCATATGAATGTCTATTGACAATTCACTTAAAGTCTCACCAATCAGTGTGTTCAAGTAACCGTGCTACAATTCACTTCCTTCCATCATTTATCAACACACTTACAACCCTTTTCCTTTTAATCTTTCATTTCTTGATGGCTTCTACGGCTGGTGTACCGTCAAGTCAATCCAACATTAGCATCACTGTCTCTCCCTCTGTCGTTGCCAGCAGCATCCTGCCGTATACGTCGGGGCTAATTGGAGTGAACCTGGCGGTTAACGACGTTGCGACGTGGGTTCCACTCCTACTCTTCTCTATCTTATGCTAACATCGTCCCTTTCAGTCGTGCCCTGTGGTCATCTCTGGGCTTCCTAGCCCTCCTGATGGTAACACTGCGACTCGTCCGGCATGGATATCAACATCTACGGCTTCTCTTCACCATAGACTCAACCGACCTGCAGCATAGATTCTGGACCCAAGCAGGCTTGTTCTGGCCTCAGGTTAACAAACATCTGTTATATGCCCCCATGAAGAATGTCCGACACAACAAAGAGATACAGCTCTCAAAAGCCATCAGTGTTGGCACGTTACCATTGAGGTTACATGTACTGGTTCTCATCTTTTACTTACTAAGCAACGTTGTTTATTGTCTTATCCTAGACTTCGATCAGCCGTCAAGAGCATCGCTAATAGCTGAAACACGCGGTCGCACCGGTCATCTGGCTGTCATCAACCTGTTGGTGATGTTCATTTTCGCGGCCAGGAACAACCCCCTGATCTCACTTCTCGGAATCTCCTTCGACACGTTCAACCTATTTCATCGGTGGATTGGTCGCATAATTATCCTCGAGTCAGTCGCACATGTCGGCTGCTGGATCGTCAACGAGGTTGACGCTCGCGGTTTCCCAGGTATTCGAAATGGCCTGGCCACAGACCCGTTCCTACAGGCTGGCCTGGTTGCTGTGATCGCCATGGTTGCCATCTTCCTCCAAACCCCTTCACCGATCCGCCACGCTTTCTACGAAGTCTTTTTGCACCTTCACCAAGTCCTTGCAATTACGGTGTTGGTAGGTATATACTACCATGCCAACATTGCGTCGCTTCCTCAGAAGGCCATGATGTACGTCATTGTGACCACCTGGGTCATCGAACGTAGCACCCGCCTCCTTCGCCTGTTGTACTACAATATCTCTCACCGCGGGATGACAGAAGTTCACGTTGAAGCGCTCGAGGGTGGGGCCTGCCGCGCAACTTTCTATATTCCGCGTTCATGGACCAGTAGGCCGGCTTGCCATCTCTACGCCTATATACCTGTCATTTCGCTCTGGATGTCCCACCCTTTCAGTATCGCTTGGGTAGAACAAGGGCAGCTCCGAAGAAGACCCAGCACTTTCATTCCATTCTCCTCCACCAGCACCGTTGTGGGACCTCCCAACTCATCGCGCCGAAATTCCTTTTCCAAACGCTTCAGCCCCTCGGTCATCAGCTCTTGGGACGCAGAGCTCCAATCATTCCCCAAAGGCAAGAAGAATGCTGCCACTATCACCTGCATCATGGCTGCTCGTAGCGGCATGACCTCTGTCCTCTACCACCGTGCTCGAAACGCGCCTAACGGTATTCTTCGGCTCCGCGCCTTCGTCGAGGGTCCGTATGGCGGATTGGATTCGCTACGTTCCTACGGCACGGTGTTACTCTTCGCTGGCGGAGTGGGAATCACGCACCAACTGTCGCACATGCGCGACCTCATCAACGGCTTCAAAGCCGGAACCTGCGCAACACGAAAGCTGATCCTCGTCTGGTCCGTGAAAAACCTCGACCAGGCACTATGGGTCGCGCCGTTATTGAAGGAGCTGATGGACATGCCTCGAGATGGGAGATCAGTCAAGGCCATTATACACGTTAGTCAAGGGACCGCAGATGGGAGGAAGGGCGAAAAGGAAATGAGAGTGCGGGATATGGTCGAGGGCAGCCTGCGGTCCGGGAGACCGAGGGTGCAGGATATCGTGGAGGCGGAGTTCGTAAAGAGAATTGGCGCCATGACGGTGGGGGTATGTGGGCCTGGTGCTTTAGCAGATGATGTTAGGGCGGCGGCGAGGGGGGTGGTTACGATGGGGAATGTCGATTTCTGGGAGGAGGCATTTACATGGTAATGTGGAGGAAGTCGATCTTTTCAATTTGGCACATGTGATACGAATCCTGTTCTACCTGGCTGGGACTAGGATAGCTGTGGTTTATATTCTCCATCTGCTGGTGTCAGGTGTGAACGGGCCTGCTTCGTCTAACCGGTAGATTTGGTTTCAACAACCCTTGATGATGGTTCTCTAGATGAGCTATAGACATGGCGTTGGGGATTGTTTTACATATACTTTGGAATTTACTCACGTAATGGCTTGCGACATTGAAGTTCGATCTGTGCTGCCTAAGGTAGAACACAAGAGCCATAATACAGGGGGAATTGGCACTTCGTACAAAAGAACCGACAATAAAACCGATACTAGCAATTCAAGTCCTAGCAAACCATGTCATTCGAGATGTCAACAATTATATCCTTCCATGAATTGCGATTGATTCAAAGCAGTTTCTTAATATGGTCATGAACATCTCAACTGAGCTTCAGGAAAAGGGTGGCGACGACCTTCGCTCCTTCCTCTGAAACCCCCCCTTTTTCCGACCTCCTCCATCCTCCTTTCTCATTCTCTCGGCTCAGAAATTGTTCCTTGTCTCCACTTCACCTTCCCTCGGATACGTTCACCTTGTGGAAAGCCTCGTGGCGTAGAATTCTCGTGCTTTTACTGTACTGCTGTATCTTTGCCCGCTCGCTCCTATGGACGAATCTGTCTTCTGTTCGAGTAATTAGCAGGGATTCGTGAGTGTAGAGATAGTTAGGTGGGATAGGGGGCGATGGCCGCGATGGGGAGATTAGAGTTTGAAAGGTTGGATGGTTTGTGTGGGTTAGCACTTACTGTACGTAGCTCTCTCTACTATTTGATTCTACCGTACTATGGTCGTACGAGGAGGAGAAGATGGGTTATGGGGATTGTTGTCCCTAAATCAAAGGCGAATTGGGTCAAGATCCACCCATCTGATGTATCCCTTTTTTACAGTGGTTCTCGTCGCACCTGCATCGCAATTGACCTGGTTCATCAAAGCTAATGACTGTTACTTTTGTATTTGATTTGATTACCATGAGATAAGCGATCCTTTACTTGCAAAGAAATGGGAAGACTGCGACACTTTCGCTCAAACACTATTTACCTACTGTATGGAGTTAGGCTATTTATTTTCCTGGACTGCACCTTTGTCACTAATAATGAGACATTTTCTGAGACACTGTACTAGGTCGAGATTCTGCACAGCGTAGATGTTGTTCACGATGATAGCACCTCTACTCACTCCTTACTTTCATATCTGTCTGGAAATGCAATTGTATTTGTACTACTGACCACTTCTGTCCTTCTCATCACTTCCCCAAGCACTTCTCTTTAGAACTTCCTCGATCGCGGCCGAAGATCATATCTCGTTTGACGATCCGGCGATTGCTCCTTCTTCACCTTGATTTTCTTCGCGGTCTGCTTCCTACTTTTCTTCTCAGTCTTCGGTTCTACATTCGGAACACCATCCTCTGCCTTTGGAACAGTCACATTCATCTGCAGACTATCTTCCACTGCCTCCAAATTCACCCACCTGAAAAACGGAAATCGCTTCTGCTCTCCCCCACATGCAACCCGCGGCGCCCAGGTACAAGTGCCATAGTTGTCTATGCCTTGAAGCAGTAGGCCCTTGTTGGAAAAATCTGGTGGATACGCCCCGTCGAGGACTTTGATGCAGGCGTTTTCGAGTTGGATGTAGAACGAAGGGGTATTTGGCCCTAGGTAGATTGTGGGGATTTCCCCGAGGTAGGGAAGAGTCGTCTTTATGACCATTTTGAGCGGTGTTTGCGGTCTTGGTGGATCGAGATTGGAGTATAGTTTCTGAAGTAGATGAGTATGTATGTGTGTGTAGGTGAATGGGTGCGGTATATTGTGGTGATGCTGGCTTTGCCTCTTATACTCATTTCAGTAAGGCAATGTCACAGTTGTCTTTGTACCACTGTTGGTTAATAGCCCTGCAGAGTTGTTGTGGGCTAAGGGATTAACCCCATTGTTCACACACTGTGCAACGAGCTGTCATATTTCAGCGGAAACAAAAGAACCCAATGATTATGGGAAATCTCTAGCTTCGTGATTTCGCACTTCAATTTGGAAAACCCGGCATCTGTAGCAGGGAGTTTGATAAGATCAAAAATGATAGCTGTGTCTTTGGAACTATTTTATTTCCTATGCGTTAGTCTCTTTTGTCACTGACCATGAGGTCTTCGATGGAAAAAGAGTTGGAATCCGTTGGATTTGAGTAATGTGTAACAACCGTCATGTCTGGGTTCTTGACGAAGCCAATGCTCGATATCAACATAGCTAAATTAAACTATACGGAGGTAAATCCTTTGTAGCTCTCTATGCGTATCTGGACTGTTCCTTTCATGAAAGATAGCCAATTTATAACCTTGTTTTCTAGTGAACATCACACTGTCAGTTGCGCCTCGTTTGGCACGAAACGCTCTAGAGTACCCTGGATCAGGATATCGCAAATGGCATCATTCACGGTGCTGAAAATTCATCTGAAAATGGCTTCATAGGGGCGATGTACCTCTGATAGTGACATTATTATGACCAGGTTCCATTTGCAGGCCCGAAATATCCACTGTCCGGTAAAGCTTTCCAAGGCAATCCGTTTCCATCCGCGGTATTAAGATAAACTGTATTGCCCCACCAGTCTGGGAACTTGCCGCCCGGGTACGAAATGCAGAGGAAGATAATCAACCCTGATATGGCAAGACCGGTGTCCAGCGCAGCAGCGAGAATGTAGTTGTACTTGGTCCACCAAGCGAAGAACTTACGGTAAATGATATGATTGAAGATGAAATTTACAAGCGCCCAAGAAGAATAGTTGATTCCTGTGGCTGGAGGTACGTTATAAGTCCCAACAAAGATCAAAGGCCAATTAACCTTTCTCCAAAAATTGTTCTTGGTCCTTTTCCAGATGCACCAGGTGAGCACAGGCATGAGTGCACCAATCCAGAAGAAGTGCAAGAGCCCTGAGTAGATCTTTCCGGCAGAGTATAGTCGATTTGGGCCAATGGCGCCCCAGACGACAGAAGAGGAGAAGACTGTTCGCCCGACTGGACACGAAAAGCCATCGCTTTGATTGTGGCGGCAGACATCCTTGACGTTGCCCAACATCCATGTTGTCACCCCGACCTGGGCAAGAGCGCCAAGTATCTGCCCATATGTTAGAGTACGCCAATTGTGTTCGACCCTAAGCTCGCGTAGGAGACTTACGGTTGCAAAACCCTGCGCAAAGAACAACGACCTTGGGGCAATCTTGAGGTAATGTCCCAATTTCATGTCCTGCGCGAAATATAACTGGTGCAGAATTAGTCTCAACATTTGTGCTGTATACCTGGCAAAGCCCTACCCCTTGACCAACGACATCTTGCGAAAGAATCTTGAACACCATGTTTGCCAACGGCGTACCATGAAACATGTATCCCCCGATAAATTCAGCCAGGACGTTGATCTGATTGGCATTGACATTGGTGATGCCTTCGATAATTCCACATGGAATCATGTATACCGCAGGAATGGCAAATGCAAGGAACACGCCGTAGACAGGCAGATTTACCTTGTATACTTCCACCATGACAATCGCTAGAACAAGAACGATGACGGTGATGGCGGCATACCAGTACCACGGGGTACCTTTATAGCCACGCATCAACCTTGCGTGTATATCGAGCTTACCTCTACCTCTAAAGACATCACGTATTTCTGTACCGTGGAAGAGAAAAACATGGATCAGGACTGCGGTAATCGACGCAAACGATAGACCATATACGAATGCAAAAGAGGCGCCAAGGAACGGTGGTGAATAGTTTGCGTATTCTTGGGCATTAAAAGTACCATCAGCGTTCATAATCCGAGTAACATTGTACGCTAAGCCGGTATTGTCGTAGACATCTGCTGTCATAAGCGGAAGGTAGGCGGTAAACCAGATGTTGGAATACTACACAACAATCTTGGGTTAGCATTTCACGTCTGATAGTGAATCAAGGCTATGAAATATATCTCAGATATGATAAGTTCAGAGAAGTGTCTCGTAATGACATTGCTGGATTGGGAAGCGCTGGGTTGAACCACGTACGTATATGCCAGGTACAACGATCCAAAAGAAGAGAGCAAACCCCGCAAAGACGTTGAGTGCTTACTTGGGTCAGCTCGAAAACTACAAGAAGACATTCTCGTACCTGCCCATGATGGGGAGAGGAGGGGATTGGTGTTATAAGCAACCTGGCTCCAGTCAAAGGTGATAGGACTCAAGCCCAATCCAGTAACCATTCCGAAGAGATGGTTCGCAACCAGGTTATTAGGCACAATCCAGCAAACCCAGGTAAAGTAGCTCAGGCCAACAAATATTAAGCCTGGGAAGAAATACCATACAAATGCCCCGGCCATGGCATACATGAAAAAGCGCAGCCTAGATGTTTTCCATCCATTCGCCACCGCATTAGCTCGAGAGTGAAGGGAACTTAGGAGTGCACAATTAGAAAGCACGCCAGGCCATATGATGCCCGCCGGCTCAACAAGCCATGGTGAGGCTAGGCCTGCAACACCGAATCCAAGAAGCTGGCAACATAGGACGACCAGAATGGAGAAGCCAGGATACAAGTGGAAGCCGTAGAACTTGCCATACGATTGAATGATAGCTGTTGAGTCAGCACTACCGTATCCGAAGGAAACGTTGCTCATTATTGTGATGATGGCATGTTCCTTTATGTTGAAGTGATGATCCGGATTAATGCACCAGACCCCGAGGAGTCCTAGATTGACGTAGTAGACAGGCAGAATGTTGGCAAGAAATACTCCGCACGGATAGGCAACAAGCTCAGCTACTAAAGAAACAATGTGCACAGAAGGGTAGCGCAGGGAGAAGAACTGATTGACGCCAGATCCAAGCTTTTTTGTATCAGCCACATGGTAAAGAGGTGATTAGTGGGAGCGCACGTACAATCGTGAACACAATCCCAAGTACCCACATTCGAAGGGTATTAATTGGAATCTCTGGGTCGTCAACACTTGGTATCACAGCGCGTACTGTAGCAACAGTCAGAGGCAGAATTCCATTGGCATCACAAGTCTAGGTCGAAAACATACCCTCAGGGAATGGCGATCGGTCAGACTCAAAGTCAAATTCTCCTTCTTCTAGCAATACTGTGCTTACATCCACCTCCAGTTCCTGTAGATGTTGCTCCCCGTCTTGCACGTCCACTTTGCCGTCGTCGAAGACGACAGTCTCGCTCTTCTCCATGTCCATAGCGCTTTTGCCATTCCTTAAAGACATGATTGACAACAGATGGTACGGCACTGCCAACGCCAACTGCGGGGAGTGCCATCTTGAATATGTAGTAACGCACCGATCCCACCGTCCAATCAATTCCCTAGTCCCTATCAAAGTGATGATGAAGCAGGACAATCGGCAGGTAGCCCGAATGGTCTCTGCGACATCGTGCTTATGATGTCTTACTCGATACGGCAGGCCGTTGGAATCTGAAGAGAGATTGATTATGCCAGATAAGGGAAAAAAACGTTACCTAAGCAACGATCAATGGCAGATAAGTTCTTGCCTCAGTTCTCAGACGTGCCAACGTCTGAGAACTGAGGCAAATAAGTTCAAAATTCGCCCTTGTCTTCCGCCTAGGATCCTTGCAACCAAAAAATCCACTCTACGGGGATTGTTCCTTTACTGTTTCATCCGTGGCTGACGGTGATGAAAGGAACAATGGCTCTTCACGACTCCGATACCCTTCTCAATACGTCTTAAGCCATCCTGATTAGAACTTCCGTGACCATTACCACCAGGCCTCTTCTCATGACGCAAAGCACTTCTACGGAACCTCCTACAAGCTTTCGCTCGAAGGACCGGCCTTGTGTATACGCGTGATAGACAGTATAGGAGCTTATATCTTTAGCGGATTTTACGCGTACCGTGCCTTAAAAGGTACCTTTTATACTTCAGCTACGCTAATGCAAGCCAAGAGGCACTACACAGGGGAGGCCTGAGGCTTCTCCTATACTTGCCATACAAGTTAGTATGTAAACAAAGGAGACGCGTCGCGCATTCTCACACCTCATTTCCCATTTCTTTCCTTCCCATTTCCTTCCACTGGCAATCATTCTATTACTTTTTTATTTGACCTTCCTGTTGTTAACCATCATAACCACTATAGCACCTCATTGTCAACATCGTCAACATGTTCAAACCCACTTCCTCCGCTCCGGACTGTGCTGATCCCGCTGTCGCTGTCTCCCTCAACTTCACCGCCCTCACAGTTCCGGTTCTATCGGCGAGATCGATGCTCACATTGCTTCATACGCCGTCGAATCTAGCAGTTAAGCGACGTCAGCTGTTTGAGATGACGAAGCCAGTGAATCTGACAGCGGAAGAGTTGACAGTACACTGAGATTTCATCGATAACGCGTGGGTTCGGAATAAGCCTTCTGAGCGAATTTATGCCAGCGGGTTCTGATGGTCAAAAGCATGAAAAGGCAGCGGTAATGATTCTATCTGGCGACAGAGGGTGGAAGAAGCAATGACTACGCTTCAGAAGTTAAAGGAAGACGAAGTTATAAAGAAGAGAGAGGCGAAGCGGGCTGCTGAGGAACTTGCCGATCAGCGGAACAAGGCCTACGTTAATTGGCTAGCAAGCGGAGGCTTAGATAAAAACGATGACGATGAGCTCGATGAGGCAAAGGAGTATTTGGAGGAGGGCAATCTGCCCATGATCACTGAAGATCGCTTGAGGGAGCTGGCTTCCTATGGTATAACACATCTACTGCTCGGAGCTCCGCCCAAAAAACGGCGGCGGCATCACTAGGGGTGGGTGAGAGGTTGGGTGGGTGAGTGGCGTTAGAAATGATGCTATACAAAAATACAAAATTCTATTGAACTTTTGACTCTATATCTTCATGCCTTCATAATTTGGCGACAGCGAGATTGACCGGTAATCTACTATGGCAACTGGAAGAGAAACACTAAAAGTCCCCTAGTTGGTGACTTGCATTAGCGTAGCTGAAGTATAAAAGCTCCCCCTTAAAAGCGGCGGGCTCAATCCTACAGTTAGCCTCAAAGCAGCGCATCGGCCGATTGAGCGGATTTCAGACACCCCACGGCATCGGCATGAGCATGGCCATGGATACGAAAGATAAGGGCTTGGTGATAACGCTATTGCACTCTAGCTACGTGAAAGCCGGCATGGAGACATCTGGGGAGACTTACAAGCATAAGGAACAGGTCGAGCCGACAGCAGTAGCCGAGAGGTTACGAGCGGTGCTGCTGAAGAAGGGTATTGATGATACAGGAAGGTTCTGCCACACAGGGGCAGGGGTTGTCTTGATAACAATTTAACGGAAGGGAAGGCCGAGCACGTTACTAATGCGGCATACAACATACACCCCTTTGAAGAGGTAATGTCGATCTATGTACCAAGCCTGATGGTATAAAATAGTTCTGATGTAAGAGCACGGGTTGCTCGGCCAGCTTTGCTGGGTGGACTGAGGTTGTCTAACCATTCCATAAAGAAGACCGAAACCCCATTGCTTAGAGAAAATGACTAGGAGTTTATGCTGGAATCCTGCCTTTTTACAGGACTTCTCTCCGGTTCCTGTTGGCGAACCTGAAATTGAATTCAGACTTTCTCTTCACGTCAACGTTTAAGTAGAAAATCTCGAAAGAGCTTAGACAAAGAGTCCAGACCTAAAAACAATACGGTATTGGGAACGGTAATGCGAACAATGTGAGTGGAACACCCAGGATAAACTGTAAGGGAGGTTATCGTCGACCAGCGAAGATCTAGCGACGTGCTTTACTAGAGTCCGAAATATTATCAAAATACGAGTGATTAAGACACCGTCCTCTTAAATTCGCCATCGGAAAATTCCTTAAATGGCGCTAACATAGTTGTCATTCTGATCTACGCAAGCTTTTATATAAACATCATATCCGTCCCGCGCCACTTTTACAACTATGTGTGAATAATTGACGACACCTTCGGCATCTTCATCCTGGGAGCTAATGGTACCATACGCTTCCGACTCCAGCTTTGGAAGACTCCCCAGTCAATACAAGACCGTCTCGCGTTAGACTTTGTGGCAGGCTTTTCTTGGGGCGGATCTTGCCAACGAAAAGTGTACACGCTGGTATCCGCCGTACACATGAGCGATACTCGAAGGGATTCAATGCAATGATCTAAGTCATAAAGGTTGTTAAGGTTCAGCCTATTAGATACTCGAACCGCTTCCAAGGGGAGAATGCATTACCTAGATGGCCATGAAGGTACTCGAGCTGCGGGTGAGTGAGATTGGGGTAATAAATCTCTTTATATAGAAATAGTCTCAATTGCCTCTGCTATCGTGAGCTTCCAACGCAGGCAGGGGAAAAGAATCTCTGATGCTTACCAGGCAGTGTAAGTCGTGATACACCCCGAGCGCGGCTAAGTAGCCCCCTTCGACGAGTTCCGCGGAGTCTTCCACGGATTCACCGGCAGATATCATATCCCCCTTGGATGCACTGAAGAATAATGCTGTCAAGTACTCTCAGTATTCAACAGAGGATACCCATCGAGTGTGAGGTGTGATTATACGTCTGACCAATGCATCCCATGCATGATTGTTCTCAGGTGAAGGTGGACCGGAGAATTCGGTATAGTTTCCATGACTTGTTGGATGTTGATCGTGCATCTCATAGTGAACGGCTTCCAATGCTGGAGCTAAATTATTGTCAGACCACCTCAGTCAGTACAAAAGCCATCATATTTCTTACAATATGACTTGTTGCTCAGCGCATTCAACGGGTACGGTTCGCGGGACCGCACGATGGCTAAATATGTGAGGGCAAATGCGACGTGTACCAAGATGAAGTATGAGTATATCCAACGCCGATATCGCCAGAGTTTGTGCTCAGTCCGAGAGATTTGGGATGAATAGCCGACATTTTCGGTGAAAAGACAAGAGTCGTGAGGCAGTGCTTCGTAAGCCAAGGGAATTCTGCTTTCGTCATTTGGAAGATTTCCTGCTCCCTTCGACATTTTGACAAGGGCTGAGTAAATAATATGAGCGAAACCGAGAGACCGGCTTCCTTATAATGGCGGTACATAGCCTAGAACCGCCATGAGACGCATCAGTGTCCCTACATCCGGATACTCTAGGAAAAGACAGAAAGAAAGCGTCCTTAGTCTATTATGCATGGACTACTAACCTGTGCTACGTAATCGACCTTTAGATCTATCAACGAATTCTCAGAGGACCCACTAGACGTACACCCCCTTCTTCTATGTGTACACCCCCGGCTGAAAAAGGAAAGGCGGGGATTTCTGATAGGCAAAATCGAGATTCCACCAAAATTGGGTGATTACATGAATGTAATCACTTGACTTTCACCTACTGTCTCAGCTCGCGCTTTCTAAATTACACGGGTGAGCTGGAAATAGTGATCTTTGACGATGCGGTGTATTATCATGGTGGTGACGTCCACCTCGCTCCCCGGCCTCATCCTCACTGCCCCCTTCGTGCTCACCGAAGTTCCAACAAGCAGCTCCGGTGATGCGTTATGGTCTCCTCCGAGTGATGGTGGGGCCAAAGGTATGACGGCAATTATGTAAATAATGAGGGAAGATGGAGGAGGGAAGGGATCGGTAGCGGAGTTTAAACTTTGGTACGTGTGGCTACGGTTACGAAGCCTCAGCGGATCTATTCGGAGTGGTGTGCGTTTAGTGGGTCTCATTCCTGGTGATTGCGGATCGCCGATGGCTCCTCGAGCAGCTCTGGCCTTCCTAAAGTATATGAATAGGCCGCTGCTGCACTTCCTTGGAGCAACAATACCAGAAGATTGAATATCCCTCTCATCAAATCAAAGCAACCTTATCATCAAAGCTCAAAGACTAAATCATGCGCTTCATCGGAGTAATTCTCGCCGTTCTATATGGTACCATCAGCTTTACTAGAGCTATTCCGGTTCCAGCGAGTAAGTTGGAACAGCTACAATTGTCTTTAGGTCGGTATTAACAACTTCTTAGTCGAGGAATGGCGTTGGGATGACCCAGTCTCAGAGACTCAACCGGCGGCTATAGGGGTGGATGAGGCGGGTCGAGCGTTTTGATCTGGTTGTAAACTGTGGGCGCCAGATTTTCGAGGTTGTGGAAAGTTAGGAAAGGCCGCCCTGCTTGCGGCAAAGGAAGGGTTCGGTCTAGGGTGTCGATGGACGCTCTTTGGATTCAAGCTTCTGCAATCGTTGAAAACGTTCAAACCGGCTAGCCACTACCCATTATTGTGCAGGGAGAAAGTCATCGCCAAACAACAGTCTTTTCAAATCTTTATGAAATTTTAGGGAAACTGCAACATATGCTGCTCAGATATGGTCCTATGTCGATACCTAATCGGAGAAATGCGAAAATCGCTCGCTCGAATTGGGCACATCTTTGAAATTTCGTGAACAGAATAGAAGCAATGCTACTTAGATGTGGTTGTCTCGAAAGCTTGTGAAAGAATATGAAGAGTGTTATTCAGCTGTGGTTACAATTCGAGAACATGTGGAAGACCTAAAGCTCCTTGTTCACGTGTGGGTTGGTTGAACAACTCGAGTGGTAGCGCGGTATGTGCTGCAGAGGTGAATTGTCACACGAATGACAAGTCCTTTGTCTCGGCCCATTTTGGCAGTCGGCAGCACCGACACCCAAACGGACTGGAACAACCAGGGGAGTTAATGGTCGATATTGCTACTTCAGTTGTTGTGAGTCTGAGACTACTGCGTTGATGTCTAGTCTCTATCTATCTGCAAGCTGTTCTTTGTGCAACCTTCGCCACAAGAAGCAAATCGAATTTGGACGGTATCTGGAAGTTCCAGCATATACTCATACTATTGTTTTGTCACCTACCGTTTTGGGACAGGCTCTTCGTGCTTTTTGGTTACCTATTTCTTCCTATTGAAGGGGCTCGGCCGAGGACCCCTTTTGATCTTTTAAGGCGTTAGCAACAGATTTCCATTGGTTACCCGATCTTCATTGTAGGTAACACCAAAATTCTCTTCGGATCTGTTCCCGACGTCGTACCACATCAATTCCGTGTGGCAGCCACAGCAAGAAGCATTGACCTGAGAGTTGAACGTAGATCGTTCAAGACTTGTCCGCAACTCCACGCATCAACAGCTTGCTGTGAGCCTATCACTTCTAGAAGCCCGCGGACGTTGATCATTCGTCTTACTAACCCCAACATCTTGTTTGTTCTACTTGACTCGGGAGACTAAAGAAAGACATGGAGGCCTTTGACTGAGAGTGATAAAGCGTATAATTACGTTATGGACCGAATGGTTTCTACTTAGATGGCTTTGCGTGTCCCTTACAAGCAGCTCCACCACACAATGACACTGTGATCTTTGATAAGAGATTTTGGAAGGGGCATATCCTCCTTGGCTACGCACCAAGACCACGGCACTGAATATTTCGTCCTTTGGGACTAATTGGGGGCTGCGCTTGCTTAGATGCTTTGGGTAACTAACCTTGACATTAATTAGCTAGAACGCTACGCTTTTGTGACTCAGTCGTTGCGTCAGCTCTGATGAGATCGATCAATTCTCTTTGCTCTTATCTCAGCGCTGCTCGTTCTGAATGCAGCAACTGTAGCAGCAGTACTCGCTCAATGTCGTTCTTTACAAGGTTTATTGTTGAGAAATATGCGTTCAGCCCTACAGCCCTACGGACTCAGTGGTAGCGGAAGTTTGCTAACCCGAGTGAGCGAGCAATGACATTCTCGTCGATCATTTTACCTGAGTCTGTTATTGAAGAGAAATTCGCGAAGAAACTGAACGATTTGAATGGGAAGCAGATGACTCATCGATGAGAATACAGCTACGTTTACAGGGTCTATCATTTGAAGCAATAACTTTGTCATGATCATCTACTCTATTCATCGACATCACTGAACGAAGGAATAAGATGTTCATACAGGATTCGAGAGCACATTCGTCATTAATACAGCTGCAACTAAAGCAGATTTAGCGCCCGGTTCTGTCGAGGATTTGACATGCTGGAAGTTATCTTTTACTTCTACCTTCAGCTACTCTTACAGGCATGCTCGTAACATCGTTGTTTTGATCTCTTCTCTGAACTGCCAAAGGATTCTGTGGGAAGTAATAAAGTTTACTACACAGTAGGTTGTTAGAAATCGATGAGGGCAGCTCGAGCCGAAGGCTTAGGGGACAATTCCAGGCTGTTGTATAAATATTGGTATTCTAAGTACGAGTCGTGGTGCATCTTGTGCATTGCTTCGGACGTAACCGGCCCTCCTCGGTTACAGGGGAAACTCATTTGGTTGTGTAGCAGTCTCAGTAATTGATTCCGTATCACAGTCATCGCGTTCGGCTGCATGTGCATATGCTTGATTTAAGCGGTATGACTTTGAACCATCGTCTGAGGACAGAGGTTGAAGGACTTGGGAGGAGTCCGCTCTTAGTCTCGGCGTCTTCGTCTTGCTAAGGGTTAGAGCTGTGACCATTAGCTTCTCTTTTCAGCTTGACGGGACGATGGGCTTACTGGTTTGCAGGTGAAGGTATTCAGCAACAGGTGGTACCCAAACCGCAACGGCAACGATTTGCCCGAAAGTCCACGTATGAAGGTCGATAAACCCCAGGCCGATGAAGCTGTAGAACATCACGGCTTGGTAAACCAATCCCACAAAGAAGATAGCCGATATAATTAAATATGCGGGGGAACTACGGAGTACCTGGAGCATCCACTCTAGCACGGATGTAATGTGTGGAATGTCCAACACCTTGTGGGGTCGATTTCCTCCTGGCCCTTTTCCTGACCATGATAATCGGAATTGGAAAAAAGCCAGAACGAGCAGGGAAATTGTGCACCATGTCCAGATCCAAGGTGCAAGCTTGATGCCCGTCCAAGCGGCTGTACCATATCTTTGAATCAAGAAGGCAGGCGGGCTGTCATCCTGAAACGGTAGACAGACTCCAATACCAGTCATACCGCCACAGCATTGTATACCTCCAAGAGATTCGTAGGCTGAGGCCTTCAGAGCAGTTCCATGCCCTTTGATCCCATTGAGGTAGGTGATGACAGCCCAAAAGATGACAGAGTTGAGGAGGTAGCTGACGCTTGTCAAAACCAAGGGATACCATGATTCGAGATCGTGGTTCTTCATGATCATTAAGGTGAAGATTTGAGGTAGGAAGCCGTTGATGGAAACTGGAAGTAGACCGAAGGCGTTCAGTGGATCCAGGGTGAATGGATTGGAGAAGAAAGCGGCCACGGCCAGCGGAATGCTAAAAAAACACTGAGCAGCGTGGAAGGCAGTAATGCTTTGCAGCAGACTTTCACGGAATTTCGAAGTTTGATGCTTTTGTAGTCGATGACGATTTCGCCAAGCCAAGAAGCTACCGACAGCCAAAGCCACCCAGCAGAAAATGACTATTGACGATTGGATGACATACGAAGTTGCCACCTATCTCAAATCAATATTCGAGCATATACATCCCATTCTAGACTCCCGCGATGCCAAAAATATCCTGATTTCCAAACGGTAGGCCTGTGATGTTTAGGCATAGACTTCGTACGCATTCACGAGTCCCGGCTAGCTGCGTCACTGTTCGTTTCTCGAGGAGATTTACGGCCGCGCAAGGATCAGTGCAATTGTCCGGATGTCTAGCTTTCGCACATGTGTCCGTCCAGCATTGAGTTGAAGCAGCAGTAACAGCTCTGAGATTTTCCTGAGTACTGTTGGTGAAAAAGGACCGAAATTTGTCAGCCTCCACTTTGGGGGCGATTTCGTCTTGGAGAGCCTGAGTGATGTTCGCGAGACCAGCGCAGAGTGTCCAAAGTGTGATGTTAGGCGGAGTGCCGTAAGCGGTCTGATTTGCAATGGCTATCCCGCCCGGTAGTGGTGCGTACAGTTTTCCAAGGTCCCGACAGTCCGTCCAGCAGTCCCCAGATGGACACAGCTGGTCGAATGGTTGAGCAGCAAACTGGGCCGAACTCACACATCGAACGTCTTTTTTGGTCATCTGGCAAAAGAATTGGTCAGGTGTGGGCAAGTATATCCCCGTTGAAGGTATACTGGTGGTATTGAGCGTGTGGTCAACATCGTCAACCGCACTCATTCTGAAGGTTCAAGGCTGCTGTCACAGAAAATAATTTTCGAAGTATTTCGAGAGACGCAGTCAAACAGAAGCGCGATGAAAGCTGTGTAGCAGTGTTTGACATGATTGATGGCTGATTAATAACTCAACGGGGGTTGAGGCACAGAGGGAGGCGTGGTGGATTCGACTTCAGCCCCTGCCTTCAGCCTCAGACCCCAGCCTTCAGCCCCAGCCTTCAGCTTCTTCTGGTTGTTATTTCAGAACGGGGTTACAGTTGGTGAGAGGTTGGAAAAGTTGAGCCAGGGCCGGAACTTTTTTTTTTGATGCCGGCCTCGGCTCAACTTTCTGCATATGCTAACCATGAGTTCAAAATTATTCCAACCCCGACTCAGCTTTCTGCATATGCTAATCATGAGCTCAAGAATTGATATTATTTAGCTAAAGTAACTAGAAGACAAACAGCAAGAGCGAAGTATTGAAGTCGTGCATATGCACAGCTTGAGCGAAACATCACATATATCATGAATCTACTTTGCAGCAAGACGAGCGAAGATTCTTCTACATATGCTTAGCATATGCACAAAACATGCGAAATCATGAATTCAACTTCTCATTAACAAGCTATCGCTTACATTATTCTCGTCAGATCTTTCTCGTGTCTTTTCTTCTTCATTCTCGTCGTTCAGCTCATGATTTGCATCATCACTTTTCTCATCGTTTTCGACATTTAAACCTTAAGCGAGCTGAGTTTCTTTTTAGTATATGCATGACATATAGACTTGTTGAAAACGAGGTACGTATGCTCATACATATACTTCAACGATTAGTTATTTTCGCTTCGATCGAAGCGACTTGACGCTAGAGATATTTATTTATTCTCTCACTTCTTTCTTTATCTGTATGCTTTATCAAATATGTTCTATCTACTAGATAGTCAATATATCTACATGCACATATTCGCTCTGATTCTCGTATATCAATAGATTATGAGCTCGAGTTAGCTCTATTTTCGCTATCATAAACATATCTAAGAGCAGAACTTGAAGCATTGAACTTGCTGTCATCAATTTAACATCTTCATATCTCAATCACAATAAAAGATTCAAAGAACTATCGTGTCTTGAAGTTAAAGAAAAGTGAGAACTATGAGTCATGAAAGAAGAATATAATCAATGTCTTGAAAGTCAAAGATCTCTGAATGATCATCTCAGAGAAGCTGAAGAAATCAATATCACTGTCTGTCATGATGTCAAATCATCAACTCAATTTAAAACATAAATCATTAATATTTTAAATAATCTTGATTCATTGAATCTGTTTTGCAGTTCAATAAATCAAGTCATCAATCTAATCATCATCATCTTAATTTAGTTTCAGCAATTTAGTTTCAATCATCTCAGTCATGTGCGCGAACTTCTGCAATCTTAAGTCAATAAAACTACTGTCTAGTCTTGATTCTAATCGATTCATGTATATAGAAGTTGATCTTTCGTTCTTTTCTTTCGCTCTTTGTCTTTCATCTTATACATTATTTAATGTATTGTCTTGTATCTAGATTTTATCAAAGTAATAATAATACCAGTCTTTTATATTGATAGTATTTCTAGTTTAGCTCAATCTTTGACATTATGAAAGATTTACACTTTCTGCAACATTTTCATATATTGAAATCTCATCTAGTTATTCTTTTGCTTAAATGAAGTCATCTCACAATCTTTTAATCAACGATGAGCGTATTGTTAAACAGTTCACTCAAAGTATGATTGAAAATTCAGTTGAGATCTTTTGTGCAATGCAAGAGCTTCAAAATCAAGTTTAATAACATGATGTTATCATTTCATTCTCATTCATCATTTTCAATTTTTCAATTTATATAGAATTAAATTCTCAGTTTCTTGCAATGATAACTCAAATCATCATACAAATCTTGAATAATCAATCTCTTCTTGTCGTTCATTCTTTTGCAAATTCTATCGTTGTCTTCATTGCTTTTAAATTCAAGAAGCTTTTTGACATATTTAAGTATGAAAGAGACAAAGATCAATTAAATGCATGAAAGCAAAGTCTGATACAACGCATGAACATGAACGATAATCATTATTTCTTTCATCGAGTCAAGATCATTTATGTCAAGTCATGACTCATCATAAATAAAAAGACTCACAATTTAATGAATCAATATTGAGTCAATGATCTTTGTATCGTTTTCATCTTTGCAAATTAATGACATAAGTTACATCATTGCTGTGACAATTCTTTCAAGACAAAAGATGCTCATTTATATCTTCGCGAAATTTTGAAGCAAAACATGAATAACTTTGTTGATTATTACAATTTCTTCTATCAAAAGAAAGAACATTCTTTGATGAAAGATTTCTCATTAATTGACTGTCTGAAGCGTAATGTCAATTATTTCACTTAAGTCATCATTTTCTTTCAATGAAATCTTGATGAAACTCAATCATTCATCTTTCATCAATGAATTTAAGCATTCTTTAACATCAATGAAGAGTTTCAACAGCTTAAGCATCATCAATTTTACTTCATTTTCATCATCATTTCATTCATCAAAGTCAAGAATGTTTCTGCGTTAACTAGTAATTCTTTGAGTTCAAAGATCATCATTTTTGTGACTGTTGTTTTGACAATATCTTCATCTCTTTCTTTCTCATTTCTTGATGAGTCAATGAATCTAAACTTCATCATTGTCATCATTTAAGATAAGACTCTGATCATTTTTAAGATTAAGAAAATTTGCAACAAGTGAAAGCTGTGTTACTATTGCAAATTGCAACATTCAAGCAAAATCATTAAAGAATGCTCAAATAAAAAGCTCTTCACTTTGTGTATCATGAACATTTATGACAATGATGTTATCAATATAGATGAAGAAATCTTGCTGTTCATAAGAAAAGTTTAGTTTTTAAGTTAAGTCATGCTCAGAGATTTGTATACATATCATCTTGTTTACTAGTTTCAATTTTTTCACTTTTACTTCAATCATATAGAAAGTTTTTTGCTAAATCTGTCTTGAAACTCTTTGAATTCAATTCAACATTCAAAGATAGTCACATGATAGTATTTTGTATTTTACGTCAAGCTCAATCTAGAATTCTTACTTTTACTTTGATTAATAGTGAAGTTTCTGCTTATGTCTTTATAAATAAATTCTTCACGCAACAACATCATCTTTTCTTGCATCAATTAACTCACTTTTGCAAACTTTAAGAATTTAATGATCAAGTCACTTTAATCAATGACATTACTTATGTCATTGAAATCACAATAATTTTTAATGAACACATCAAAAGACTATTCTTTTATATCATTGAATTAAGTCAATATTTCATCATCATGAGTTTATCATGACTTCATCATCACGTCATTGATGTCAATTTTAAGCATAATATTCTCATCTTGTTTTTCTTCTTTTGTCTTAATTATTATTGCTCATTTCTCATCAAAATCTATGATCTTAATCAATAAGAAGAAAATTTCTTGTTCAAAGTTAACAAAGTTAACAAAGTAACTTTCTTTCAATCTCATTCTCAATTCACTCATAAGAAGCAACTCAGTTCATGAATCACTCACAAGAAGCAATTCAATCTACAAATTATTCACAAGAAGTAATTTAGTTTACAGATTACTTATAAAAAGCAATTCAGCACTCAGTTCGCTTGCAAAAAGCAATTTAGTTTCTTATTTACTTGAAAGAAGTAACTCAGTTTTCAGTTCGCTCACAAGAAGCAATTCAGTTCTCAATTCACTTGTAAGAAGTAATTCAGTTTCTCATCTGCTCACAAAAAGTAATATAACTCTTCATTTACTCATGAGAAGTTAACTAATACTTAGCTCATTTACAAGAAACAAATTTCATTCAATCTTGTTTCTCATCTGAAATAAGAAGTTTTTAATTGTATTTTTCAAGTAATTTAAAAAGAATACTCATTAAAAATCAAGTGTTGAAATTCTTTTCTCTTTAAAACTTCTGTTGTTTCTTAAGCAAATCAATTCAATCAATCTTTTATACAACTTGATATAATTAAGTTGAGAGCTTGAAGCTTTGATCATGCTGCTCATGTCAAAAACATTGAAGTGTTTAGCATCATTCTAAAGAAAATCAATGTTTTTTTAAATCTTGAATCAATCTCATCTTCTAGTTTAAACTTTGATGAGTCAAAATCGCGTCACACAACTTTGACTATCTGTTCAAAGAACAGCTCAACTCTTACTCAGTTCTCATCTCATTCTCAAGACAGTATGTATGATAAGAATCATCATTTGAATCTTCATCAAATGAAAAAGAAATTTCATTTAACTGCATTCATGACACAAGAAGATCTTGAAGTTTATTAACAAAGTAAAAACGTCAATTCAGTTACAATTCTATCATTCAAATATTTCAAGTTTTTAAATGTTTTCTTCAAGAAAAACATTAATATCTTGTTTTTGCATCAAGCTTAAGCTCATGATCATGTCATACATCTTAAAGAAGATGCTCAATTCTCAGACTTCGCTTTGTACAACATGAGTCGTGACAAAATTCTAGAACTTTGTCGTTATTTGAATGAAAATCTGAGCAAAGATTTCATTCAAGTCAATCACTTTCAGATAATCATCTTTGTTCTCTTCATCAAGAAACTTGAAGAAAAACTTCACTTTTGCGTGAACTATTGAGATCTGAATGCTATTACAGTCAAGAATTGATATTCTTTGTCTCTGATCTCAGAAACGCTGAATCATTTAAGTTGAGCTAAAATCTTTATCAAGCTGAATATCATCTTTGCGTTCAATCGAGTTTAAATCAAAGAAGAAGATGAAGCTTTCATCATCTTTTGCACTCAATTTAAATTATTCAAGTATTTAGTCATGCTTTTCAATCTATGTAATGAATCTGTCTCATTTTAAAAGTACATTAACAATATTCTTTGCAAACATTTAAATAAGTTTTATACAGCTTATTTGAATGACATTTTGATCTATTTCAACAATAAACTCAAGCATGAAATTCATGTCAAGCTCATTTTGTGAAAGCTGCAAGAAGCAAATCTTCAAATGAATATAATTAAATGCAAGTTTCACGTCACTTAAGTCTCATATTTAAAATTGATAATCATCATCAAAAAGATTAAGATGAACTTTTTTAACATAAACATCATTGTCAATTGATTCATCTTGATTAACATTAAAGACATTCAAAGTTTTCAGAATTTCGCGAACTTCTTAGACTGATTATGTCAAGTTGAGTACTTGACTTGAAAAGTGTTGAGTTGAGTTGAATTTTTTTGAAAAAGTGTCGAGTCAAATTGAGAAGTTGAACTTAAGCATTCAAGTTGAATTGAGAAGCTTGATTTGATAACTCAACTCAAAAACTCAATTCAATTCAACAAGATATTAAATAAATGTAAATAGCTTGATTGAACAGTCTTCATGATTCTCTTCATGACTTTCTATCATGTTTTCTTGTCATGATTCTCTATCAAAGTCAAATGATCTTCATGTTTTTTCTTCATGTTTTTCTTCATGTTTTTCTTCATGTTTCTTGTCATGACTTTCTTCATGTTTCTCTTCATGTTCTTCTTCATGTTTCTCTTTATGTTTCTTATCATGTTTTTCTTCATGTTTCTCTTTATGACTTTCTATCAAAAAGATAATGCAAAAAGATAATGTAAAAAGATAATGCAAAGATAAAAAATCGGAAAAATTTCTATATTTAATTCTTTTGACATCATATTCAATTGCTTGATGAGTTAAGTTGAGTCAATGAGTTTTGACTCGACTTGAGATCAATATCAAGTCAAGTCATGAGATTCAACTCAAGTATTTAAGTTGAGTCAGAAGATTCAACTTGAGTACTTAAGTTGAGTCAGAATGTAAATATGAAAACTTGACTTGATAATCAGTTTACTCATTGCAAGCAAGAAAATCACAGCGAACAGAATTGCTGACTTTTACATTCAAAGCTTTATTCAGATAATGAAAGTCTTTTCAGAAAAGAAAGAATCTGATCAAAGAAAATGACTTTAAAACTAGTTTTAAAGTTAAAATAATCAAAACAATGAAGATTGTTTATTGAGCTGACAGTCATACAGATGTTTGATGAATAAACAGCGAAGTTAAGAATCATGTTTGCTATAATATAGACTTGTTCAATGAACAGTCATATCAAAAGATCATTGATAACAGCATTGTTACTGTAAATAATAAGACACTGTGAATAATGAGACAGTACTTATCATCAAGAAAGATTCAATTATAATTGATGTTTTGCTGAAAGATGAATCAATCAAAATTTGATTAATCAATGTTTATTACTGTTCAGAACTACATTATAATTTGATGTTAGTTGATCAGATGAAAGTCAAAGAATATACATGTAGTATAAAGAATGACAAATTTTGATTCATAAATTCAAAGAATGTTATTATTCTTGTTGACTTGAGAAACGATGCAAAAGCATATTTCGTGAATATATCAATTAATTTATCAAATTTTCAATTGATTATTCTGACAAGCAGAACAAAGTCAGTCAAGACATCATGACATTAATGATATAAATGATTAACTCATTTGAATATGATAGACATCAAACGTTTAGTCAATATGAATATCAACATTGATGTAAATTCAATCAATAGTCTGAAAAACGAAGAATTCTCAGAATTGATATGTGAAATCTGTATCATAGACAAGCAAAATAAAACGTCAAGTCAAAAATCTTACATCAGAGTCATTAAAGTAAATGAGTTAGTACATTTGAATCTTGTTAATGATGATAAGATATCTAAGATCGACGAAGAATTCAAATATGTAACTACTATGATTGATGATTGCAGTCAATATATAATCATTTATTTACTAGAATGAAAATTTGATTTAAAAGATGTACTTCAAAAATATCTGAAATTGATGAAGATTTAAAACATTTTGATTCATCAACTGCATTTAAATAATAAAGATGAGTATGCTGATCATTAAATCATTAAATTACTTGAAGAGCATGAAATCAAATGAAAGTCAATGATATCATATAACTTGAGTTAAAATAAAGTTGCAAAGTGATGTTTTTGTAATCTTTTTGAATGAACTTACGCGATACTGACTAGCGTCAAATTGTTGATATGACTATTTCATATGAGTAATGATAGGCAGCTCTGACTATCATTGTTTTTGAAGAGAAAATTAAGCGAGAACTTGGGAACAGAGGACTGACTATCATTGTTTTCGAAGGCAGACTATCATTTAACTTCCTGAGTCGATTTTCTTCAAAATTTCAGGTCTTATTCGTTTCAGTCAGCTGTATTCACGAACATAATATCGAACTCAACGACATCAAACTACATTTTTAGAAAAATGTTGAACATTGAGATTTTAGAGGGTTTTGCTAGCGCGGATCAGTTTGAACATCAAAACCATCAATTTCCCTCGCCCGGATTGATTTCGGCGCGCTGACTACCCCACATACTTTGGGAGGCATAATTGTAGCTCTGATTCAGCTGAATTCAACGCTTCAGAAATAATTGAATAATGTCAAGGTTTGACCTAGTAATCGAGGTTGGGGAGGTTCACTGCGCTGGGTGACCGCCGCCCCCCTAGTAGTAGCCCTTCCCCCGCCCGGATCAACATATGCGCGCTGACTACCTCACATACTTTGGGGGGCATGATTGTAGCCCTGAATTAGCTGAATTCAATGCCGTCAAAATAATTGATTTATATCAAGGTTTGATCGGGTAAATGGGGTTGGGGATGTTGATGCTTCGGGGCCTACCTGTTCCCACCTATGCTCAGCCCTAGAAGCAGTGGTCAGCCCTATCGGAGGCTTTCAGCCCTAGGAGCAGTGGTCAGCCATAGCAGCAGTGGTCAGCTCTACCGGCGGGGCGAATGGGTGGATTTGCTACCTGCTATCGAATTCTTCGCTCGGATCAACCTCGATGCGCTGACTACCCCACATACTTTGGGGGGCATAATTGTAGCTCTGAATCTGCTGAGTTCA
>JAABUH010000600.1_pt1 | contig 49896 bp, 42 predicted proteins | sample 5559121 | NCBI WGS metagenome assembly JAABUH01 (sample SAMN10711871, study PRJNA513364) | rock metagenome | isolation source: Antarctica rocks | place: Antarctica: Victoria Land, Battleship Promontory nord | collected 2015-12-28
TCCCTCCGAGGGAAGGGTCGGCGCTCGCGCCGGGGATAGGGAAGTCCTACGCCCCCACCTTCTTCTGCACTAGCGAGGCGATCTCATGGGCAAGGACGTCAATCTCGGCCTGGTCCGGCCCCTCGGCCATCACGCGCACCAGTTTCTCCGTGCCCGAGGCGCGGACGTTGAGCCGGCCCCGGCCCGCGAGCCGTCCCTCGGCAGCCTGGATTGCCTTCCCGATGTCCGGGTCGGACGCCCAGGCCTGCCGATCACGCACCTTGACGCCTAGGAGCACCTGCGGGTACTCGGTCATCTGGTCGGCCAGGGCCGACAGCGGCCGGCCAGTCTCGCGCATCACTTTCAGCACTTGCAGGGCAGTCAGCAGGCCGTCGCCGGTCGTGGTCAGATGCCCGAAAATCAGGTGCCCGGATTTCTCGCCGCCGAGGACATAGCCGCCTTGGCGCATGGCTTCCGAGACGTAGCGGTCGCCGACGGCAGTTCGGAGCAGCGTCAGGCCCGACTCGCGCAGGGCCACTTCCAGGCCCATGTTGCTCATAATGGTTCCGACGACCGTGTTGTTCGCCAGCTTGCCCTGCGCCGCAAGATGCCGTCCGACCAAGAGCATCACGCGGTCCCCATCCACCTTGCGGCCCTGCTCGTCGGAGAGGATCACGCGGTCGGCGTCGCCGTCGAAGGCCAAGCCCATGTCGGCTCCTTCCGAAACGGTTCGCTGCATCATCTCCTCGGGATGGAGCGAGCCGCAGCCGGCGTTGATGTTGACGCCGTCCGGGTCGCAGTGCAGGGCGATGATGGCGGCCCCCAGGTCGGAAATGACGCGCGGGGCAAGGGCGAAATTGGCGCCGTTCGCCCCGTCGAGGACGATCTTCATCCCGACCAGCGAAACGCCGGCCAGGGTGTCCTCCAGATGACCGGCGTACAGGCCCGCCAGGGCCGTGTCGTGCGCCAGCCGCCCCACATCCGCCCCCGAAGGCCGGTCCCACGTCTCCACCTGGGCAAGATGCGCCTCGATCTCGGCCTCCAAAGCGTCGTCCAGCTTGTAGCCGTCGCCGCCGAAGAACTTGATGCCGTTGTCGGCAAACGGGTTGTGCGAGGCGGAAATGACGATGCCGGCGTCGAAGTTCTGTATCCGTGCGATGTTTGCCACAGCCGGGGTTGGGACGACGCCCGCCGTGACGACCTGCGCGCCCATCGAGCACAGCCCGGCGGCCAGGGCGGATTCGAGCAGCGTTCCCGAGACGCGCGTGTCACGGCCAATGATGAAGCGGGGCGTATGCCCCCGGCCCAGCGTCCGGGCGGCGGAGGCCCCCAGCGCGAGGGCAAGCGCGGGGGTCAGTTCGGTGTTGGCGACGCCGCGCACGCCATCGGTTCCAAATAACTTTTCGGGCATGGACTTTTCGGGCATGGAAAGGGTGTGTTCTCCTGAGTTTGGATGTTAGGGTTTCGCTGCTTCGGGATCGGGCGCGACGGGGGCAGCCGATGGCGCGGGAGGCGCGATGACATGGACGGTGACGGTGATCGGGCCGCGCGGGGCGAGCGTGACACCGGGGGGAATGAGCGGCTCCACCCGCCGCACCACGTCCGCCGTCGCGCCGGAAACGTCTATTGGCTGAGTCGTCAGCGTGCCGATTGGCGCGAGCTGTTCGGGTCGCCCTTCGGCCAGCACCGTGGCCGGCGCGACCTCGATATTGCCGAACCGATACGGGGCGGGCAGCATCCCCTTGACATTGGCGCTGACGATCAGTGTCTTGCGGGACAGAGCGCGCGCCATCTCCATGCGGACATGGGCTGTCGGCGGTGTCACCGTGACATCCCCAACGGGGCTGCCGGCGGAGTCCAAAGCGATGATGGTGAAGTCGTCGTCAATCGCCCCCACCGCTTGGTCCGGGTCCGCCTGTGCGACCAGACGGACGACGGAGTTGACGGCTTCGCGCGTCCCGGTGATGACCGCCTCGCGGGGCGTGATTACGGGCGTCGTGAAGGCGTAGGAGGCGGGCGCGGTGCCGATGTCATCGGCGCTGATGGGCAACTGCCGGCGCCGGCGCGGCTGCATAAGGAGGGCCACCGGATGCGGATCGCTCTCGACGGTGACACCAGTAGGCAGCGGGGACAGGTGGACGGTCAGCGGCGGCGTTTGGCCTGCCCGCGCATGGGAAAGGTCCACCCAGGCGGTGACAGTCGCGTCCGTCAGCCGGCTGATGTCGTCGGGCGGGCCGTCCAGCGTGACCGTCACGGACGGCAGGGCTTTATCATCCAGAATCAAGTTCGGCGGCAGGTTACGGACCGTGAGGGGCAGGATCAGGCTGTGCAGCGGGTGAGCGCTGGTCAACCCAGCGACGTAGAAGTGCAGGACGACAGCGAAAAACAAACACAGCAGCTTGTACCCAAAATTGTGGCGGACGGCGCGCTGCAAGAAGGCGAGCATGAGGTATCCTAAGACCGCGTTTCCACCGGGGCGGTCGGCTCGGGCGCGGGTTCAGGGAGGCGAATCGGGTTCGGGACGGCGGGCGCCGCTTCCTTGAGCGGACTCTCCTGACTCGTGCGCGTGGAGCGGGGCCGGATGAAGCTCCGGCGGCGGCGGACGCTGGGCCGCACGCGACCCGTGTATTCGCGGATCAGCAGGTCGCGCAGCCGGCCGTCGTCGCGCAGGCCGCGCGCCATCTTGCCCTCGAAGGCCAGCGAGATGATTCCCGTCTCCTCGGAAACGACTACGACCAGGGCGTCGCTCTGCTCCGAGATGCCCAGGGCGGCCTTGTGGCGCGTGTGGACCTGCATCCCCTGCACCTCGCGGCTCTCCGACAGCGGCAGGGTGCAGCCGGCGGCGATGACCCGGTCGCGGCGGACGACGACCGCGCCGTCGTGCAGGGGAGAGCCGGGATAAAACAGGGTGCAAAGCAGGTCATGGTTGACTTCGGCGTTGATCAGGGTGCCGGTCCCGATGATGTCGGTCAGCCCCGTCTCGCGCTCCAGCACGAGCAGGGCGCCGATCTTTTTGTCGGACAGGCTTTCCGCTGCCAGGACGATCTCGCCGACCATCGAGGAAAGGTTCTCGCGGTCAAGGCCGGTAAACCCTTTGCCCCAAAAGCCAAGCCGCCCGACTTCCTCCAGGGCGTGGCGCAGTTCAGGATAAAAGAGGATAACAATGGCGACCGGCCCCAGCGGCAGGATCTGCTGGAGCAGCCAGGAGAGCGCGGAAAGACGCGCCCAAGTCGAAAACAGCAGCATCCCGACGAACACGATCAGGCCCGTAATGATCTGCCAGGCCCGCGTCCCTTTCGCCAGCATCATCAGGCGATAGATCAGATAAGCGACGACCAGGATATCCGCCCCGGTTCGCACCAGGCCCCAGGCATCCCCTCCCAGCAACCACCTCTGTCCGTTGTGCCACAATTCATGCATCGCGCGCGCCGTCCCCGCTCCTCTGTGCCAATTATGACACAAGCCGCGCCTGCAATGCAAGGCGGCACGCGCCAAACAAAAACGCGGGGGCGGTCCTGAAATGGATTTCAGGACCGCCCCCGCGTTTCGCATCTGAGGATTAACCGCCCGGCGCGGGGGGCGGGGCCGGGGCGCCGCCGGGCGGGGGCGGAGGGCCTGCCTGCGGCGGCACGATCAGGACCGCAGCCTGCTTGGCGTAGATCCAATAGCCGTTGTAGGGGTCGAGCGTCCCCGACACCGGATCAACCGCCACATAAGCGCCTGTGCCGGGGTCATACCGGAACAGGTTCGACTGCACCGGGCTGGCGGCGGCGGTCAGCGCGACCGCACCGCTGCCGGCCGCCGTGTCTGCCGTGACTGTGGACAGCGGGACCGAGCCGAGGAAGGGATCGCCGATCTGGTTCCAGCCGGCGACGAGCGGGATGCGAAACGACTGGGTCAGAGAGGCGGGGACGCCAAGGCGATGGAGAAAGTTCGCGCTGGGGAACTTGATCCAGTATCCCTGGCCGAGTCGGAGCGTGTCAGCCGGTGCGGTGGGGTAGAACACATAAACGCCGAAGGCAGGCTGCCACTGGATCAAGCGCGGGTTCGGGGTGGCAAGCGGTGTGGCCAGACCGAACAGGGTCGCAAAGTCACCCAGGCCAGAGAAATCATAGGGCGCGGAGATCATCTGCAAGCCCGCCGCGAAGGTGTTGGCGGGGACAAGCACGAAGTTTTGCGCCGTCGTCGTGCCTGCTGTCAGCGTCAAGCTCACGGGCGAGGGGGAAGCATAATGCGTCCCGCCAGCGGCGGTGACAGTAGAGGTATCCACGGTGATCGTCAGCGCCAAGCCGCCGGGAACTGTCAGCGTATACGCGCCGGCCGGGTCCGTGGTCGCGGTCGCCTTGACAGTGCTGGTGGCGATGGAAGTGGCCGTGACGGTCGCGCCCGAGACCGGGTTCCCGCTGCTGTCCGTCACAAAGCCGTTAAGGATCGCGGTCCCTGTGCCCTGGTCCGCGTTCGCAGACAACGCGGCGATTAGCGGGGCGCCGATGAACGACCCGAAGCCGGTTGCATCATCAAAGCCCACATCCGCCAGATAATAGAGGTTGTCGCCCTGGGTGACGTCATGGAAGAGAGTCGTGTAGCTGGCACTTTTACCCAGCCCGTAGAGGATCGGGTTGGCGAAGCCCAGCGTCGTCGCCAGACCGTTCAGCCCACGTTGCTGGTTGACTAGGGCGGCGAATCCGGCCCAGAGCGGGGCGGAGGCGCTGGTCCCTACAAATGTCCCGACGGAGCCATTGACGTAGATGTCATACCCCGTGCCTGCATTCAGGGAAACGTCCGGGATGTCTCGGCTCGACCCCGATGCCCCCAGACCGAGTTGATAGCTGGGCTTGGGCCAGACCACGCTGGAGCCGCCGCCGCCGCCTTCCGGCCCAGTGGGGTTATTGATCGTGCCGACTTTCCACGCGGACTCGGAGACATAGCTGCCGACGCTTGTCACCCCGGTGGTCGCATTAGTCCCCGGCTTGGAATAGTTCAAGGTCGTGCCGCCAACGGCGGTAACGAACGGCTGCGAAGCGGGGCTGTCCACTTCCGGTCCCAGCCTCTTGGGGTAGCCGTCGAAGGCGCCGAAGTCGCCGGTGGCGGAGAAAAGGGACTGCCCCTGAGCGGCCATCTTCTGGAAGATGATGTTCTCCGCATTGCGGATGGCTGGGTCCTCGTCCTGCTCCGCCAAGCCCCAACTGGTGCTGATTACCTGAAGAAGCGGCTTGCCGCTGCCGTTGGGCGCCTTGTCGTCAGCCATCTTCTGGAAGATGTCTATGACGACTGTGCTGTTGGCGGTGGCGGCAGTCGTTCCCTGGTTGCCTTCATAGCTGTAAATGGTCGCGGCGTTCGGCGCCAGCGCCAGCGCCATGTCAATGTCCAGCGTCACTTCTTCCTGGCCTCCCAGGGTGAGCGGTGAGCCGTTGAAGTTGTCTACCAAGACTGCTTGCACCGTTGTCGGGTTCTGGGTGGTTGTCCCGGTCTTACCTGGAATAGCCGGCAGGCTGAACGTGCTGATGTATTTATCTATGTCGGTGTAATTGTAGCCGTCCAGCTCGAACACCCCAATCGTCTGACCTTTGCCGTCCAGCAGGGTCGCCGTACCCGTCGTGGTGCCGGCAGCCGAGCCGAAGAGTGGCGTGATCGCGCTGAGGCCATACGCATATTTGATGTCGTTGGGCGTCAGTCCGCCCGCAGGCCCACTGCCGACTCCCGTACCGCCGCCCACAGGGATGCTGGGCCGCATTCCCATGATCCGGGGCGTAAGCCGGTGGAAGTGAGGCCGCATCCGGCTGATGTCGCTCAACCCGGCGACACCGGCCAAACGCGCCGCAACCGAGCGCGCGACGCGGGGCGCTCCGCTATTGGCAAAGACGACGCGCCCATCCGGCGCCTGGTAGTGGTTCATCCGAATCGCAAACGCGGTCTCCACCTGCCTGGCCGTCCCGGCGACATCCAAGACTGTGCGGCCGGCATGGGTGCCGGTGACGACCAGGCCCTGTGACTGCGCCCAGGCCGCGACCGCTTGGTAGTCTTCCTCCGTCGGGCCGAACTGCTCGACGAACTCATCCGAGGTCACAAAGTGTCCGTACAGGGCGTCGCCCGGCGTGTACTGGCGACGCAACAGGGTATCCAGGGCGGCCTGGTGACGCAGCGGCAGGGTCAGCGCGAAGTGGAGAGGGGTGTCGGCCGCCAGCCGGCCCAGCAGCCGCGCCCCGCGAAGGGCGGGCGTCTGGGCCGCATGACGTGCCAGCGAGACGCGCGGCTCCGCCGCCCGCGCGGGCGGGGAGCAGAACGCGGCCAGCAGCAGGGCCAGCAGCAGCGCGGGCTTCAGCGCCGCAAGCCGGGGGTTATGGAAGAGGTGCATCGGAAACAAGCTCCTTGATCAGAAAAGCGGATGCGAACGTGTGGAAGCAGGACAGGGCGCTGCCGGGTGCAATCAGCCACATCTATTGTCTATTCATATATTATAAGGGAAACCGGCGGCGCTGTCAAGCGGCAAAACGCGGCGGTCGGAAAAACCGATCACGGCAGCCTTCCGAACGGGTCCTCGTGCTGGCGCCCGACCTGTAGCAGCCGCAGGAACAGGTACACGGGCAGGGCAAGTAAGGTGTTGTACACGACCTCGCCGCCCGTCTGCTCGGCCCAGCGGCGGACGTGGTGGACGGCCAAGCCGGGGGCCATCAGCACATACAGCAGCTCGCCGAGCACGGTCGCCGCCAGGACCACGAGGGGCGGGACGACGAGGTTGTCGCGGATCAAGTTCCGCCCGAAGCCGCCGGCGAAGGCACCCGCTAGGATGCGGCTGACGAACAGGCTGCCGTAGGTCTGTGGGAAGGCCGAGGCTGCCAAAAGCCCCGTCCAAAAGCCCAGCGCCGCCCCGCGCGCGCTGCCGACAAGCAGTGAGCCGCAGGACAAAGCGACCAGGGGCAGATCGGGCTGCGCGCCGTGGATGCTGAGAGCATGAGCGGCACGCCCTTGGAGAATGGCAGCCAGCCAGACGACCAGGGCCGCCAAGAAGACATGGCGCGTCGGGATCATAAAACTGCAATCATGGGGCAGCCGTACCACCTGCGGGGCCATCCGGGGGCGCGTCCTGGATCAGAAACACTTCCTCCAGATGGTCGTAGTCGGCACTAGGACGCAGGATCGCTGTTTGCAGCGACCGGGTCTTGTCCACGATAACGGACGCCACCGCCCCGATGGGCACAGCCTTGGGGAAAACACCACCCAGGCCGGACGTCGTGACGGCGTCGCCGACGTGCAGCAGGGTGTCGCTTCGCAGGTACGTCACCCGCAGGTGTCCCTGTCCGTCGCCCTGACACAGCCCAATAGGTCCGCGCGGCGTGTGGTTGTGGACCAGGGCGCCGACGCTCGAAACCCCGTCCGTCAGCAGGAGGACTTGGCAGGCGTGGCCCGAAACGTCCAGCACCTGGCCGACAAGTGCGCCGTTCGGGGCAAGGACAACCGACTGGGGATGGACGCCTTGCGCGCTGCCTCGGTTCAGAGTGAGCGTATCTGAGTGGGAGTTGGGCTTGAGCGCGACGACCTGCGCGGCCAGGAGCGGCCGGGGCGCGCGCTGCTCGAACCCGAGGAGATGACGCAGGCGAGCATTTTCGGACTGCGCGGCCAGCAGCGACTTGTTCTGTGCGGCCAGCTCTAGGACGCGGGCCTTGAGGGCGGCATTCTCATGGGTCAGGCGCGGGCCGGACAGAAGCGCCCCGGCGCTCCTGTGCCACCACAGGCCAATCTGCGCGGTCGCGGTCTGGCCCGGCACCAAGCCCATGTCCCGCACAACGCCCGAGACAGGATCGGCCTCGCCGCGCCGCGCCGCGCGGCTGTGCAGCGCGGTCAGCAGGCCACAGGCGAGCAGCAGGAGGAGCAACGTCCCCCCGCGCCGGTTGTCGCGCTCAGGTCGCATGGTATCCTTTCAGCCAGTCACCCGGCCCTAAAGGGCCGGGCTACTATTGAGTGGAAGTGCTTCCGGTACTGAAGAAAGCCTTCCGGCGGCATATCTTCAGTCGCGGAGCGACTTTCATTCACCAGTAGCCCGGCCCTTCAGAGCCGGGTACAAGCCCGTCACCGCCCCGGCGACGTGTAATGCCCCAGCCGCGTCTCGGTCAGAAGCACATTTCGCAACGCGCTGGAGCGCGAAGCTTCGTCCAGACACTTGCCGGTGCCGAGCACGACGCACGAGAGCGGGTCCGGGGCGATGTGGACGGGCATCCCGGTCTCGCGGGAGATCAGGCGGTCCAGGCCGCGAAGCAGAGCACCGCCGCCGGCGAGGACAATGCCGCTGTCCATGATGTCGGCGGACAGCTCGGGCGGCGTGTCTTCCAGCGTCTCTTTCACGGTCTCGACAATCGCATTGATCGGGTCGGAGATCGCCTCACGCACCTGCTGGGAGGTGATGAGGGTCATGCGCGGCAGGCCGGTGATCAAGTCGCGCCCGCGAATCTCCATCGAGGTCTCCTGCTCCATCCGGTCGGCAGAGCCGATGGTGATCTTGCAGTCCTCGGCCATGCGGTCGCCAATGAGCAGGTTGAACGCCTGGCGGGCGTAGGCAACGATGGCCTCGTCAATCTCGTCGCCCGCGATACGGATCGAGCGGGAGGCGGCCATCGCGCCCAGTGAGATCACGGCCACCTCGGACGTCCCCCCGCCGATGTCCACGATCATCGAACCGACCGGCTCGGACACAGGCAAACCCGCGCCGATTGCCGCCGCCATCGGTTCCTCGATCAAATACGCTTCCTTCGCGCCGGCTTTTTTCGTCGCCTCAATGACTGCACGCCGCTCGACCTCGGTGATCCCCGAAGGAATCCCGACGACGACGACTGGGTGGACAAACCCCCTGCGGCGGTGGACTTTCTCGATGAAATAGCGCAGCATCCGCTCGGTCTGGTCGAAGTCGGCGATGACGCCGTCTTTGAGCGGGCGGATGGCGATAATGCTGCCCGGCGTCCGTCCCAGCATCCGCTTGGCTTCCTCGCCGACGCTGAGGACTTCGTTCGTTTGCCGCTTGATGGCGACCACGCTCGGCTCACGCAGCAGTATCCCCCGCCCCTGGACGTGGACCAGCGTGTTGGCGGTGCCGAGGTCAATACCCATGTCGCGCGAGAACCGGCTCGACATCCGACGGATGAAGTTGAACATGAAAACGTGCTGCTCCTGACGTAGGGAACGGGGCGGCGCAGACCGCGTCGGTTCTCGCCTTTATTATAGCACACTTGAGGCCGGATTGCGGCGGTGGGGCCGGAGGCGGGCGAGCATGGAATTATTTTTTTGCTCCTTGTGAGAATGAGCAGAGAAGCCGGCCATTCGGCTGTTTGTGGCCTCGATTGAACGGGTAAATGCTGCCTGCCGGACCGGCCTGCGAGGCAGCGGGGCGGCAACGGCGCCCAAAGCGGATTTCACGAGAACATAAAGAAGCACAAAACCAAAGGAGAACGAAGATGGCAAGCACAGTGGTAGGACTTTTCGAGAGCCGCTCCGAGGCCGAAGCCGCTCTGAACGACTTGGTTTCCAGCGGGTTTGGCTGCAGCGACATTGACCTGAAGGCGGCCGGCGGTGCCGGTGACGGCATCATCCGCGAGCTGGAAAGCGAAGGCGTCCCCAACGCCGACGCCAAGTTGTACGCCGAGGGCGTCCGGGCGGGTGACGCCCTGGAGATCGCCCATGTCAGCGACGACCGCGCGACGCTGGCCCAAGACATCATGAACCGGCACGGCGCGCTGGACATCCATGACGCCTTCACTCAGCGCAGCACCCCGACGACGGGCGCGGCTGGCCTAGCAGCGGCTTCCACGGCGATGACCGGAACCGCCAGCACGGCCAAAACCACCAACATTGAAGGCGAGACCGTGATCCCCGTGATCGAGGAAGAGCTGACCGTGGGCAAGCGGCAGATCCAGCGCGGCGGCGTCCGCGTCTTCCAGCGCGTCGAGGAGCGGCCCGTGTCGGAGCAAGTGACACTGCACGAGGAGCACGTCACCGTGCAGCGCCAGGCCGTGGACCGGCCCTTGACGAGCGCCGACGCCGCGTTCAACGAGGGCACGATCGAAGTGACCGAGACGTCGGAAGTCCCCGTGGTCTCCAAAGAGGCCCGCGTGGTCGAGGAAGTCGTCGTCGGCAAGACCGCCACTGACCGTGTGGAGACTGTGCAGGATACTGTCCGCCGCACCGATGTCGAAGTCGAGGAAGTCACCGGCACGACGACCACGACGGGCGCCACGACGACCGACCGGCGCTGAAAGACGCCCGCGCTGAAAGACATCCGGCCCTGAAGGGCCGGGCTACTCCCGGTGAAAGTCACTCCGCGACTGAGGAAAGGCTAACGGACGCGCGTCCTCAGTGCCGGAGGCACTTCCACCCAATAGTAGCCCGGCCTTTCAAGGCCGGGGCGTTTCCTCCTCAGCCACTTCCCTCGCTTCCTCCTGCGCCTTCAAGCCCTCCGCCAGCTTCCCGAACTCTTCCTCCGTCAGCACCGTGACGCCCAGCGCCTGCGCCTTTTCCAGTTTGCTGCCCGCGTTCTCGCCCGCCACGACGTAATCTGTCTGCTTGGAGACGGACGAGGCAGCCCGACCTCCGAGCCGCTTGACCGTCACCTCGGCATCGCCGCGCGTCATGGTCTGGAGCGCGCCGGTGAAGACGAAGGACTTGCCCTTAAACGTGTCCGCCTGGGGCGCGTCTTCGCCCGCGACGGCCTGGACGCCCGCTTTTGCCAGCTTGTCCAGCAGTTCGGTCATCTCGGCCGACCCAAAGAAAGCGACGACCATCTCCGCCGTTGTCAGGCCGATCTCGTAGACAGCGTTTAGTTCCTCCACGGTGGCGGCCTTGAGTTTATCCAGGGAGCCGAAGTGGCGGGCCAAAAGCTCGCCCGCATGTTCGCCGATGAGCCGGATGCCCAGGGCGAAGATCAGGCGCGGCAGGGGCGGACGCTTGCTGCCTTCGATAGCGGCGAGGATGTTATCAGCCAGTTTATCGCCCATGCGCTCCAGCGGCAGCAAGTCCTCTTTCTTGACGAAATAGAGGTCGGCGGCGTCCTTGATCAGTCCCTTCTCGACCAATTGCGTGACGTGCTTCTCGCCTAGCCACTGAATATCCATCGCGCGGCGCGAGACGAAGTGGATGATGCGCTGGACGTTCTGGCCGGGGCAGGCGGCGGCGTTGGGGCAGCGCGTGACTGGCGTGCCTTCCGGGCGGACGAGCGGAGTCCCGCAAGCAGGGCACAGGTCGGGCAGTTTATACGGCTGCGTTCCCTCGGGCCGGGCGTCAAGGACGACCTGGACGATCTCGGGGATGACGTCGCCCGCTTTCTGGATGAGCACCGTATCGCCGACACGGACATCCTTGCGGTCAATCTCCAACTGGTTGTGCAGCGTTGCCCGCTGGACGACCGAGTTCGGCGGCAGGGTCACGGCCTCGACAATGGCAACCGGCGTGATGGCGCCGGTCCGGCCCACCTGCGCGAGGATGTCCAGAATCTTTGTCCGGCCCTGCTGGGCCGGGAACTTGTAGGCAATGGCCCAGCGCGGCGTCCGCGCCACCGCGCCCAAGTCCTGCTGCTGGCCGAAAGAGTTGACCTTGACGACAATGCCGTCAATGTCATAGGGCAGCGTCGTTTTCTTCTCGGTCCACTCGGCAACATAGGCGATCACTGAATCAATGTCCGGGCAAGCCTTGACGTTTGGGTTGACCCGCATCCCCCACCCTCTGAGCGTCGTGAGCAACTCCTGCTGGGAGTGCGCGACGGGCGCGCTGCTTGCGCCCAGGGCGTACAGAAACACGGTCAGCCTGCGCTTGGCAGTGACGGACGGGTCAAGCTGCCGGACGCTGCCCGCCGCCGCGTTGCGCGGGTTGGCGAAGACCGGCTCGCCATTGGCCTCGCGGGCGGCGTTGATCCGGGCGAACTCGGCGTGGTCCAGGTACACCTCCCCCCGCGCCTCCACGAAGTCCGGGAAGGGCAGGCGCAGACGAAGCGGGATACTCGACACGGTCTTCAGGTTGGCCGTGATGTCCTCACCGACAAACCCATCGCCGCGCGTCGCGCCCTTTTGGAAGACGCCCTTGTCATAGGTCAGCGAGATCGCCAGACCGTCTATTTTGAGTTCGGCGACGTACTCCACGGCGGCGTCTTCGGCCAGGCCCAGGTGCCGCTTGATCTTCTCGTCAAAAGCGCGCAGCTCTTCCTCGTTGAAAGCATTCGCCAGGGACAGCATCGGTTGGCGGTGCGTGTGCGGCTTGAAGTCGGATTGGGGGGAAGCGCCAACGCGCTGGGTGGGCGAGTCCGCCGTGACAAGATTGGGGTACGCCGATTCCAAGTCGGTCAGCGCGCGCAGGAGCTTGTCGTACTCCGAGTCGGCGAGTTCGGGCTGGTCGAGGACATAGTAGCAGTAGTTGGCGTGATTGAGCCGCGCCCGCAGGTCCTCGGCACGCGCGGCGGCGTCCTGGAGCGGGCTAGGGACCTGCGGCGGGTCCGGTACGGGCGGCGCATCAGCGGTGTTGGTCATAAGGATCAAAGAAAAGGATCGGCAGAGGCTCGGAGGGCGTCGGTCGCCTCAGCATAAAGGTCCAAATCGGGCTGACCGCTGATCCGGCGGAAGGCGTCTCGTATCTGCGTCCGGCCTTCCGACAGGAAGAAGTCACCGGCCTCCGCCATCCTCGCGCCGACGAAGTAGATGTCCGGCTCTTCGGGGTGCAGGACGCGCTCGTAGGTCGCGGCATCCCGGCGATAGCCGACGTTGGCGACCACCGAGTCCACCGTCAGGCGCTGCGTCTCATGGTTGACTTGCAGCGTCACTTGGAACTTGCCCGACGCAAGGGAGTGCTGAACGGCCTCGACCTGTGTGATCGGGCTGTACTGGAGACGTGGGTGGCCTTTCTTGATCAGCAGGTTGGCCTTCTTCATCAGCGTGTCCCGGCGCGACAGTGGATCATTTTCGACGAGGGGCAGCGGCATCTCGGCGCGGGACTTGGTGGCCCACACGACCGCCCCTTGCGGCTCCATGTCCGCCACGTCGAGAAGGGCGAGCACCGTCGTCGCGGCGGAAGAGCCGTCGCCGACCAGCAGCGTCCGCTTGCCGAGGAAGTGGATGCGGTCATGGCCCTTGATATCCGGGACATAATGGAAGATCTGGCGATGACCGCCCATCTCCCCTAGTGCGGGCAGGCCGCCCGCCCCCAGCCAGCGCGGTGTGTGCGTCATGCCGGTGGCGTCTATGACATAATCCGCCGTGTAGATGCGTTCCTCGCGGGGGCTGCGCGCCAGCAGACGGAAGCGGCGCGCGGTCCGCTTCTGCGGGTCGTCCGCGTGCTCGTCGGCGAAGAGATACGAGCGTCCCAGGGCCACCACGCGGGTTTCGCGCAGGACCGACTGACCCAGGAGCCGCGCCAGCGGCTCGAGATACAGGTGGACGAACTCTCCCCCTGTCGGATAAATCCGGCCCGGCGGGAACTTCTCCACGGTGAGCTTTTCCTTGCGGACCGCCTCGCGCAGCACCATCTCGCCCAGCGGGCTGCGGTTCGCGGCCCAGGGGGTGAACATGCCGACATGCGCCCACGCGCGGACATCAGGCGCGACTTCGGCTTCGCGCTCGAACAGCCAGACGGAATAGCCCAGCCGCGAGGCATACAGCGCGGCTTCCAAGCCCAGTGGGCCGCCGCCGAGGATGGCAACGCGGGGCGGCTCCTGCATCCGCCGCAGCCGATGCGCGGGCAATTCGGAGGGAGTCGAATCGGAAATGATAGGGTCAGAAGGGGTTAACATCATTTGTATTTTACCCGACGTTGGGGTCCTTTCAGCTTGACTTTTGGCCCTCGAAACGCCTATAATTTCAAGTCGGCGCGCTTGCTCTGGGTGAGCGCGCGGCTTGAGGAGAGTTATTTGCATTATGCAGCATCAGCCCGCGTCGCTACGGCGGTGGGCGCGGCGATCTTCGCGGCGAGTCTGACACAGGCCGCGCCTGCGGAGGTCGAGACGAGTTTCCATGCGCGTGTCGGCGCGCGGTTTTGGGCGACGCGGCAGGGCCAAATCGCGCGTGTGACGGTCAACGACCAGCCGCTGGCGACCCTGCGGGTTGCCTCGGGCGGCCTGACCCCCGCCCAACGGGCGGTGACGATCAAGGACCGGCTCGCAGGGCTTGTATATGCTGGATTGACGCCCGCACAGGTCGCGCTGGTCCCCCTGGGCCGTGAGGGTTGGGAAATCCGGGGCCAGGGCGCGCGCATCATCCTCGTCAGCCCGCGTGACGGGGCCGCGCTGGGCCAGTCGGCCCGGCATTTGGCTCGGCTTTGGGCGAAGACGCTGAAGCTGCGGCTGGCCGAGCCACCGCTGTCCCTCGCCCAGCGGCAGATACTGCTCCCCTTCGGGGCGACCTACACGGTCGCGGTCGGCGGCGCGGCCGGGGCCGAGGACATCACACTGGCTGGGGGTGACAGCCTGATCAGCCCGGCGGCTTACGATCCCCGTTCGCGGCGGATCACTCTGCGCGGCGCACAAGTCGGCGAAGCCCGGCTGCTGGTCAAGGCAGATGGCGCGGCCCTGCCGCTGACCGTCTCTGTCCGTAAATACGCTGCGCTCGTCCAGCCGCGCGTGACCGTCCGGGTCACAGGGCGTCCTTTCGCGCCTGCCTCTCTGGTGCAGACGGCGGTCTACTTGGGCCTGAAGCACGCACTTGACGCCGCCGACGGCGCGCAGATGCGCCTGCTGCAATCGCCCCGGCCCACCGGCAGCCTGCGTCCCGGCATGTCCGTCACGCGCCGCCTGCCGCTGCGCGTGGCCGGCCCGGACTTGCTGCCGGTCGAGGCTGCCCCGCTCGTCACGGTCGTCAACCAGCCGCTGGCGCCCGCCCGTGCCGAAGCGATGTTTTATTCCAACAACCCGGAGCAGGTCAAGCAGACCCAGACGTTGTTCACCGGACCCCTCTCTCCCTTCCGGTCCGTCCGGCTGGACTTCCACCACCAGAACGAGACCGGCCTCCCCTTGATCTTCCACACGGACTTGGTGAACGCTTCGGACCAGAGTGCCTCCGTCCATGTCATGGAAGGCGTCGCCACCCCTGAAGTAGACACGGTGGGAATAGGACGGCGGGCAGGCGCGGCCTTTCTGCAAGCGCTGGACAGCGGAACGGGGGTTGTCGTGGATATTCCGCCCCATGCGCGCGTCCCACTCCTGGTGCAACGGTTCGCGCCTCTGCTGACCGTGAGCGGCATCGTGCAGATCCAGCAGATCAGCGGCCTGGACCATGCCCTGAGTCTGAGCGTCGTCGCGGACGGAGACCGGCAGGCGCTGGTCTCGTCCCCCGGCCATCTGGCAATGACGGTCGGTGAAACGGAGGGAGCGGACGCGCGCCTGATCTCCGCTCCGGCTGCGCCGCTCGCCACCGGGTCTGTGCGGGAAGCTTCGCCTTATGTCTTCGGAGCGCCGCGCGTCGTGCTGTCGGGCGCATACGCTGTCGGCGGCCAGTGGGCGTACCTGCGGCTCGGCCATGTGGAGTCGCTGAAGAACGCCGCCCGGACGCAGACGCTATGGGGGAACTACGGCGTCAGCTACTTCGTCACCCTGCGCTTGACCAATCCCACCACGCGGGCACGGACGGTCGGGCTGTTCTTCGCCCCCGAAGCGGGCCTGGCGGCGGGCGTGTTCCAGGTATCGGGCGAACCGCTCCTCCAGTTCGACCCCCTGCCGCCCCCGGAAGAGAAAGAATTGACGCGCGTCCGGCTGGATGCGGGCGAGACACGGACCGTGCGCCTCCGCACGATCCTCCTGAACGGCTCGGCGTATCCGGCTTCTCTGGTCGTTCACGCGCTGTAGGAAAGAGAGGGAGCAGAAAATAGCAACTCAGGCAAAACCGGCTTCCGCCCGCCCGGCGTCGCGCGCTGCGACTCACACGCCCGCCCTGTCGCACGCATTCTGGGCGCTCTGGATGCCGACATTCCTGCTCTTTTCGGGCACGCTGGTGGTTTATTGGACCACGCGCACGCAGGCGAACACGTTTGACGCGGTCTCCTATGCGAACCAGATCGCCCACCTGTACCCACGCACCGGCGACCCGCGCTGGCTTTTCCACCCGCATCACCTGCTTTTCAACGCCCTCGGATACCTCCTGTGGCGCGCAGCCCAGGCTTTGGGCTACACGGGCGGCTCACTCGTCGTCCTGCAAAGCCTGAATGCGACACTGGGGGCGGGCGGCATCATGGTATTCTACCTCACCCTGCGCCGGCTGTTGCAGCGTTCGCGCTGGCTGCCGCTGCTGATCTCACTGGGACTGGCTTTCTCCTTCGGCTACTGGCTCTGCGCCGCCGACGGCCGGGTGAACATGCCCAGCGTGTTCCTGATGCTCTGCGCTTTTGGCGTTCTGTGCCGGACCATGCAAAGTCCCCGGCCGGCCCTGGCTGCCGCCGTGGGCGCGCTGGCGGGCGGGGCGGTCCTGTTTCACGAGAGCGCGGGGCTGTTCGTCGTGGTGGGCCTGGCGGGGGTCCTGCTGGCCGAGGACGATCCTCTGCTGCTGCCCGCCGCCCTGCGGCTCCGGCGCCAGCGGATGGCGCTGGCCTATCTTGCCGCCTGGGCAGCGACCGTAGGGCTGCCATACCTGGCCGTCGGCACCCTTGCGCTGCACCTGCACTCGGTCACGGCCTTCCGGCACTGGACGAGCGAGTATGCCGAGTTGGGCTGGTGGTGGGATTTCCATATCCTTCATAACCTGCGCCTGGACTTGTACGCTTTCCGCCATGCCGCTTTTGTCGAGCCGCCCGGCAAGCGGGGGACGTTCCACCTGGGCCGCCACATCCCCGTTGCGCTGAAGAGCCTGTACTTCGCAAGCCTGCTGGGCTGGCTGGGGGCCGTCTACGCTTTCCTTGCCGCCCTGCCCTTGCTCTGGCGCTCGCACAACCGGCGCATGATGATCGTCTGCGTCCTGTGGGCCGTCGTCTACACCGCCTTCTTCACGGTCTGGTCGCCCGGCTACTTCGTTTTTTGGGTGCCCGTGCTGGTGCCCACCGCCGTCATGCTGGCTCTTGCCCTGGCCCATTACCGGGCACGGCGCGGCGGGCTGGCGGCAAACTGGCTGCTGGGCGCCTGGATCGTCCTGTACGGGCTGTTGAACGCTCAGACCAGCCTCCTGCCGCACCTGGCCCCGAACGCGGACCCGTTCCGCCGGATCGCCGCCGATATCCGCGCACACACGCAGGACGATGACGTCATCCTGGTAGCCGGGGCGGGCGACGGTGGCCCGTGCGAGGTCGCCCTTCCCTATTTCGCCGACCGGGAGGTCATCTCCCTGCACGGGCTGCTGACGAGGAGCCGCAACGACAAGAGCAAGGCGCTCACCGCGCCCGCCGACAGGGGCACGCCCCCTTCCGCGCAGGCGCAGATCAGCGCCGCCCTTCAGTCAGGTCACGCCGTCTACGCCCTCGACGAGATCATCCCCGCCGGTGTGAACCTGGGGGCCACCCACAACCCCCACACGCTCGCCGATCTGGCCGCGCGCCACGGGCTGACGCCAGCCGACCTCAAGACGCTGCTCTTGCCCTACACGCTTTCGCTTGCCTGGCGCAGCCCGCGCGGCCCCGTCTGGCGTCTGACGCCGAGGGAAATCTCCCGATGAGCCGCACCATCGTCCTGCCGCCCGCGTCCGAGGAGATGGCCGCCCGGCAGGCGGGGGCGCGCGGTCAGAGCGTCGAGGAGTACCTGAGCGCGCTGGTGACAGACGCCCTGGCGCGGCGGGCCTCCGAGGAGTTACCGGACGCCGGGCGGGACTCACTGGGCTTTTGGGAGCAGGAGATGGACCGCCGCCGCCTGGAGCCGCCTGGCTAAAGAAAAAGGGCGCGGCGTCCGATACTCTCTTCAAGAGCGCAAAGCCGTGCCCCTTCTCACCGACTGACCCTTAGCGACCTTCTCTCACCAGCGGCGGTGCGTGATCAGACATTTCTTATGGAGGAGAACCAACCATGCTGCCCACCGTCACCGGACCCGTCCGAATCAACGATCTGCCCGCCCTGCTCGGGCCTTACGCCCGGACCGCCCCCATCTTCGTCTACATGATGAGCTGCGGCAACCTCAAAGCGACCCGTTTCCGGCTCGGGGCCGACGACGAAGAGGACCTTATGCTCGTCCTCGCCCCGCACGGGATGTTCCCACCGATGGCGGCTTCAGCCTGACCTAACTCTGTCGTCTTTCTGTAGTCGGGCCGCAGGTTCCAGCCTGCGGCCCCTCTCTACGGACCTTTTTTGCGCTTCACTCCGCCCCCTCCACGATCTTGATTTCCTCCTCGGTCAGCCCGTACAGGTCGTACACCCCCCGGTCAATCTGCGCGTCGGTCCCTGCCTTGTGGTACAATAGTCCTAGGAGAGAACAGAGATGGCATATCAAGTAACACTGGAAGAAGCGGCGAGCCATCTCCCGGAACTCGTTCGGGAGGCGCACGGCGGGCAGGAGATCGTTTTCACGGAAGGGCAGCAGCCTGTGGCAAGGCTGGTTCCTGTGGGTGACGATACACCCACTCCCTCTGAGATAGCCCGGCTGGCGATGGCAGGAGGCGCTTTTGACTGGCTCGCAGACGAGCCTGATCTTTATGACGATACCTGCGGCGAGGCGATCCATTAATGCTCCTCTCACCGTCCCTCACGCGCGGGGACATTGTTCTTGCCGCCTTTCCCTTCGCTGACCTGTCCTCCACCAAACGCCGTCCCGCCGTCATTATCGCCGTAGACACGGTGCGTGGTGACTTTACCCTCGCATTCATTACCAGCCAGCAGGCCGCCTCCGCAGGCGCGGACGAAACGGCGATCTTGCCTTCCCACTCTGAGTTTCCGGCGACGGGGCTAACCGTTCCGTCGAAGATACGCGCGGGCAAATTGGTCACGCTGGCTCCCCGACTGCTGACGCGCCGACTTGGAAGATTAGGCCCTCTGCTGACGGAGGCTCTGGATCAGGCATTGCTGGCCGCTCTTTCCATCAATACCACCCGCTACCAGGAAGAAGGCCGACGCACCGAACGATTGACCGCGCTGCACCTTGCCGGAGGATCGGCAGCCCTCCTTGCCGACCTAAATCTTCCCGCCTCCGTTTGATCGCAGCAACTTTACGTTGCGCTCTCCACGATCTTGATCTCGTCCTCCATCAGCCCGTACAGGTCGTACACCAGACGGTCAACCGGACCTTCAAGAGACTAGCTGATAAATCGCTGGGCGGTAGCGCGGTGATGGGACCGGCTTGCCTTCCGCCCGTGCGGCTTCCAGCCAGGCGGATTTCGCCAGCGTGACCTCGTGGACGGCCTCTTCCGGCGTCTCGCCGAAGGCGGAGCAGAACTTGAGGTCCGGGATGTCGGCGATATAGCCGCCATCCTTGTCACTGTAGAACACATTGATATGGTAGTCGCTCATTCCTGCTCCTCATCGGCACTGTTTGCCGCCCCAGTATCCAGCGTCAGGCCATAAGCCTCAATCAATTCTACCACCTGCCGCACCTGATATGGCTTTGCTTCTCCTCGTACATCTTGCAGGTTGACCAATTCCTGAACATCAGGGTGCTTGAAAATGTGGTGGCTCCCGTTCACACGGTCCAGAACGAAGCCCAGTGCTTCTATCAGATTGATGAGATCATTGAACCGGATATTTTGTGAACCCATCAAGATTTTCTGTAGCAGACGCTTTTTGTTCATCCCGCCTCCTTCTTATCCCGCCGCCTCCACGATCCTGATCTCGTCCTCCGTCAGCCCGTACAGGTCGTACACCAGCCGGTCAATCTGCGCGTCGGTGGCCTCGATCTGCTGCTGCAACACGGCCTTCTCCTGCCCCAGCCGCGCCCCCGCCTTGTCCTTGTGCAGTTTCAGCATACTCTCCACCAGCGTTACCATCTTGTCGTGCTTGGCTCTTCCCGTCACTGATGAGAAAGATGGAACTGGCATTAAGTCCAGGCTGCCTTTGCGAAACTGAGCCATTGTGCGGCCCTTCTGTCCGAACTCGGAGTTCTGATACAGGTAAGTCATAAAGCGAGAGTTCAACAAGCCCAGCACGAAACTGGGATTGACTTCATTCTTGAACGCGACTGATTGATAGAGGCTCTGAAGGACATAGCTTGTAGTCTCCGGTGTTAAAGAGGCTACTATCCGATCTCCCGTCTTTCTGATAATCACACGCGCTTGGCTGGTTGCTAGGAATTTGACTGACGTATGACTGCCAGCGGTGAAAGTGAAATGAGGTGCCCAACTGAATTGGTAGCGGCCCATATTTTTGCTGTCAATGATGGGATGTGTTTGGGTCGTTATGCCTTCTGTCAGCCAGAGCCGGGGTATATGTTGCCCCTCACGCAACGTGACGACAGAGCTAAAGCGGCTATCTTGCGGCCAGGAGGTGAGGTACTTTTCGACGAGAGGATTGTTCTTGAATCTAGTTTTGGAAAAGCTCGACCAAAGCATCACTTCCTGTAAAGCATTTTGTTTTTGCGGAACAGCCTTTAGATCAACATACTCTTTCCTTCCGCTTGTGACATTTTTAGAGCAGAGAAGCAGACAAGTGGGAACCGTCACCGAAAAGACGCCAAAGCCCAAATCTAAGATGCGTACACCATTTGCATCATCCAAAACGGCACCTTTGAGATCAGCATACTTTGGCAATGTGAGCCATGTATTAGGAACGATAAAGCCTAACATCCCACTTGACTTTGAAAGCCTCAAACCGTGGTATGTGAACCACTTGTAAAGGTCTTTGCAGCCAGTGGAAACAGCCTCATAAACCTTTGAGCAGTAGTCGAGCGAATAAGTCAGTAGCCTTAACTCCTCGCTCATGCCATTGCGTTCATAGAACGCGCGCATACTGTCTCTCGCGGAGTAGTTTGAGTATGGAGGGTTGCCGATGACGGCGTCAAAGCCGCCGCCGGCCATGACTTTGGGGAAGGCGCTTTTCCAGTCGAAGGCGTTGAGTTTCAGCCGCGCGTCCATGTCAAACAGGGCCGGGTCTTTGCCCTTGTAGAAGTCCGGGCCGATCAAGGAGTTGCCGCACTGGATATTGTTCTCCAAATCCGGCAGGACGCGCTCCTGGTAGAGCTTCAGGGTGTTGTTTAGCACCTCCCCCGACTCGCCTTCCAGCACCTTGAGGAGCAGGGACAGCTTGGTCACTTCGACGGCCTGCGTGTCAATGTCCACGCCGTAGATGTTGGCGAGCAGGATGCGCTTCTTTTCCGCTGTCGTCAGCCGCCACACGTCATTCCCCGCCGCGTCTTTGGCGGCCAGGTACAGGACAGCCTTTTTGCCCTTCGCGAGCCTCGCCGGGTCATGGTCGGTGTAGTATTTCAGGTGCCAGTCGAGCAGGAACTGGTACGCGCCAATGAGGAACGAGCCGGAGCCGCAGGCGGGGTCCAGGATGGTCAGTTTGGCGACCTGGGCGGGCGTCTTGCCCTCTACCAGTTTGCCGACCGTGTTCTCGACGATGTAGCGGACGATATAGGTGGGGGTGTAGTAGACGCCGCCCGCCTTTTTGACTTCCGGCTTGTCTTCCACTTCTGCCGTGCGGCCCGACACGCGGATGACTTTGCCCAGGAACTGCTCGTAGACCTGGCCCAAGATGTCGGCGGGGAAGATGGAGAAGACGTAAGGGTTCTTGTCGCCGTACAGGCCGCCGAGGATGTCCCGCAGCAGGCGGTCGTCAAGGGTGAGGCGCGGCGTGATGTCGTCCGGCTCACCGCGCTCTTTTTCCTTCTCAAAGTGGAACAAGCCGGAGTTGTAGCGGGCGTCGGCCTGGCGGAACAGTTCGAGCAGGCGGGGGTAGACCCGCGCCCCGTTTTGCAGCGGTTCCAGGCGGTACTGGGTTTCCACGCCGCGATCCTCGCTGATTCTCAGGAAGATGATCCGGTCAATGATCATCTGGACGGCATAGTTCAGCTCGCGCGGGGTCACACCGGGGTTATGGGCAACAATGTTGCGGGCCAGCGTCTCGCGCCAGTCGGAGATGCGCGCCAGGAAGGCGGTATCCACGGGGATAAAGGACTTGCGGCCGGGCGCTTCGGCGGCGTAACGGTCGAACGCACCGCTGAGGACGGCGTCATGGGAGAAGCGGGCGGCGATCTCGTCCCACCGCTCGGCCATCTCGGTGTACTTGAAGTAGTCCAGCCGCGCAACCGTCGGCCCGTCCTTGTGGTCGGGGATGACCCGGCCGTCGTACACTGCAAACTCTTCGAAGTTCGTCAGGATGCTGACCGGCAGTTTCGCCGTCCAGGCGTAACGGCGGAGCTGATAGGCGGGAGCGGCGAGAAGCTTGAGGTTGACGCTGGGCTTCTTGGTTTCCAAGAAGAAGCGGCGCTGGCCGCCGGCGCGGAAGCCGTAATCCGGCGCTTTGGTGGTGCCGCCGATCTTCAGCGCGTCCTCATGGATCACCTCGCGCTGGACTTCGGACAACGCCTTGCGATTGTCCATGTCCCAGCCCAGGGCAAGGAAGAGCGGGTTGACGAAATCAATCCGCGTCTGCGTCTCGTTGTAATGGGCCTGGTGGTACTCTTTGCGGTTGGCCTCGAACCGGGCGACGAGTTCGGCGATGCTTGCAGGCAAGGGCATGGGAATGATCCTCGGCTAGAGTATACCTTGCAGGCGCTCTTTCAGCCGCGTGTGCCGGTGGATGTCGCTCTGCTTCTTGACGGCCATCGCGATGGCGCGCATCGGGCCGATGAGGACGGCGAACTTTTTGGCGCGGGTGAGGGCCGTGTAGATCAGATTGCGCTGCAAAAGCATATAGTGCTGCGTGTGCAGGGCCAGCACGACGGCGGGGTATTCGCTGCCCTGACTTTTGTGAATCGAGCAACTGAACGCGAGTGTCAGCTCGTCCATGTCGGCGAACTCGTAGACGACTTCGTTGATGCCCTCGGCATCCGGGAAGGCAACGGTGAGCGTTTCGTCCTCGTGGTGGATGGCCGAGACCGCCCCGATGTCGCCGTTGTAGACGAATTTGTCGTAGTTGTTGACGATCTGCATCACGCGGTCGCCGACGCGGAACAAGCGCGCTCCCCGCTGGACCTCGTCCTTGCCCATGGCAGCCGGATTCAGGGCTTCCTGCAAGCGGGTGTTGAGGTAGGCCGCGCCCGCGCTGCCGCGCTGCATCGGCGTCAGGACCTGGATGTCGCCCGGAGCGTAGCCGCGCTTGGGGAGGCTCCGCGCGACCACGGCGACCACTTTGTCGGCGACTTCTTCGGCCTCCTCGGCTTTGAGGTAGGCACAGTCCCGGCCCTCGCTCGGCGGCGGCAGGAGCGGCATCCGGCCCGCGTTGATGGCGTGGGCGTTGGTGATGATCAGGCTCTCGGCGGCCTGGCGGAACACCTGGGTCAAGCGGGCGACGGGGACCGCCCCGCTCTCGATCAGGTCGCGGAGGACATTGCCGGGGCCGACCGAGGGGAGCTGGTCCACATCACCGACGAAAATGACCTGCGCGCCTTCCGGGACGGCCTTCAGCAGCGAGTAGGTCAGCACCATGTCCAGCATGGAGCTTTCGTCCACCACCAGCACGTCGCATTCCAGCGGCGTTTCGAGGTCGCGCTTGAAGCCGCGCTTTTCCGGGTCGAATTCCAGCAGGCGGTGGACCGTCCGCGCCTCCCGCCCCGTCACTTCGGTCATGCGCTTGGCCGCCCGGCCCGTCGGCGAGGCCAGCAGAACGTCTTTCTTCAGCGCCTCGAAGGCGGCGACGATAGCCCTGGTGGACGTCGTCTTACCTGTTCCGGGGCCGCCTGTGAGGATCGAAAATCGCGAGAGCAGAGCCGTGCTGACGCCCGCGCGCTGCTCCTCGGAGAGCGGGAACCCGTGCTTGTCGCACAGAGCCGTCAGCCACCCCTCGAACTTCTGGGCATCGGGGGGCTGCTTCAGCGGCGTCGCCAGCAGCTTCTTGATCCGATCCGCCAGCCCGATTTCGGTCTTGTGCAGGGAGGGCGTGTAGATAGCAGCTTCTGTCTGCCCCAGGAATGTTGCCGGCTCCGAAACCAAGCGGCCCGAACTCGAAAGCGCTAACAGGGCGGCGCCCACGTCTCCCACCCCCAAAATCTCGGTCGCCTTGTCAGTCAGCTCCTTCTCGGTCAGGTAGGCGTTGCCGCCGGACTCGACCGCCTCGTTCAGCACATAGACCACACCCGCCTCGATGCGGCGCGGGTCGTCCTCGGCGATGCCGATGGCACGCGCGATCTTGTCCGCGCTTTTGAAGCCGATGCCCCAGATGTCCGACGCGAGTTGATACGGGTTCTTCTCGACGACCTCAATGGATTTCGCGCCGTAGGCGCGGTAGATCTTGACGGCGTAGGCGGGCGAGACGCCGTGCGCCTGGAGGAACAGCATGATGTTCCGAATCTCGCGCTGGTCTTTCCACGCCTGCGTGATCTTCGTGACCGTCTTCTCGCCGATGCCGGGCACATCCAGCAGCTTGCGCGGGTGGTGTTCGATGATGTCCAGGGATTCATCCCCAAACTTGTTCACGATGCGCTTGGCCGTGACCGGACCGACGCCCTTGACCATGCCGCTGCCGAGATATTTCTCGATGGCGAAGGCGGTGGCGGGCCGGACGACTTCGTAGCGGGCCACCTGCATCTGCTTGCCCCACTGCGGGTGCCGCGTCCATGTCCCGTAGCAGAGCAGGCTTTCGCCGACGACCGGATTGGAAAAGTTGCCGAGGATGGTGATGACGTCGCGCGCGTTCGGGGGCAAGAGCCGAGCCACGGTGTAGCCGTTCTCCTCGTTGTGGAAGGTGATGCGCTCGATGACGCCTTCCAGCGTATCCAGCGGCTGGTCTTCTGAGGTCTCGCGGATGAGGGGGCTGGCAGTCTTAAAGGCGCACACACCCTAGTATACCCGACCGGCCATTCACCGTGGGCATGGGACCGGGCGCGGCGGAAAGAACACGGTGTCGCGGGCTACAAAAGTGGGCGGAAAAAGCTAGTAATACCATCCACGGCGGCTTGAACCTTCACGCCGAATTCGTCGGCTTCTGCACGACCTGCAACGTTATAAACCGTCTTGTGCAGTTGCTCCCGCATCGGGTCTGGCCCACGCAGTTCTCCTGAGCACCACTTTAGGTACGCGGCCAGATCAATCCCAAAGTGTCCAACCAGAAGTTGTAGGTTCCAGATTAGCTGCCGCGCCTCAGCGCCCAGAAAGATTTCAGCCTCAAGCGCCTCATTGCTGAGTTCCGCATTGGCTTCCTGTATTGGCTTCCACCTGCTATACCAAACAAGTTCTGTGTCGGTCTTACCATCAGCGGAGAGGTTGGCCGCTTGGTATTGTGTTCTGCCTGCCTCTCTTTCGCCATCAAAAACAACAGGTGTTCTGGCCGACATAATCAAATCCCTCAACCGAAGCGCAAGGCGCAGGACCTTATGGGCCGCTTCAGCCGAAGCCAAGTGGTTTCTGGCGATCTGATACGCCGCTGTTGTGCTAGGTGCCGCTGTTGTGCTAGGTGCTGGAGATGCCTCAGTGGGTAGCCTCTGCATCATGGTTATTGTTCTTTGGCGGTGACGTTTCAGTTCAAGCGGCGTGTAACTTCTGGTCACACGGCCTGGGGCATAGACGGTGTGAACTGCATCATGGCAAAGGGGGCACAAAGGCATCGCGTTGTCAATATCGTCAGTCCCACCCTCGTTCAACGGAACAATATGATGCACTGATACTGCGTGGAGTAGTTGGCAAATGCTGCAACGCCTTCCGGTGTCCACAAGCAACTGTATCACTTCGTCTTCATTAAAAGCCATGCTCTACCTTCGCGTCCAGCCCCAATGACAGGCGCTGAACCTGTCGCAACGTGTCTTCAAACGTGTCCTGGTTCATCTTGTCTCCTGGGCCTTGTGCGGTCTTCCCTTAGGCTTCTCCCCGTCCGGCCTGATCCGCTTCTTATACACCTCTAGGGCTGCGCGGCTGATCAGCTTGCGGTCGAACAGGGCGACGAACGGCAGGCGCCTCTCCTGGAAGGCATGGTGGAAGGTACCAATGTGAACGTCTCGCTTCTGCGCGGCCTCTCTCAGATAGCGCGCCGTCCCGGCGTGTGGCTTCGTCTAGAGCCTGTTATGAACTTAAGGGTCGCCAAAAGGCTTCTCTAGCGCCTCGAATGGCTCCAGGCCGTGTAGTGTGCTGCCTCCCACCTGGACACCCAGGGATGATAGCAGGCAAACTGATAGCCAATATCAACCAAAGCACCACGTTGCACAAACGAAGTGCATAACAGGCTCTAATAGATTGGTGTCACCGTTCCCGCAGACGCGGCTGCTTCAAATGTCCGAAGAGACGTAGCCGGGCGTGTATTGAGCCAGGCGGCCCGCCAGCTCTTTGGCGATGTCGGCGCGGACGGTGATTGTCTCGGGGCCGTAGTCTACCGAATGGACGCGGCCCATCTCGTAGCATTGGGCAACAACATCGCTGCGGTCGTAAGGCAAGACCAGCGTGACGGTCGCGAGGAGCGTTTGCAGCGTCGCTTCCATGCAATCCATCAGAAAGGGAATGCCGTCCCGGCGCAGGGCGGATAGGTAGCAGGCGTTGGGCGTGGCGGCCACTAACTCCTGCAAGACATAAGCGTCTTTCACCGTATCGGCCTTGTTGAAGGCCGTAATGATCGGCTTGTCCGCCGCCCCTAACTCCGTCAGGACTTCCATGACCGCGCGCATCTGCCGCTCCCGTTCCGGGTGGCTCGTGTCCACGACGTGGATCAGGAAGTCGGCCTGGACAACCTCTTCCAGCGTGGCGCGGAACGAGACGACGAGGTGGTGCGGCAGGTTACGGATGAAGCCGACCGTGTCGGTCATCAGCACGGACCAGCCGCCGTGCGGCAGGACGACGCGGCGCGTGGTCGGGTCGAGGGTGGAGAACAGCATCCGGTCGGCCAGGACCTCCGCCCCCGAAAGCAGGTTCAGCAGAGTGCTTTTGCCCGCCGAGGTGTAGCCGACCAGGGCGCAGGTCGGGAAGGGCAGCTTGTGGCGGAACTGCCGCTGCTGGGCGCGCTGCTCCTTGATCTCGTCAATCTCGTGTCCCAGAGATGTGATACGCTCTTTGACGCGGCGGCGGTCGCTTTCCAGCTTTGTTTCGCCCGGCCCACGCCCGCCGATGCCGCCCTGCTGGCGCTCGAACTTGGTATACAGCGACGAAAGGCGCGGCAGCAGATAGTTAAGCTGCGCCAGTTCCACCTGCATCTTGCCCTCGCGCGTCCGGGCGCGCTGGGCAAAAATGTCCAGGATGAGCTGCGTCCGGTCCAGGACGCGCCGGTCTAGGGCGGACGTCAGGTTGCGCTGCTGGGTCGGGGACAACTCATCGTCGAAGATGACCAGCTCGGCGTCACTCGCGGCCAGCTCGCCCTTGAGGTCCTCGACCTTGCCCGGCCCGATGTAGGTCGCCATATCCGGCGCGCGTCGGGACTGGGAGAACTCGCCCACGACGCGCGCCCCCGCCGTCATCGCCAGTTCGCGCAGCTCGGACAGGCGCATTTCCATGTCATCCTCGCCGCCCGCCAGCGACAGCGAGACAACCAGCGCGCGCTCTTCGGTCGCCGTGTCATAGGAATGTTGTGCCATAGATAGACAGTATACCCACTCCTGCCTAGCGCCGCGCGTTGAGGATATGACTTTGCTGCCGTCGCGCTCCAGACGGGAACGGGGAAATGCGCTCTAAAATGTGAGCAGCCTGACGGTCACTGTCGGGGCGTGAGCGCTGGCTTGCTTCTGCTGGCCGACATCAAAGGTTAGCAACTCCGATGGGCCGGTTCGCGAGATGCTCCGCCAGGGCGATGTAAAAGCTGTCCACAGAGCGGCTGCCCCCATAGCCCTGCCGGAGTTGTTCCGCGCGAACAAGCAGCGCTTCGTCTCCAATCGGGAAGAAGTTAATCCGTGCAAGCATCGTGTGAAGGTTCGTCAGAGCCGCCGAATGCTCAGGAGGTGTAAGCGTTGCGTTTTGCAACTTGCCGCACAGCACGAAAGCGGCCTCCATGACGAGGAGGTGCGGCGCGAAGAGGCTGCAACCACTCGACACCCGCTGCCGAAGTTCCGTCTGAGCTTTCTTGTACTTGCCCGGCTCTTTGGCACACAGACCGATGACAAAGCTGGCATCCAGCGTGACCGAACGCGGCGGGTGAGAAGCGCCCACGGCAACGAGGGGGCTACTCGCCATACATCGCCCCTTCCCGGCCCTCACGCAGCAGATCGCGGCTGTCGGGCTTGGGATTCAGGGAACGGCTGCGCTCTCGACCTCCTGCAAGAAGTCAAGACGCGGGTCTTCCTGGGCGCTGGTCTCGGGCAGCACCATCACGCGCAGCCGATGACCGCTGAACTCAGGCGCTCGCGCGGCGACCTCCTCCCAAGTGCCTTCCAGTTCGAGCAATGCTTGTGCCATAGCCACTACTCCTTTGACTCTCGGTTTGTTCTACCGGCGGGCGTTGAAGATGACTTTGCTGCCGTCGCGCTCCAGGCTGAAGGGCATCTCGCGCATCTCCGACAGCACCTCGCGGACGGCGGGCTGGCGGTCCGGGGGGCAGTAAAGGAGCAGGAAGCCGCCGCCGCCTGCCCCGGCGATCTTGCCGCCCGTCGCCCCCGCGTCCAGGGCACGCTCGTAAACCGCGTCAATGGCCGCGCTGCTGATACGGCCCGCCATCTGCTTTTTCCACTCCCAGCCGGTCTGCATCAGCCGTCCCACTTTGTTCAGGTTGCCTTCGGTTAGGGCCGTCTCCACATCGGCGACCTGCTCCTTGATCTTGTCCAGCCAGGCCCGCTTGTCCTCGATGTTCGCCTTCTGCTCGGTCAGGATCACGTCCGCCTGCCGGGTGATGCCGGTGTAAAAGAGCATCAGGCTCTCGCCGAAGCGCCGACGCTTTTCTTCCGACAAGTCCACCGAATGCGTCGTCACCGACTCGTCCGGGTTGAACTCGAACCGGCGCAGGTTGCCGTAGGCGGCGATGTACTGGTCCTGCTTGCCGATAGGTTTGCCCAGAATCTCAATCTCGATCCGGCACGCCTGCGCCGCCAGGATCTCCGCCGTGACGAGGATGCCCTGGTAGGCGTACATGGCGTGGAGCAGGCCCACGGTAACGGTGCTGGACGAGCCTAGCCCGCTGCCTTCGGAGGGGATGTCCGCCATCGTCGCGATCTCGACCCCGCCCGTGATGCCGGTCAGGCGCAGACACTCGCGCACCAGCTCGTGCTCGATCTCGTCTACCCGCTCCGCCATTTCGGTGCGAGTGTAGCCGACGCGGATTTTGTTGTCGAACCGCTGTTTGATGACGACATAGATATACTTGTCGATTGCAGTGGAAAGGACCGCGCCGCCGCCCTGGGCGTAGTAGCCTTTCATGTCCGTGCCGCCGCCCGCGAACGAAATGCGTAAGGGTGTCTGCGTAATGATCATAGGGATTTGGTTCCTAAAGCGGGCGAGGGATGGGTAGAACCATGCCGGGCGCGAGAATGGCGTCGCGGACCTGTTCACCGGGAGCGACCTGCGCTCCGGCCCAGAGGATGCTGTCCTGGATGACGGCCTCGTCCCCGATGACGGCGTGGGCGCCGACGACGTTCCGCCCGACAAACGACACGCCGCGCCCGATCTGGGCCGACGGGTCTATCCAAAGGCTTGTGTCGGGATAGGGGATGCCGGTTCGTCCGGCCAGCAGGTCCCAGTTCGCTTGCCGGTAGGCACTTGGGGTCCCCGTGTCCTGCAAGTAGCCGCCGAGGAGCGTCCCATACAGCGGCAGCCCGCTCGCCAGCAGAGAGGGAAAAATGTCCCGCCCGAAGTCGGAAGGGGCATCGGTGGGAATCGCGTCCAGCACGGCGGGGTCGAGAATGTAGACGCCTGCGTTCGCCAGGTCACTGAAAACTTGATCGGCGGGCGGCTTCTCGACAAAGCGCATGATACGCCCGTCCGGCTCGACGGCGACGATACCCGCTGCCGTGGGGTTTGGATGGTGAAACAAACCCACCGTGGCGACGCCGCCGTGCGCGGCGTGAAAGCGTGTGAGGCGGCGCAGATCGGACTGGATGAGATTGTCGCCGTAGATCACGAAGAACGGGGCGTCTCGAAAAATAGGGTCGGCGGCTTTCAGCCCGCCCGCCGTGCCGCGAAGCGTGTCTTCAAAGAAGTAATGCAGGCGAATACCGGCATAGCTGTCCCCGAAATGGTTGGGGATTGTCAGGGGGCGGTGGAACAGGTTGATGGCCGCTTCGGTAACGCCCTGCTCCGCCAGCCAAAGGAGGGTCCAGTGGAGCAGAGGCGTTCCGACGATGGGAACCATCGGCTTGGGCAGGGTCAGGGTCAGCGGGCGGAGCCGCGTCCCCTCCCCTGCGGCCAAGATCATGGCTTTCATGTCGTCATTATAGCATAAGATTCGACAAACCTCGTTTGACAAACATGAAGCGGCAGGCCATACTACCCTCATGGAAAAGAAAGCAATTCACACCGAAGCCGGCCCGCTCCAGGGGGCGCCCTACTCGCCCGCCGTCCGCGTCGGCCCGTTCCTCTACATCTCCGGCCAAATTCCGCTGGACCCGGCCACCAGCCTCGTGGTGGAGGGCGGCTTCGAGACCCAGGTGCGCCAGTGCCTGCGTAATCTGGCTTCGATACTCAAGCAGGAAGGGCTGGGGCTGGACAACATCGTCAAGACGACCATCTTTCTGAAAGACCTGAACGACTTCAGCGTCCTGAACAGCGTCTACGGCGCCTACTTCACAGGCGTCAAACCGGCGCGCTCCACGGTCGAAGTGGCTCGCTTGCCGCTCGACGTACTGGTGGAGATCGAGGCCATCGCCGTCGCGCCGGACCGTCCCGCGTGATAAAAAGGCCCAGGCAATTCAAATTGCCTGGGCCTGGAGTTCAGCGACGATCAAGCGGCCGGGTTCTTCGCAGGGCGCCCACGCCGTCGGGGCGGAGTCGCGGAGGCGGGTGTCTCGCTTGCCGCCGCGATGCCGCGCTGGGCGGCAGCACGCTGACCGCGCATCTCGCCGCCGCGCCGTCCGATTTCGGCATAGAACTCGGTGCCGCGCTCACGCTTGACGGTCTCGCCGCCTTTTTTACCGATGCTCTGGTAGAAGGACGGACCGTAACGGTTCTTGACGGTCTCGCCGCCCTTGCGGCCCGCTTCACGGGCCAGCTCAGGGTTAGCGGCAAAGCCGCCTTCTTTGTCATGGTCGTGGGAACCGCGATGGGCTTCCGCGATTTTGCGGGCTCCTTCGGAGCCTGCGGCTGGGCCTGGTTTAGCCATAAATCTTACCTCCTGCGTAAACTTTCTATCATGAGGGATGCTGTATGCTAGATGCTGGCTGACGTTTTGCTGGCATTGTCTCCCGACATGCCGCCCGTCTCTTTGTCCATGTCCCCATCAGCCTCGACGGACGCCGTGAGTTCCTCTTTTTTGTCGTGCGCGGCCTGCTTGCCGGCGGCAACGGCTTCGGAAATGCGGTACTGCTGGTCTTCGACGAGTGCCCGGCCTTGATCCACCAAGCTTTGAGCGCTTTCCTTGACGGAGCTGGTTTTGTCGCCCGCCGTGGACTTCACCGTGTCGGCTGCGTCGCTTGCTTTACCCCTGACCGTGCCTACGACCTCCGTGGACTTCGCTTTCACCGTGTCCGTGACGTCCGAGGCTTTCGCCTTGACCGTATCGGCAAGTTCAGCGGCCTTGGCTTTCGCGCTGTCCGCCGTGCCACCGACTTTGTCTGCAATATCGGCAGCTTTTGCCTTCGCATTTTCGGTGAGACCAGTGGCTTTGTTTTTAGCAAGGTCTGAGTATTCGTCGGTCTTCTGCTTGATCAGGCCACGAGTCTGGTCGCCACCTTGTGGAGCATAGAGCAACGTCGCGAACGCGCCCAGAGCACCACCAAGGAGCAGACCTGCAAGAAACCCGCCTCCACCTTTGGACTGTTCATTATCGGTGACACCAACGACGATCACCTCATCCACACCGGTGACTGCACCCGTTCTGATCTCTTTGTCGCCGCTTGCCATAATTGCCATTGCTCCTTAGATGCTTGGATTGATTCTTGAATCGGTCTTACTTCTTTGCGCCGTCTTCTGGGTAAACTTTCGCTCGCACTTTTGCGGCGCCATTGGAGGAATGCGAATAAACGGAAAAACCTTTGGAGACGCCTGTGATAAGGCTGCTAAGGCTAATCAAAGGTCCAGTCACGGACTTCTGAACGACATCCGCCGTTTTTTCGACCCGATCCGTAACGTTGTCCGTCAGAGCCTCTCCCTTTGTCAGTATTTGATCTGCCTTTTCACCGACATTAGTCGTCACGCGCTGGACCGTTTCGATGGTATCCGTTGCTTTGACAATTACCGGGTCTACTTTATTCACGAGGTTATCGAGCGTCTTAACCAACTTGTTTAAGGCGAAGGCGATTGCGCCAAGAAGCCCCACAGCAATGATGGAGAAAAAGCCTCCAAAGAAAACCAGGCAGAAGTCGGCCCACGGCTCTAAATGCATCAGTCTACTCCACGTCGTCAAGCAAGGTTACATACCTATACCCGCCGCTTCCCACCCTCAAACCGGCGCATGGGCAAGCCTGTCACTTGTTGGCTCAAGGTGGGTTCATAAGCGCGGAAAATTGGGAAGAAAGCCGCGACACCGCGAGTGCGCGGTGGCTGAGGCGGTTTTTCTCCTCTGACGTCAGCTCCGCCATCGTCCGGCGCAAATCCGGCAGCAGAAAAAGCGGATCATAGCCGAAGCCGTTCGCGCCGCGCGGCGCGTTCAGAATGACGCCTTCGCAAACGCCTTCCGCTGTCCTGGTTTCGCCGCCGGGCATCGCCAGGGCCGCCGCGCAGGCGAAGCGCGCTGTCCGCCGCTCCGGCGGCACATCCGCCAGGGCAAGCAGCAGCTTCGCGTTGCGGTCAGCGTCGGACGCGCCCGCCCCCGCCCAGCGCGCGGAGTACAGGCCAGGGGCGCCGTCCAGGGCGTCCACGCACAGCCCGGAATCGTCGGCCAGGGCCGGAAGGCCAGTCGCCGCCGCCAGGGCGTCCGCCTTCAGCCGTGCGTTCTCGGCAAAAGTCGTTCCCGTCTCGTCCACTTCAGACAGGGGGGTAGGCCAGTCACGCGGCGTCAGCAGTGTGACGCCGCCGAGATCGAATAAGCTTGCGAGGATAGCGCGTAGTTCGGCGACCTTGCCGGGATTGCTGGTCGCCAGCATCAGACGAAGCATCAGACCAGCCCCGCCAGCGCCTCGCGCTGCTTGGCGAGCATCTGCCGGACACCGCCGTGTGCCAGGTCCAGCAGGCGGTTCATGCGGTCGCGGTCGAACGGCGCCCCTTCCGCCGTGCCCTGGACTTCGATGTACCGGCCTGTGTCGGTCATCACGATATTCATGTCCACGGACGCCTGCGAGTCTTCCTCGTAGGCCAAATCCAGTCGCTCCTCGCTCCTGACGACGCCGACCGAAACGGCGGCGACCCATTCGGTGAACGGCAGGGTCTTGATCTGACCCTTGCCGCGCATCCAGGCCAGCGCCTCGACCAAGGCGACAAATGCCCCGGAGATCGCTGCCGTGCGCGTCCCGCCGTCCGCCTGGAGAACGTCGCAGTCCAGCGTAATCGTCCGCTCGCCCAGTGCGCCCAATTCGACCACGGAGCGCAGCGAGCGGCCCACCAGCCGCTGGATCTCAATCGTGCGCCCATTCGGCTTGCCGGTGTCGCGCTGGGAGCGGGTATGGGTGGAGCGGGGCAGCATGGAGTACTCCGCCGTCACCCAGCCTTCCCCTTTGCCTTTCAAGAAGGGCGGGACCTTATCTTCAACGCTGGCCGTACAGAGCACTTTGGTTTGGCCGACTTCCACGAGGCAGGAGCCTTCGGCATAGCGGGCAAAAGAGCGAGTCAGGGTAATGGGCCGGTAAGCGTCGAGCGCGCGGCCGTCATCGCGGGGCATAGGAAGTACCTCGAAAGGGAGATTTCGCCCAGTATACCCGAAGCGAAGAAGCATTCAAGCCTAAAGGACGAGAGGCAGAACGGGAGGAATCGGCTCGCCGAGCAGGGCCGAGGCATGGCGGCGGAAGGAAGCCGGGTCGCCGGAGGCCGCAAAGTGAACAGGGCCGACCGACGGCCCCGAGGAAGGGAAGAGCAGGGCTGCGACGCGCACCGCTTCTTCCGAAGGGTCCACGAAGGTGGGCCGGAAACCTGGGTCGCCCATGCGGTGGATCGCGCGGTGCAGGGCGGGCAGGAGGAATGGGAAGTGCGTACAGCCCAGAATGATGCTCTGCGCGCCTGCCGCGCGCAGCGGTGCCAAATACTCGCAGGCGGCGTCTTCCGCGTCGTCCGTCTCGGCACGGCCCGATTCGACGAGCGGCACGAAACGGGGACAGCCCTGCTCGATGACGCGCCGCTGGGGGTCGAGCGCTTGGATGGCCTGCGTGAAGGCGAGGGAATGCGCGGTCGCATTGGTCGCAAGGACACCAATCGCATCACAGGATGCCTCGACGGCGGCCTTCGCACCCGGCTCAATGGTGCCGACGAGGGGCAGATGAGGGTGAGACGCGCGCGCCGCTTCCAGACCGGCAACGGTGGATGTGCCGCTCGCCATGATGACGATCTTTGCCCCCGCTTCGACTAGGTGGTCCGTCAGGCGTAGGGCCAGCTCGCGCACCACGCCTATCGGCTTGTCGCCGTAGGGGACGTTGGCGGTGTCCGCCAGGTACAGGACGGACGCGCCGGGCATCTGCCGCCGTATCTCGCGCAGGACGGTCAGGCCGCCCAGACCCGAATCAAAAACGCCGATGTCCGCCCGTGGCAGGCTCATGGGGCCGTTCCTTTGGCTTGCTGCACGGCGTCGGGCCGGACGACATCCATCGGGCCATCCAGCGCGCCCTCCTCGCCGAACGACTTCATGGGCTGCCCCTTCACCTCGATCTGATACTGGCGGATTTCGGGGAACTGGCCCAGCGTCCGAGACAGGGCCGTCAGTGCAGTACCCTGACCTCCCTCGCCGCCGGTCTCGTTGATGGGACTTTGCGAGAAGTCCAAAGTCGCCAGGCCGTTGCTGACCGTGATGCCGCGCAGGGCTGTCCCCGGCGGAAGTGGACTGCCTTCGGATTGAAGCAGCGCGTTCACGGCATCTCGGGCCGGCGATGAGGAGCGGTGCAGCGCGACGGTGCGCGGCATCAGCGGGTCCTGGTCCCCCGTCGCCTTTGGATTGACGACATAGACGATGGCCTTGTCGCGTGGAGCCGGGAGGGAGGCGGCAGGCGAGGGCGGAGACACAGCAGGCTGGTTGGAAGCCGGGTTGTCGCGGTGGCACCCAGTTAGCGCCAGGGTGGCAACCCCAAGGGTGCTGCAAAGGACAGACCTTTTCAAATCAGTACGCTCTCCGGGGGACGCCGCGCCCGCCCCGTGCCGAGCGCACCGCCGCGACCTGGTCCGCGATGAAGTCCCGCAGGCCCGCGACCACACCCTCGGCGATCTTCTGCTGAGTCGCGTCGTCTCTTAGCTTGGCGAGGTCGCTGTCACTGGTCATGAAGCCGGTCTCAACTAGGACAGCGGGCATATCGCTGCTACGCAGGACAGCGTACCCGGTGTCGAAGCGGCCACCGTACTGTTTCATGTCGGATTTGACGCCGTTGTAGGGGATACCGGAGGTCTGACTGATCCGACGCCCGATGTCGGCGGCCATGAGACGGCAGATGCCGCCTGCCCCGTGGTAATAGATAGCCGTACCCGATCGGGAGTTTTGCACTTTCGTGGCGTCACAGTGGATGCTGACGTAGTAATCGGCGTGGTGGGCATTGGCGAACCGTGGGCGGGACTCAAGAGGAGGGAAACTGTCATCCGAGCGCGTCATTAAGACGGTCGCCCCGTTCTGCGTCAGGACATCGCGCAACCGCCGCCCAATAGCAAGCGCGATGTTCTTCTCGTAAATGCTGTTGCTGCGGAATTCGTCGACCGCGCCGCTGTCTTTGCCGCCATGTCCGGGGTCCACGACAATCAACTTGCCCGCGAGGCTGGCGGTCACGGGTGCGGGCAGTATGCCGCCATCCGGGGGCGGCTGGGCAATGACAGGCGCAACAGGAGTCGTGCCCGACCCGGACGTGATGACGTTGATCAGGTAAGTCATGCCGCCGCCGCTCGAACGACTGTCCACGGAAAAGCCGACCATCTTGGACAGGTCCAGCACGACGCGGCCAAAAGCCGTGTGCTCGGTAAATACCTTGCCGATTCGGATCGCCTTGACGATGGGATTATCCACGGACTGCGTGGTCCGAACGCCCCGATCCACGACGGCCCCCGCCAGATCGAACGCCAGGCGGTTCGGATCGTTCAGGGCTTCGGTGCGGTACTTGGCCGGCCCAGTCGTCGAGACTCGGATCTGCGTCAGCGCGGGGCTGACAACATGGTAATCCACGCCGGTGATCGTGACCTGGGCAGGATTCGTGGGAAGATGCGGCGTCGGCGGGTTGACGACAACCTGCGGCGGTGGAACGGGTAGCGGTGAGGGAGGCCCGGACTCGCCTAATGCAACGCGCACCTGACTGGTCTGAATGCCGCTCACGACTCGGAACGGCATCCCTTGCTTCAAATCAATGGTGATCCGCACCGTCTGCGGATTGATCTGCCCGCTGCGGATGTGAGTCACACTGCCGCCTTCGGTGGGGATATTGGCGGGCGTCGTCGCGAGGTCCAGCCCGAACAGGTCCACATAAAGGCGTTCGGGGTTATCAATGCGCTTGACGCTGTAGTAGACGGGATAAGAGGTGTAGACGGTCAGCGCGTTGTTATCCTGCCGCACCATCTGGAGCCGCGCCCGCACCGTCAGCGTCGCCGTCGTCGGCTGCCAATCTGCCGTGCCGCCCAATGCCTGCGCGACCTTCTGGAACGGGACGCAGTACCGCCCCTGCACGCGCGTATAAGGGACGCTGATTTTGCGTCCGTTGGCCGCCGTGACCGAGACGGTGCCGTCTGCGTTCGGCGCGAATTTCGCCCCCAGAAGCTGGACCGCGTCCACAGGCGCCTCCACCTGCCCATCCGGGCCGACGAACGGCTTCACCTGGAACGGCACGATGCGCCCGCCGATGAGGATCGTGGCGGGCGTCGGGTCGGCCTGGGCGGACACGAGGGGAAAGGTAAGAAGGCCAAGAAGAAGCAGGCAGCGGAGGGCGCGCGGACCGTGGACCGGGCCATCCGTGCCGAGTAGCGATGTCCTCATTTATTCATTCTCCTGGGCGAAAAGCGCATAGCTAAGTGCAACATTCTCAGGCATTCTAACACAGGTAAGAGTCCCAGGTCAAGGAATGGAAAGAAAATAGATTAGGACTTTCGCTTGCGCTTGCTTGCAGATTATTTATAGATGCTAATATCAGGCAACAATGTTCAAAAACCCTAGAATAGCTTAGAGTGAAGCGAAAGTCCTATAGATAAAAAATTGAAAGAGGGATTTCCTTCGCTGGCTGGAATCTGTAACTGAGATAGGTCAGGGTTTCAGGGGAACGGTCCCCTTTCCGTCATTGAGAATGATCTTTCGACTTGCTCCGTTTCCGTAGCGTACCAGGAGCGCGGGCCGCTTGTACCGGTCGTGGATGTGAACCATGCCTGCCTGCACCTCGGCCCCGCACCCATCAATGCCAAAGGCGGTGTGCCGGAAAGTATCAACATAAAGATCGCCGAACCGGTCCCGGATGGCCGTCTCGGTCGCCAGCGCAGCGCCATTCCCCCAGGTAAAAATGGTGAAGGGGCCGATGACGTCTGTTCCTGGACCGCCGTGAGCGATGTTTTCCATCATGAAGCCATAACTTTCCGGGCCAAAGTTTGGGTGGGCAAGCTCGTAAGCATGTCGGACCTGAACATTTTCCGGGCAGTAAAGCATGGCAAACGACGCCCGCAATGCGGCCACGCCGCGCTCAAAATACTCGTGCCGGCCGGTCGCGACATAATATTCCAGATAGAGCGGCGCGAAAAGGCTTTGGCGCGCATCATCCCATTCTCCGTCGCCGTTCATCACGCCGAACCCCCCATGACAGGAGGCGGGAATCCAGGGAGGGTCCCACACTTGCTGGTACAAGGAAAGCTCGTCCAAGCAGCGCCGGCCCAGTGCCAGCAAATGCGGATCGCCGAGCGTCCGAAACCCTGCCAGGAAGGCTTCTGCACACCAAAAGGGAGACAGCGAGTTGCTTTTGTACACGCCGTTGCGTGAGACCACCCGGCCGAGGTGATCGTCCCCCCACCGGCTGCACGAAAAGTAGGTCTCGAAATCTTCCCAGCGGCTCCGGCGCACGGGATCGGCTTCTAGGTAGCGGAGTGCTCTGACGGCGGCGCTCCGGTATTGAGCCTCGCGCGGGAAACGGTCCGACAGCTCCAGCAGCAGGGTGGCGCCCATGGCCGATTCCGGGCCTTCGGCCAGCGCGGGCGGAATGCGCCCATCAGGCTCAACCCAGCCGGGGAACGCACCGCTGGGCCGCTGCAAGGCGCACAGCCGGGCGGCAAAGCGCCGGACATACGGCACCGTTTCGGTTTCGCCGGGAACCAGATCATGCCATTGCAGCAGCAAACGCGCCGTGTACGCGGCATCCAGAAGGTGGCAGGCTTCCGGGGAGACGCCGGGGGGACGCCGGTCAGAATTGGTCCAGCGCGCATCTTTCCATCCTGGAGTCTCTGTTTCCAGACGGTAACCGCCGCCGCCGGCGGTGTAGACGGCGGGAAACAGCCCATTTGTCTGCGGCGCGGCAAGGGCGACCTGGGTCATGGCGAAAGCGCGTTTCTCTAAATCCTGGGAGCCGGTCTGACGCGCGTAGCGCAGCAGCCCATTGGCGCAGCGCTGAGTTGAAAACCACAACTGGTTCCACACCGATTTTTGCTCGCGCCACCGCCGCTGAGAGCGCGGCACGGACGGGTGCTGGGCGGCATCCACAATGAACGCCGGGGCGCCGCACCGGCGTGCCCCTATCTGAAACTCCTGCCAGACCGTCTCTTTCCAGCCATTTGGCTCCGGCGTAAACGCCCAATGGGCGACATATCCGGCATAGCGCGTCAGCGGGGCATGCTGGCTCCCACCCTGCACATGGCGGGGATGGCCCCAGCGCTGCCACATCCATCGGGCGGCCAGTCCGTAAGGGGCTGCGAGGTCCGCAGGGCGGCTGCTCGTCAGGATGTGGAGGCGCAGTGTCACAGACTGACCGGCGTAAGCGGCAGGCGCCGCTTGATAGGCGACATGGAAACCGCCGACCCGATAGTTGCCTGCGGCAACCGTGATCGTCCGGGTGGGGTTGTCGTAATCCAGCCACACTCGAAGCCCGGCGCGGTGAATTGCGGCGACGTCCTCAACATCCGGGATCAGCGCGAGGGCGACTTTGTCGTTTGCCAGCAGGATCGCCGGAGAGCGAAAGGCATGGTCGCCGATCACATAGCTCGGCGCGGGCGCAAGGTGCGGCAGCCAGATGCGGCGCGGGTTCGTGACGTTGTGCCGGAGCCTCGCAACAGCCCCCATCCCTGTCCCATGCGCCGGCAGCCGCGCGTGAAACGTCAGCAGACCGTCTTGAATCGAGACGGGAAAGGGAACGGCGGACGCCGAAGACGGGTCAGTCTCAAGATAAGTCTCCAGAGGGGTCTGCGCGAAATCGTCTTGAAAGAGCGGCTTGCCTCCGCCCCTGGCCCCGCCCGGCCAGGCGGCCAGATTGCCGAACCGCGCTTTGCTGTTGTTGACCAAAACACCGAAATGCCCTTCGGCCACCGGCGAATGGGCGCGGCCTGTGTACTCTGCGACCTTTTGGCCGTCCAGATAAGCCTCGATCTCTAGGAAGCCGGGTTTTCCAGCCCCGCAGCGAATCCCCAAGTGATAGGTTTGGTGATGCTGGATCGCAGCCGACACCGTTTGGAGGTCATGGCCCGGCCAGGGCAGGGTGATGATGCGAACGGTTTGAGACTGCGCGCCCAGCAGGACGGCGTAACAGGAGGAGCCATCGGTGTTGGCGCGAACGACCAGCCCAGCGACATCGCCTTCAGTGATCTCGACATCGCCTTCGTACCAGGCTTCGCCGGCCCAGGAGGAAGAACGGCGGATCGCCAGAACGTCGGCTGGAGAGCGCTCGGTGTTAGTGAGACTGCGGCCTTCGAGGCTCCAAGGTTTTAGATGGAAATCGGGGACAGAGGCGAGTGGTTGGAGAAGCCACTGACCATTGTAAAGCAGCATTTTAGCCGGGGCCTCCTGCGCCGCGACCTTGCGGGGAACATTCGCTTTCGGACCGGATTTCACGGCAGCCGCCAACTGGCTGCAAGAAAGCAGGCCGCACAGCAGGAGAACAAGCAGGGCCATACCGAAAGTTTTCAGAGAAAATCGTGAAGTTTCCGGCATGGGCATTTCAACGGAGGTGAGCTTTGGACTGAAAAAGCCGTGCAAACAGCACGGCTTTTTCAACATGGTGGAGGCGGACGGATTCGAACCGTCGTGTCGAGCAGCGATAGCTCAGGCTTCTACAAGCATAGCCGGTCATTTGAATTTCGCGCTCCGTCCGCTGGTCGGCAGGCTGACGAGAGCGCTAGCTGTCCTTTGTTTCCCGCGCGCGTCGGACGGCAGTCCGCGCGCAGTAGCCCGCATAGGTGACGCCCCGGCTCCCCTCGGCAGGCGGGAGGGGACAGGACGGGCCGCTCGAAAGCGGCGCTAGAACCGACTAGCTAGTCCCGGAGGAAAAGTTAGGCAGCCAGCGCGAACGAGGTCCGCGCTGTGGCGAAAGAAGTGTTCTTCGCGTTTATTGTTTTTGCCGCTTTTAACGAGGCCAGCGGCGCCTCGGCTCGCTACCTGAGAGATCAATCCCCCGATCGAAACCAATCGCCCCCATGAACACACCTATTATAACCGATTCCCGCAAGAAATTGTTCCCTCTTACGCCTCATCGGAATCTTTTTCCACGTCCGCCAGCAGCTCACGGGCGTCAGCGAGGATGTCGGCCAATACCTCGATAGGCGTTCGGCCTGTGTCTATCCGGCAGACCTTGTCGGGCGGGTAGTGGCTGAGGACAGGAGCGGTTTCGGCCTCATAAACGTAGAGCCGCGTTTGAATGGTCGCGTCGGAGGCGTCGTCCAGCCGGTTCTCGTGCAGGGCGCGGCGCTTCAGCCGCAGAACCATCTTTTCCTTGTCCGCGCAGTCCAGATAGTACAGCCGCCTGACGTCTATGTATTCGTCCATCAAACGCGCCTGCGCGACGTTGCGCGGGATGCCGTCCAGAATCAAGATGTCGGTCTCGGGGTCGTAGCGGCCAAGCCGGATGAGGCCCTCGACGTGCTCCTTCCAGAGCTGAACCGTGAAGTCGTCGGGAACCAGCACCCCTCGGCTGCTGTAATCAAGAAATACGCGCCCCAGCGGAGTCCCGACCCGCAGGTCCCGGAAGATCTCGCCGCAGGCGACGTGGATCAGGCCGGGGATGCTGCCCAGAGTGTGCCCCTGCGTTCCCTTGCCGGTGCCGGGAGCGCCGAATAATAAGATGGTCTTGAACTTCAATGTTTTTGCCCTTTGCGCCGTCTCATTATGGCACGGACGCACAGGGCTGTCAACGAAAAGGCCCTGGGGGTTCCAGCAGCGTGGAAACCACAGGGCCGACAGGGTTTTCTTACCGACAGGGTTTTTTAGGGGTTGCTGCCCCCATTGTTGGCCCCGTTGCCGTTATCAGGCGCCGCAGGAGCGGCCGGGGCATCCGGCGCGGCGGGCGGGGGGGGCGCCTGCGTGTCGCTCGTTCCACCGCTGGGCGGGGCGGGGGCGGCCTTGTCATGCATGATGACCGTCTTTGTTTTGGTGATGACCATCGGCTTGGGCTTCGCGCCGCCGGTCGTGACGATGATCAGCTTGTTCTTGATACTCGAAACACCGGGGACCTGCCGAGCCGTTGACTCGGCCAGGGCCTTTTGCTGCTGGTTCTGCACCTGCCCGTTCAGGGTGGCGACGCCCGCCGTGACAACCGCCTCAACGCGCGACCCGGTCATCTGCTTGTTATGCACGACGGCAGCGTTGATCTTGTCGGCGGTGGCCGCGTCCGTGCCGTTGGACGTGCCCGGCCCCGCGTTCGTATTGATCTTGGTGTCCGGCGTCATCGTGGTCGTGGCACCCGGCGCTGCTGTCGTGGTCGTTCCGCTCGGAGCGACGACGGTGGGAGCGGGCGGGGACGTGGTGACGACCGTGGCGGCGGGCGGGTTGTCATCGTGGCAGCCGGCCGTCACGAGGGCGGCCAAAAGCGCGCCGGCAGTGGCCGCAACGACACGACTTGGGCGCGAGAAAAAGGTGGGCATGTCGGTTACTCCTTGGAACCCCGCCTTTCGGCGGGAATAGACTGGAAGTACCCATGCTTACGAAAAAGGAAACCCGAATCTAGGGCGCCTGCAAGCACCCACCCTGTTCGTTGAGGCTCGCCACCCCTCCCTGCTGGGGAGGCGCACTTCGTCACGCACGGCGCGTGCGCCAGGCTCCCGCCAGAGGTCCTGGGCAGCGAGGTCCTGGGCAGCATAGAATTTGTGGCGGGCGCACTCATTTCACAAGGCGCAGGGCGAACAGAGGGTTGAACTTTTTATCACAGAGGCCGCAGGAAGCCTTAATGATACGGCGGTGGCGGAGGAGCCGGTGTTTGCAATTGGGACACTCGTAGACGTATTTGTGGGTCGTGCGAGGGATGAGCGGCGGGGCAGCATGGCGCTTGGTACAGCCAAAGAGGTGGGCCAGCGCCCAAAACGCCTTCGAGTGGTTGGGGTGGACGGCGTGGGCGGCCTCATGGCGAAACGTGTTAAGGGTCTCGTCCCAACCGTGCTCTTGGTATGCCTGCCAAGAAAGCACAATACGATGGCACTTCGTTTGGTAGTAGCCACCATAGGACTTGCGGCTGGAAAGAATGATCTCGGGACGGGCCAGGCTGCCCCCGAAATGATCTTGGTTGAGGCGGTCGAATTCTCGGTGAAGTTCGGCGAGCAGCTCCTCGGCACAAAGCCGCTCGGTTGTGCATGTCATCTCCATGTACATATTATACACTATCGAATGCAGCACGAGGCTGCCAGGCGACGCCCAGGCGAGTGTCGCCGGGACCGTTTACGGCGCCCATGCCGCTGATCTGCGCCTTGCCGCTTGGTGCGGCCCTTGTCAAACAGGAACTGATTTCTTGGGAACCGATTTTTCTCGGGTATGCAGGACATTCCGCCCCATGCCGGGAATAAAGCACAGAAAAGATTTCGAGGAGGCTATCACGTTCTATGAAAGAAACTATTCTCGTCGGCATCATCGGCACCGGGGGCATCGCGGGCGGCAAGCACATGCCTGCCCTGGCAAAGCTGGAAGGGGTCGAGATGACGGCGTTCTGCGACATCGAGGAGGCCAAAGCCCAGGCAGCGGCGCGGCGGTTTGGCACGTCCGACGCGAAGGTCTATGCGGACTACCACGAGCTGCTGAAGGACCCGGCCATTGACGTGGTCCACGTCCTGACCCCCAACGACTCGCACGCCGAGATCACCATCGCCGCGCTGGAAGCCGGCAAGCATGTCATGTGTGAGAAGCCGATGGCGAAAAAGGCCGCCGACGCCCGCCGGATGCTGGAGGCCGCCCGTCGCACGGGCAAAAAGCTCTCCATCGGCTACCAGACCCGCCAGTCCGCCGAGAGCCAGTACCTCAAAAAAGTCTGCGCGGCGGGCGACTTGGGCGAGATCTACTTCGCCAAAGCCCACGCCCTGCGCCGCCGCGCCGTCCCGACCTGGGGCGTCTTCCTGGACGCCGAGAAGCAGGGCGGCGGCCCGCTGATTGACATCGGCACGCACGCGCTTGACCTGACCCTGTGGATGATGGACAACTACGAGCCGAAGTCGGTTGTCGGCAACGTCTACCGCAAGCTGGGCGACAACGAGGGTTCGGCGAACGCCTGGGGACCCTGGGACACAAAGAAGTTCACCGTGGAGGACTCGGCGTTCGGGTTCATCACCATGAAGAACGGCGCGACCATTATCCTCGAAGCTTCCTGGGCCATCAACCTGCTGGACACGACCGAGGCGAACTGCACACTGGCAGGGACGAAGGGCGGCGCAGACATGAAGGACGGCCTGCGGATCAACGGCGAGAAGAACGGCACCATGTACGTCCAGAACATCCAGACCGGCGGCGGCGGCGTCGCCTACTTCGATTCCAAGGGTGTAGACCTGGCTTATGAAGAAGCCAAATCCTGGATCAACGCCGTCCGCAACGACACCGACCCTGTTGTGCTCCCCGAGCAGGCCCTGGTCGTCTCCGAAATCCTGGAAGCGATTTACGAGTCGGCCAAGACCGGCCAGCCCGTCACCTTCGACCGCTGACCTTTTGACCGTTACTTCGATGCCGCGCCTCCCGATTAAACGGAAGGCGCGGCGTTTTGCTTTTCGGCTTGACACCTGGACGGGCGGGTTGCTATAATTGAGCCAATCGCAGCGCTTTGGAGAACGTCCACGCCTCATCGAGTACCCACCCATGAAATCCTTCCCCCGCCTGCTCGCGCTCCTGCTTACCCTCTTTCCCTGCCTTCTGCCCATCCGCGCCCATGCCGCCGGTTGGCCGAACAGCAACGACAGCATCTTCCCGCCCCAGTCCGCCGCCAAGCCGTATATCAACTTCGACGGCAAGGGGTTTCTCGTCAACGGCAAGCGGACCTACATCGTGGCCGGGGAGATGCAGTACCCCCGGACGCCGCGCGCCATGTGGCGCGACCGGCTGCTGCGGATCAAGCGGGCGGGCTACAACACGGTTCAAACCTACACCTTCTGGAACTACCACGAGCCGCGCGAGGGCCAGTTCGACTTCACGGGCGAGAAGGACCTCGACGCCTTCCTCAAGCTGGTTCATTCGCTGAACATGTACGCCATCGTCCGCATGGGGCCGTATGTCAACGCCGAGTGGGACACGGGCGGCCTGCCCGTCTGGCTCCGCTTCAAGCCCGGCCTGCGGCCCATGAGCGACAACCAGCCGTATTACCAAGCCGTGGGACCTTATTTCGCCAAGCTGTTCCCCATCCTGGTCGCCAACCAGATCAATCACGGCGGGCCGATCCTGATGGTCCAACTGGAAAATGAGCACGTCTTCTCGGGCGGGCCGGATGGACCGGGCGGCGGCACGGACATGACGGACCCGTATTATAAATGGTACTACAGCAAAGCGCGGGCGGCGGGGCTGGAAGTGCCCCTGTTCTTCAGCGGGCTGAACCACAACGATGATCCCGCCGGCGATTCGCCGCTCGACATCTCTGGGCGCACCAGCCCCTGGTACTCGACCGAGTTCTGGACCGGCTGGGTTGGTCGGTACGGAATGGAGCCGGAGAGGGCGAAGAAGCTGGAGCGGGCAACCTGGAAGGTGATCGCCTATGGCGGCGCAGGCTACACGCACTATACCCTGGCCGGCGGGACGGACTTCGATACCTGGAACAACGACCAGCAGGCGTCCTCCTACGACTTTGGCTCGCCCATCGGTCAGGTCGGCGACCTGCGGGACGCCTACTACCGCTGCAAGCGGGAGGCGATGTTCGCGACAAGTTTTCCCGCCGTTCTGTCTCACTCCCTGGCTGAAAGCGGCGGCGACGGGGTCGCGCCGACCGAGGGCGGCGTCCAGATCACACACCGCAAGGGGACGGCAGGTGAAGTCTTGTTCCTGGACAACGCCAACGGCGGAGCGATCAAGACTCAGATCAAAACGGCGGATGGCAAGCTGTTCCCAAGCGCCGGCCCGTTCACGCTGGACGCCGGTGAGATCATGCCGGTTGTCAAGGGTTATCCGCTCACGCCGGGCGCCACCCTGGAACTGGCCGCCGCTCACCTGCTCGGCGCGGCGACGCACGGGGACATGACCACGCTGGTCGCCTACGGTGTCCCCGGCGAGCCGGCCGAGCTGCGTTTCGCGGCGACGGGCGCGAAAAGCGCGGGGTTGTCGGCGGGCGACAAGGCGCTGACCGTGACGGCGACGCATGTAGTCTTGAAGACGCGGTTCCCCGCCGGCGCCCCGACGGTCAGCGCCTTTGGGGTCGGCGGCCACATGGTCCGCGTCCTGACCATGAGTGCAGACATGGCCGACCGCACCTGGTTCCTGGACAATGGCCTGATCGCCTGCGGCCCGGATTATGTCGGCGAGGTGGAGGAAGTCGGCGGCGTCCCCCGCCTGACCACGGAGCGGCGCGGGCTGGACGCGGCGCGGTCGCTGGCCCTGCCCCAGCTTCTTTACGCCGCCTCGCTCGCGCCGCCTATGTCCCTTGTTTCTGTCCAAGTTCCGGGTGTCAAGCCTGCCCCCGCCGCCGCGCCCGCGCTCGGCCCCTGGCAGATAGACGCCCTGACACAGCCAGCCCAGCCGGGCTACAACGACGCTGCCTGGAAGGCCAGCGCCCGCCCGCTGCCGATGGGCGCGGACGGTGACATCAGCGCCTACGCCTGGTATCGGGCCAACGTCACCGCGCCCACGGCGGGCGTCTATCAGGTGGCGATCAGTGACGCCGGGGACTGGCTGGCCTGCTTCGTCAACGGCAAGCGTGAGAACAGCACCGATATTCAGACTCGCTACAAGACGCCCGTGCCGCGCAGCCTGACCGTTCACCTGAAGGCCGGACCGAACACCCTGGCTTTCCTGACGGCGCATTATGGGCGCAACAAGCTGTTCAACTACTACGGGCCGCTGGACGAGATAGACGCCAAAGGCATCTCGGGAACAGTCAGCCTCACGACGACGGCGCCGCAGGCCGTGCCCGTCAGTTCCTTCCGCTGGCAGGCCGACGACAAAGCGCCGACCGACGCCTCCCAATTCGCCGCGCCCGATCTCGCGACGACTGGCGCGGATTGGCACGACGCGACGACGGCGACGGACGCCTTCAAGGGCCGTGTCGGCTGGGTTTGGTTCCGCACGACCCTCCCGAACGTCCCCGGCCCGCACCGGCGCCTCCATTTCAATTCCATTGACGACAACGGCACGGTCTACCTGAACGGCAAAAAGGTCGCCGACAATGTGGGCGTCAACGCGGGCATTGACATTCCCCTGGACGACGCCTGGCGCGACAATGCCCCGAACGTGCTGGCCGTCGCCGTCCAGAACACGGCGGGCGCGGGCGGCCTGCTGGGCGACATCAAGCTGACGGGCGGCGTCGCCGACGGCATCACTGTCCACGGCTGGAAGATGCGCGGCGGCGTCACCCCGCCCTCCCCCACCGCCGCCGTCTGGCAGCCGCTGGCGGGCAGCAGGGGCGCGAACGCCCCCGCGTTCTATCACACGACGTTTGCCGCCATGCCCCCCACCCCGACCGGCCCGCACCCGATCCTGCGCGCTACCTTTGCGGGCCTGTCACGCGGCTTTTTCTGGCTCAACGGCCGCTGCCTGGGCCGCTACCCGGAGAAAGCGCCCGTGGACAGCATCTACCTCCCCGAGTCGCTGCTGCGGCCCGGCGAAAACAGCCTGGTGGTCTTCGACGAGGACGGCAACTCGCCCTCGCAGGTAAAAGTCATTGTCGAAACCGGGGCCAGCCGGGCCGGGGCTATACTCGCGCCCCAGCGCGGCCCGCGAACGGCTTCTTTGCCAGTGAGAAATCACCCTCGATGATAATAGGCCCCTTGCGTTAGTTCCCCATCGCTCTTCCCGTGGCTTCAGGAAAGTCAGTCAAGCGCAGGTGCCCGCTGCCGTAGGGGATCAGCGTGATCTCTTCCAGCGGCTCGACCGTAACGACCACGCCGTCGGGCGGCGGGGCGGCGCAGTTCCGGTGCAGTTCCCACATCGAGACGCGCCGGGCGGGGGCAGTCAGCGTCACGGGTGCGGCGTTTGGGGCGAAGGCAACCGGGCCAACAGGGGCTTCTTGGACGGCGATCTCGCCCTCCGCCAGCGCCAGCCCGTAGTTCCAGGGCGTCGTCGGGTAGACCTCCCAGTCGGCGTGCGGAGCCTGGCCCCCGACCTGCTTGAACTCCTCGCCGATATGGAGCGAGAAGACCAGCGGCCCGCGCAGGACGCGCACGGAGTCCTGGTAGCCGCGCTCGGTGCGGACCGTCATCGGCAGGTTCAAGGTCAGGGTGATGCCCTGCCAGACGTACACCGTCGTGAATGTGCCTGGCTCGGCAGGCAAGCGCATTGAAGAAGCGATCTGAAATGTCGCCCCCGCCGCCCACTCGGGAATGCGTAGGCGTAACGGGAACGCGACCGGAGCCGATGTGCTGACGGTGAAACGAATCTGCCCACGAAAGGGATAGTCAGTTTCCTCGATGATCGTGACGGGGTGGCCGCCCGCGACCATAGCGTGAACCTCGCACGGCCCATAGGCGACGGCGGCCAAGCCGCCGTCCGGCGTCCCCATCCACAGGTGGCTGACAAGCTTGGGCCAGCCCTGGTGCATGTTGGCCGTGCAGCAGCCGAAGTTGCCTTCCAGACTGAACAGGTTCGAGTCCGCGCTGTTGTTGGTGTAGATGCGTTCGCCGTCCGGGGCCAGCTTGCAGACCACCTGGTTGGCCTGCTGGTCGTACTGCCGCGCCCACATATCGGACTTGAACGGCGCCGGCAGGGCGTTGAACGCGATCCGCTCCAGCCGGTCGCCCAGCGCGGGGTCGCCGAAGGCAGCGAGCAGGACTTCCAGCGAATACAGATATTCCACGACGGCGCAGGTCTCGGTCCCCTGCGACGGGTTTAGCCCGGCCAGACTTTCATCCCCGGAAAAGACACCCGCTGCCTGCCCGTGGTAGCGGTCCAGGGCGGCTATCCACTGCTCCGCCAATCTTCCGCCATCGGGATCACGCGGCAGATGGAGAGCCGGCTCTTTGAGGGCCATGGCGTTGTTGACGACGTGGTTCTCCAATGTCCACTGCGACTGCTTCCCCGTGTACTGGAAGTCAGCGAAATGGGCGGGCCAATCGTACCCCTGCACCTGGGCTTTACGGGACAGGGTGAGCAGCCACCCCTCGCGGGTGCGCGCGTACAGCCAGTCGAGGCTGACGGACAGCTCGAACCAGCGCATCGCCGCCCAGCTTTCCAGAGGCCGCTCGTCCAGCAGGCTGTCAATGCGGCGCAGGACGCGCTGCATGGCGGGGATGATGCGGTCGTCCCCCGTTGCCTCCTGCCACTGTGTCATGGCTTTGAGGAGCACGAAGATCGGCCACGGGTCGAGGACATGCTGCCCCGACCCCTCATGGCTGTCTTCTAAGACGCCCAGCCAGCCGTCCGGGTGCTGGTGGTCCAGGATGTAGTCCATCCAGCGCTTCACTTTCGCTATGAGTGCGGCGTTGTCCAGAAGCACGGCCAGCGGCGCCACGCCGTCGAGCCAGTAAGGGCCGCGCTCCCAGCCCTCGTCCGACCCGCCGATCCACTTGCTCTGCGCCACTGAGGGCCAGAACTCGTCCAGGTGCCCGCTGAGGCCGTCGGCCTGGATACGCAGTTGGTCGCGCAGCCAGCCGAGCGGGCGGATCGCGCCCAAGGGCAACGGAGCAAGCGCCGGGGCAGGCCAGGCGAAAGTATCTTCCGTGGTCGTCATGCCTCACTCCCTCGTAATCGTATACTCTTGTATGCCGCCCTCGGAGAGGGTCTGCACTTCGGGCAGCGCCAGTGTCCCCAGACCGTCAAACGTCAGCGTTCGGAGCGATAGGCTGCCCTTCGTGACGGTCAGGGTGACTTGCGTCCCCCGCTCGCCCGGCCTCTGCTCACACACGCCCCAGGCCGACCCGGTGGACCAAAACCAGCGGCAGGGCATGGGCGAGGCAGCGAACCGGAGCGTCTGGGTGACGGCGGAGTAGTGGAAGCCGGTGAGGGCAAGCACCGCCGCCCAGCTCGCCATCGCGCGGGCGTAGTGGTGACCGCACTCGGCCTCGTCGAAGGGACTGCGCTTCAGGCCGTCGTACCGGGCGCGGATGGCCCCAATGACCGTCAGCCCCTCCTCGGTCATGCCTTCGTACAGCATGTGAACGGCGGCGGTGTATTCAAAGCCCGTCATCACCTCATTGTAGTACGGGAACGGGCGCTTGGGCCGTCGGCCTTTGGGATAGGTTGCCATCAGCATCGCCGCCTCGTCGCCCAGGGCGAACGTCCGCAGGTGGTTAAAGTGGGCGCGCA
>JAABUH010000601.1_pt1 | contig 49821 bp, 46 predicted proteins | sample 5559121 | NCBI WGS metagenome assembly JAABUH01 (sample SAMN10711871, study PRJNA513364) | rock metagenome | isolation source: Antarctica rocks | place: Antarctica: Victoria Land, Battleship Promontory nord | collected 2015-12-28
TCTTTCCCTGGTCCAGCGTGTAGATCGTCCCCATCAGCGTCTTCTCGACCGAGCCGCCGCCCTGGATGTCCGACATCGCCTGCGTGATCTGCTGCGCCTGGGCCAGCTTGCCCTGGTCCAGCATCATCGTCTTGGTCCGGTTCAGCTCCTGCATCGCCTGCGTCCGGTCCATCTGCTGCGTCCTCATGCCCATGACCGTCCGGTCCAGCGAGCGGGCCGCCTGGGCGACGGCGATCTCCGAAGCGACGCGCGGGTTCGCCCCGGCCCCGATCCGCAGGCGGTCCGTCGTGAACTCCATGACCACGTCCGCGCCGATCTTCTCCTGCCGCCCGGTCAGGGCGTCGTCGTACAAAAGCTCGGCGACAGCCAGCCGGTAGGTCCCCGGCGGGCGCGGGGTCATTTCCATCTCCCACAGCGACGACAGGCCCGTCGCCTGCTCGACATCAATCAGCGTCACCTCCGCCGTCCGCAGGCCGAACGTCGGCTGCTGGCCGTAGACCTGGCGGACCGAGACGCCGCGCGTCAGGGCCAGCCGCAGGCGCAGGTTCCGGGCCGTAATCCGCATCAGCGTGTCCAATTCGCGCCGGAACACTTCGGGGATCAGTTCGGGCCGGGCGATGTAGTAGTAGTTGCCGCCCGACCGGCGCGCGATGCCGGCCATCAGCTCTTCGTTGTAATCGGGTCCGAAGCCCAGGGCGGTGACGGTGATCCCGCGCGACTTCTGCTCGGCGGCCTGGCCGACAATGGAGGCAAAGTCGCGCGTGCCCGCCGTCGGCTCGCCGTCGGTCAGCAGCAGGACGCGGTTCAGAGTATTCGCCGTCTTGACCGAGGCGACCTGCTGGCAGGCGGTCATCAGCCCTTCGTAGAGGTTGGTGGTGTTGCCCGTATAGATGCGGTTGATGTAGTCTTTGACGAGGGCTTTGTTGGCGACCCGGCGGGCGGGCATGATGACGTCCGCGCCCTCCTCGAACGTGATGACGCTGAGGATGTCGTCGGGTTCGAGCAGGTCCACGACATAGGCGCAGGCCCGCTTGGCATACTCCAGCGGCTCGCCCTCCATGCTGCCCGACCGGTCCAGGACCAGGGAGATGTTGAGCGGCAGCCGCGCCCCCGCCCGGCCCCCGTCCGCGCGGAGGTCGAACAGGACGTGTTCGCGGGCCAGGTCGCCCGCCAAACCATAAGTGTTGCCGGGGACCACGCCCAGGGTCAGCGCGCGGGGTCCTCCGCCGGGATCGCCCCCCAGCCGCGTCCGGTCGGGGTCCGCCATCTGGGTGCGATTGGGGTCCGCCATCTGCGTCCGGTTTGGATCAACCGAGGGCAGCCGCGTCCGGTCCGGGTCATCGCCCGTTACCCCGGATGCTGCTGATCCCGGATGCTGCGTGCGGTCAAGGCCGCCGTTAAGGTCGCGGTCAAGGTCGCCGTTGAGGCGTGTTTTGTCAAAATCGGCCATTCTTGCCTATTATAACACAAAATCGCCCAAAGTTCCTGCACATAGGCAGGGCGATTGCATTTAAGTTCCCCGGCACTGGAAGTGCCGGTCTACCCCCGTGGAAGTGCCTCCGGCACTGAGGACAGACCTACGGACACAGCCTCCGTGGACACAGCCTCCGTGGACACAGCCTCAGTCGCGTAGCGACTTTCACGGGGGGTAGACCGGCACTTCCAGTGCCGGAGTTTCCATATGCAATTGCCCTATGCACATAGGCCATGTAGGCGCGCTGTTTTGTGCGGCGGACTGGGGCTAGGGGGCCTTGACCGGCCCGTACAGCCGGTCGAAGACCTGGGCGGGGTCGTAAGGCAGGTGGGCGAAGTCCGCCCTGCCGCCGTTCCAGGCGCACTCCGCCGCCAGCACGAAGGCGACAAACTGGCGCTTCTCGTGGTTCAGGTTGGCCTCCGACGAGTTGTAGCCCGCCCAGGTCGTTTGCAGCAGGCCCCGCTCCTGGCCCGCTGCCAGCGCCCGGCTGAACGAGGCGATGTTGCCCGGCTCAAACCAGGTCGCGCCGATGATCGGGCCGAAGCCCGCCGCGCGCAGGCGGGGCAGGCTGTCGAACGGGCCGCTCGCCCGGTAATGCCAGTCGGTCAGCACGATGTCGTGCGGCAGGCGGTCCCGCATCTGACGTGCCTGGACAGGGGACGGAGCGCTGACGGCGTCGGCGGCCTCGCCCGAGGCCAGCAGCATGTCGCCCCAAAGCAGGGTGCGGGCGTGGCGCGCTTTCAAATGATCGTGGGCGCGCGTCACCTGCGCGGCAAAGGCATCGGCCAGCGTGGGGAACTCGGCGCGGCTCAGGTAGGGGTAGCGCCCGCGCAGCGCCACCTCGTCCCCGCCGATGTGCAGGGCGGACGACCCGAAGGTGTCCAGCACCTCGTCGTACAGCCGGAACAGGAATTGATCCGTCTGGGGGTTGGCAACATTCGCCGCATAGGGCGTCTGCGGGTCTTCGGCCAGAGCGAGGTTCGCGCCACTGGCGAACGCCCAGGGCATGTGGCCGACCGAATTGACCAGGGGCGTCACCGCCAGGCCGTAGCGGCGGGCGAAGGCGACCTCGGCCTTGAGGTCGGCTTTGGACATGGCCCAGGGCGGCGCGGCTTTGCCCAGGGTGTCCCATCGCGCCTGCTCGCATTCCAGGACCAGGGCGTTCATCTTGAGCCGGGCGAAGACGCGCGCGATCAGCTTCCGGTGGAAGGGCAAGGCGTGGTCGCCGACAAACAGGTGCGCCCCGCGCCACCCCAGCGTGGGGTAGTCGGCCACCCGCGCCCCCACAACATAGACCCCCCGCGCGTCCCGCCCCAGCATCTGGCACAGCGTCTGCGCCCCGTAAAACGTCCCCGCCGGGTCATGTCCCGCGACGACCGCACGGCTTGCCCCGACGACGAGGCTGTACCCTTCGGGCTTGCCCAACGGGGCCATCTGAGCGGCTTGCAGCCCGCGCCGCACCCCCTCCGAGTGCCCCGGCTCCCCGAACACGAGGGCCGTGCCGCCGCTTTCCTCACGGCCCGTCGTGCGGATCGGCAGGCGGGGCAGCCCGAACCGCGCGTGCAGCTCGCGCTGCACCGACAGGGCGGCCATCCGGTCCATCTTCCCCGCGCCGGGCGCCAGGATGAGCCGCGTGTTCCCGTCCACCCGCAGGCGCGACCCGGTCCAGGACGCCATCTTGGGGCGGGGGATGATGAGGGGGCCGGTGGGTGCGGCTTTTGGCGCGGGGGCGCTCACCTGGGCACGGCACGCGCCCGATCCAAGCGCCCCCAGGCAGGCGAGGGCGAGCGTCCCTGAGAGCGTCCAGGGGCGGGTGCGTTTGTGTAGGGTTGGTGCTGGTGTAGGCATGGATAGTTGTGGTGGGTCTTTAGGATCGAGGGGCTGAACCCCCTCGCTGGGGGGCGAAGACGCCTATTCCCCACCTGCGTGGGGAGAAGATAGATCAAGACCCGCCCGCGAGAACGTGTCTTTGCCCGCGCAGGCGGGCACTGGGCGCTTCGCCCCCCAGCGAGGGGGTTCAGCCCCTCGGCCCTTCCACGGCCCGCCTCCCTGCCGCCGCTCCCTCTTCGGCTCATGGCCGTTTCCTCTTTGCTGCCTTCCCTGTCGGCAGTGCCGCAGACGCCGACAGGCTGGCGGCGACCGGGTTGCCCGCCGCGTCCTGCCCCGCCCCCAGCCTGACCCGGACGCGCATCCCCGCCGCCAGGTCCGCCAGCGACGCCGGCCGCCCGCCGGACTTGACGCGCGTGCCGGCGTCCACGGCGACTGTCCGCGCCGCCCCCGCCGCGCTCTGGACCGTCAGCAGGCCCAGGTCGGGCCGCGCCTCGACCACAACGCCGGACAGGGACTCGCCTTTTGGCGTCCGCGCCCCCGGTTCCGCCGTCTGCCCCGGCCCGTCGGGGGCGGCGTCCGAGACAGCCACCGCCGCCAGCAGTCCGTTCGCCAGGCCGCGCGTCGTGATCGTCACCTGAGCGCCCGCGCCGAACGCGGACGCCGGAACCGGCGAACCGCCCGCCCGGAACGTCGTGCGCGGGGACAGGCAGACGGGCAGGGGCACGGCGCTGTCGGCGGGCTGGATAGTCCAGACCTGGCCGTCCGCACTCAGAAGGATGCCCGCGAGAGGCCGTCGGCGGTGCGCCTCGATAGCCTCGGCGGTCTCCCCGTCGCAGACCAAAAGGGCCGCGCCCTCTTTCCCACGCCCCCGCCGCACCCACAGCGTCTCGCCGGGCGACAACTCGCGCGGCAGGGCGACCAGGCCGCGCTGCAAGACCCAGGTTGTCGGCGCGATCTTGACCGCAAGCGCGCGCCCGTCCGCGCCCTGCACCTGAAGGACGCCCGAACCGACCGAGAGCAGGGTGACGGTCCACTCCGACGCGGGCGCGGGCCGGGCCGGTGCAGGCCGGGCAGCGAGAGCGAGCAGCAGCAAGAGAAAGACGACCCGCAATGGCCGGCAGCGTCCGTAGAGCATAAGAAGTTCCTCCGTGAAAGTTCCTCCGTGAAAGAAAGGAACCGGCACTGGAAGTGCCGGCCTACCCTGCGTGAAAGTCGCTGCGCGACTGAGGAAACGCTTCCGATCGGTCTGTCTTCAACCGCGTAGCGGTTTTCACAGGGGGTAGGCCGGCTCTTCAGAGCCGGTGACTGTGCTTTGCGCGCCGTCCCTTTGCGCGCCGTCCCTTTGCGCGCCGTCCCTTTGCTCGCCGTCCCTTTGCTCGCCGTCCCTTTGCGCGCCGCAGGTGCTTGGCGCGTCATCGGAGGGGACGCGCTCCAGCGCGGGCCACAGTTTGCCCTCGGCGTGACGGCTTTTCTGGTGCTCCACATAGGCCACGACGGCGCGGAGGTCGTGCTTGGCGAGCGTGTGGAAGCTGTAGCCGCGCTGCCAGCGCACGGGGTCGGCCTCCGGGTGGTGGCTGACGAAATGCGAGGCACTGCCTTTGACGAGTTTAACGAAATCCGAGACAGCAATGCCGGCGGGTATGGAGCAGACGAGATGGACATGGTCCGGCATCCCGTTGAGGGCGTGGACGAACGCCTTCTTCTCGCGGCACTTCTGCCGGATGTAGGTGTAGAGCATTTCTTCCGTCTGTGGCAGGATCATCGGCTCGCGCCGCGTGGTCGCCCACACGAGATGATAATACGCTTCCTCGTAAACGTCAGCCATGAAACCCTCCTTAGTCAAGCCGTTGGCGGCATCCAAACCGTTGGCGGCATCCAAACCGTTGGCGGCATCCAAACCGTTGGCGGCATCCAAACCGTTGGCATCGTCCAAACCGTTGGCATCGTCCAAACCGTTGGCATCGTCCAAACCGTTGGCATCGTCCAAACCGTTGGCGGCATTTAAGAACCGGCACGCCGCAGGCATTTAGGCACCGGCACTGGAAGTGCCGGCCTACCCCCTGTGAAAACCGCTACGCGGTTGAAGACGCGGCGCAATCATTCGCGCTCTCACGGGCTGGTCCTCAGTCGCGGAGCGACTTTCACGGGGGTAGGCCGGCTCTTCAGAGCCGGTTCCCTTGTTCTTCCCTACCGCCCCGGCGTCAGCGTCAGCGACTTCAGGTTCATCGGCTGCCAGCCGCCGGTGACTGGATGCACGGAGATATTGACCGAGCCGGTGGTGGCGACCGTGAGCACCCCCAGGTCTACAACCCGGTACTTAGCGTAGTCACCGGTGTTTGGGGCGAGGCCCGACAGCGACTGACCAGCAACGGGGGTCGTAGACGGCGGAGTGACAGAGTTCGGGTGACGCCGCACTGGCATACCCGCCGCGATCGTGAACGAGCCGCTGCCCACGGCGGCAATCTCCGCCGTCACCTGGAACCGGCCTGACTTGGTGATCTGAACGGGCCATTCCACCCAGTCGGCGGGGTTGGTCCAGAAGCCCAGGTTGTCGTGCCCGCTGCCCGACTCATACTGCACCGCGCCGTGCGTCTCGGCGTCGGCAGCGGCCAGGTGGAGCACGCCGGAGGCGTCCTGACCGAGCACGGGCGGCAGGACATGAGGCGCCCCCTGGATCTTCAAAACGACCGTGGAACTGACGGGGTCAGGCGCATTCGTCGGAACCGTCAGTTGGACGCTACTCGGATCGTACATGGGCACGGCGTTGTTCACGCCTCTCAGAACGGGAGCCGCTGAAAAGGGAACCGCGCGCCTACCGTCCAGCAGGTACGCCGAGAGAACCCGGTTGGTCAGGTCGGGTACGAGTAATTTGCCCCCAGCGGGCCAGTCGAAGACGTGCAGGTACAGGGTCGTGTTCGCGCCGTCCGCCTTCTGTGTGCAGCGGCCCCAGGGCAATTTCTTGAAGGGGGACGCCGACGAGCCGTAGACGGCCTCGCCGTTCGTCTTCATCCACTTCCCGACGGCGGCCAGCCGCTCGACTTCGGGCGCGGGGATGATGCCCTGGGCCGTCGGGCCGACGTTGAGCAGGTAGTTGCCGCCCTTGGAGGCGATGTCTATCAGGTTGCGGAGCAGCGTGTCCACGCTCTTGAAGTTCGTGTCGTCGGTCTTGTACCCCCAGGTGTCGTTGATCGTCATGCAGGTTTCCCAGTCGCGCCCGCCGGGGTAGCCGGTGGCGGGGATGTTCTGCTCCGGCGTCTCGGTGTCGCCGGGGACGCCGCCGCCCAGCCGGTTGTTGGTGATCAGGCCGGGGTCCTGCGGGAACGAGGCCGTCAGCAGACGCACCTGGTCGGGCGTGAACGGCCCGTTGATATCCCACCAGAGCACGGCAGGGTGGTAGCGGGTGAGGAGTTCATTGACCTGGGGCGCGGACACGGTCTTGACGTAGGCGTCGAAGTCGCCCTTTTGGGCGGGGTCCCAGGCCGGCCCCGCCGTGCCGCCGCCCGCGTGGTGCCAGTCCAGGTTCTGCGAGTAGTAGACGCCGAACTTGATCCCCGCCTTCTTGCAGGCCGCCGCCATCTCCCCGATGGGGTCGCGCTTGAAGGCAGTCTTGGCGTTGATGTTGTAGTCGTCCACCTTCGTCGGGAACATCGCAAAGCCCTCGTGGTGCTTGGCCGTCATCACGATGTATTTCATGCCGGCGGCTTTGGCGACGCCGACCCAGGCGTCCGCGTTGAACTGCTCCGGGTCGAACTGGCCGGCATAGGCGGCGTAGTCGGCGACGGGGATATGGGCGGAGTGCATGATCCACTCGCCGATGCCGCCGACCGGCTGGCCGTGGTAGCGCCCGGCGGGGACAGCGTACAGCCCCCAATGGATGAACATGCCGAACTTGGCCTCGCGCCACCACTTCATGCGCGCGTCCCGCTGCGCTTTGGTCTCGTTCGCGTGGGGATCAACCGAAGGAGACGTTTGGGCGAGCGCGGGGCCAGGCAGGGCAAAGGCGGCGAGCAGCGCGGCGGCGAGGGCGGCAGCGCACAAAGGGCGGAGTGTCTTCATGGGCCATTCTCTTTTCATGGGCCATTCTATCATGCGCGGGGGCAGGCGTCAAGCGGCGGCGCGGGAGGCATCCCAACTAGGAACCGGCTCTGAAGCTAGGAACCGGCACTGGAAGTGCCGGCCTACCCCCGGTGAAAGTGCCTCCGGCACTGAGGAAGGGCGCGATGAACGGAAGGGCGCGATGAATTGCGCCCCTACGGATGTGCCCTACAGGTGCGGCTTCAACCGCGTAGCGGTTTTCACCGGGGGTAGGCCGGCACTTCCAGTGCCGGTTCCTGTTCTTCTGCGGGCGGCGGACGCTTCCCGAACGCGACATAGGGCAGCAGCAAGCCGCCCATCATATGGTTCTTCTACTCCCCCAGAATTGGGGGTGGGGGGCGATCCGGTCCCTTTCCCTACAGCAGCGCCCCATGTTTCTTCAGAACTTCCGCGATGCGCCGCACTTCGATGTTGTGCTGCACATCCCGAATGCGCTGCACATCCACATCGTCCTCCAGGTGATCCCAGGGCTGCGCGAGTCCGAGCGCGGTTTGTCCCCGGTGATCCCGGACGTTGACCGCCGCGCCCGCCGCGATCAAAGCCTGCACTGCGCCCACGGTGCCGATTTGGGCGTCGTGCATCAGGGCCGTCTGTCCCTCGTGATCCCGGAGGTCAACCTTCGCCCCGTGGGCCAGCAGCAGCTTTGTCAGGCGCGAATTCGTGGCCCACATCAAGGCGGTGCTGCCATAATTGTTCTCGGCTTTGACGTTCACGTCTGCCCCTGCCCGCAGCAGCACGGCCGCCGTCTCGGTCGGGTCGAAGTCGTATCCGGGGGAACCGATGACCGCAAGAAACAAGGCGGGGGAAGGCCCGCAGTCTTGCGAGCGGGCGTCCTTACAGCCGGCATCGGAGTCGGGAATGAAGCCGACGGCGTTGGGGTCTGCGCCGCGCCGGAGCAGCCTCTCCACGCGAGCGGTATCCCCCTGGGAGGCCGCCACGCAGAGCGCCTGATTCAAGCGCGCGGCCCGGATCTGCGCGTAAACCAGCCCTGCGGCCAGGCCGATCCCAGCGGCCAGCAGTGTCAGTGTTCGAGCAGTTTTTGTCATGGGGTCAGTCTCGTTCACTCATTGCGGCTTCCGCTGACGTTCCTGCCGGAGACGGGCGCGCGTCTTCACCTGATCAATGGCCCAGTCCAAAGCCTCGCCGCTGGACATGACGACCAGACGGGTGTTGGGCGGCCCGATCTGCGGGTTTCTGAGCAGGTGCTTTTTGTCGTAAGTGACCAGCACCTCACAGTCTCGCTCGATGGCCGCCGCCAGGACTTCGGCATCAGGCCGGTAGTTCGTCAGCCCAACACACATCTGGATCGCTGCCTCGTCAGGGTCCGCCGTGGTCGCGACGTTCGCCACGACCAGGCTCTCGGCCAGGACGGCTCGCATTCTTGGGTAGTCCTGCTCCGTGATGCCGTGTAGCACGCCTTCCGTCTCGCGGAGCGTGTGCCTGCCGGTCCAGAGGGTGATGAGGCTTACCTCGCCCATCTTGAACAGACGCCTCCCCGGTGACGCCGGATCGTTTGAAAGCAGGGCGGCGATGATGAGGGAAGCATCCAGAAAGAGCTTCGGCGGTGCGAGGTCATCCATGATCGCTCACTCGGTTTCGCGGCGCATCTTATAGAGCGCTTCCATCGCCGTCTCCAGGGTTGCCCCGTGGCTTGTCAAAATCGCCCGCATCTCGTCGAAGTTCTCATCCAACCGTGTGCGCTTCCGCTTGGCCTTTGGCAGCCCGAGGAAGCGGCGTTTGCCTGCGTCCAGTCTCTTGGTCATACTTTGCTCCTGTTTCAGTGACCTCACGAAGACAGCCCGCCACGGGTGGTCGCGCCACGGAATGAATTCCGAGGCTCGGAAGTGCCCGCCGTCCAGGGGACGGAAAGACAGGAAGGCCATATGCGCCGGGACGTCCTGCTCTTGCGTCCCCTGGACGCTGGGCACTCGGCAGCCTCGGGTTTCAACCCGTGGCACACGCCGCGCAACGCTCAACCTGTGGCACATCCCGTGTGTCGCCTATTTCCCCCTACAATGCCCCGAAGAAGACGCACTTGCCGCCGGGGGCGTCGAACGTCACGTCTATGCGCGCCCCGCCGCTGGGGAGGGGAGTGACCGTGACGCCGGGCATGGCCCACGTTTGGGCACTGACGGGGGAGTGGGTCAGGCAGGTGTAGGTCCCGCGCGCGCCGGCGAAGACCGAAACGACGCCCCGGCCCGTGTTTGGGTCTATCTTCTCGTAGACTTCGGGGCTGCCGCCGACCGCGCCGGTGCGGGTGAGCGTCGCCCGCGTGATGTCAGGGCGGACCTGCTTGTAAGCCGCCAGCGCCGCCCCGAAGCGCCGGATGCCGTCGTCCGAGAGCCGCAATAAATCGCCCCAAATCCCGTTCTGGCCGAGCACGAGGGAGGCGATGTTGAGTTCCTGATTCGATTGGGGGTCATCGGGCAGGTAGTGGGTCAGGAACAGGACGCTGGGCACCCACTTGTCGTAGGTCAGGGGCGTCCGGCAGACCCAGGCGCGGGCGGGGCCGGGAAAGAAGAACAGGTTGACATTGCCGTCGGCGGGCGGCTTCATGTCGTAGTTGTGGGAATACGGGCCGTTGTTGATTAGAAAATACTTGCCCGCCGACAAAAAGCCCAGGCCGACCGAGCGCCCGCCCTCGGTGATGTCGAAGTCCACGATGGCCTGGGGGCAGGCGGCGCACAGCTTATTGACGACGCGGGCCATGTAAGACACTTGCTGGAAGGCATAAGAGTCCGCCCGCTCCCGCTCGGTGTTCTGGGCCGTTCCATGGAAATGATGGGGCGAGTCACACCCGTACTGGCCGATGGCGTCCCACTTGAAGTAGGTGACACCCACCTCGCGGGCCAGGCGGATCAGCTCGTCGGCGAATGCCTCCCAGTAGCGCGAGACCAGGCACAGGTCGTGGCTGGCCTCGGTCTCCCAGACCTCGTGCGGCTCGCCCGGCTTGCCGCCGCGCGTCATCACGCAGTCCGTGTGGTCTTGGTACATCCGGCTGGACACGGCGGCGTGGGTGGGGCCGAACCACAGGCCCAGCGTCATGCCATAGCCGTCCAGCTTCCCCTTGATGCTTTGCAGGCCGTCGGGGAACCGGGACAGGTTGACCTGCCAGTCGCCGGTCTTCTCGTACCAGCCGGTGTCCAGGACGAAGACATCAATGCCCATTTTGTGCGCGACTTCGATCTCGGCCTCGATCCGGTCCTGCCGCATGGACTCCAAATAGGGGCTGCCGTACCACCAGCGGCTGCGCTCCTGGAAGTTCCAGGTGTTGTAGAAGACGTAAGGCTCTCGCGATGCGGCGTTCTGAGTGACATACCGGAGCAGGAAGTCGCGGAAAGCACGGGCCAGGTCGTCCTCGGTCCCCGCGACGGCCCCGACGTGCAGCCACGGCGTCTCGTAGCCGCCGGCGGGCTGCCCGTCATAGTAATTCCCCTTGACCGCTTGCAGAGAGACTGTGCGGCTTAGGCCAAGCGCACTAAGCTGAAAGCGCAGGAAGGCGTCGGGCGACTGCGACCCATGCTCATAGGCCAGCAGCAGCGCATGGGTATCCGAGGCCCCGACGAGGATCGGTCCCATCGCCGTCAACCCTTCGGCAAACTGCGCTTCCTCGACCGCGCGCTCCGAGACGCAGTAGGAATGCACCCTCTCATTGAACTCGGCCAGCCGCACCTCGGTGACGGAGGGGAGGACGCCGAACGACGTTTGGAGGTACGTCAGCGCATCTGCGCCGTCCGTCTTGGTCAGCCGCCGCCCCGCCGCGTCGCCCAGCTCATACCGGAAGCGCACGATGGGGCTGTCCGGGGCGACCTGCCAGACGACGGCGAGCGTCAGGCTGGGTTCACCCGCGACGGTCCCCCGCCATCGGTGTTCGGCGGTGCCATTGGGTAGCGTCCGCGCTGCGCTGTCGGGCCGGAGCGTATAAGAGTCCGCCGTGACAGTCCGCCCGTCCATCTCGAAGACGGGCGGGGCAAACGCGAACGGCTCCCCCGTGGCGGCGACGGTGTAGGTCCAGAGGGCGCCGGGCGTCGTGCCCGGCGAGATCGTCAGCGAGTCCGTGGTAATGGGGTTGGACATGGGGACGCTATTCGCGACGCGGGGCGCGGGTTCCTGCGCGGAAGAGGGACACCGGCACTGGAAGCCCTCCGCGTCTCGGTTATTGGGGTGGTCTGCCATTGCATTGCCGGCCTACCCCCGTGAAAACCGCTGCGCGGTTGAGGACACACCCGCAGGGCACATCCGTAGGGGCGCGATTCATCGCGCCCTTCCGTTCATCGCGCCCTTCCTCAGTGCCGGAGGCACTTTCACCGGGGGTAGCCCGGCTCTTCAGAGCCGGTATCGTGCTTTACGGGCGGGCCGCCGCCCTCGGGACGGGCCTGGGGGCCGACTTCGGTGCGTTCGGGTTCATGCCCGGCGGTAGGGAGGGTCGGACGGGAACGACGAGGTGGACGGGGATCTGTTCCTGCTCTTCCCGGAGCGTGATCTGGAGCGTCAGTGTCTTGAGGCGGCGCGGCAGTGGGGTCGCCGTCAGCACGTCGAAGCCCTCGCGCCAGGAGTAAGGCGGCAGGGATGAGGGCGGCAGGGATGAGGGTGGCAGGGGCGTCCGCTTCGGGGTCTGCGGGGACCAGACCGAGAGCCGCAGGAGCGAGTAGCTGGCCCGCGCCAGCGGCCGCGCGTCCACGCCGCCGGGCGGGGCGACCGCCCCGGCGTAGGGGTCGGGGCGCGTGCTGTCCCAGGACGCGAGGAGCGGCGCGGTCCCCTGGGGCGGGGCGGCCACGCGGGGCGCGTCGCGTCCGGCGTGCTGCCCGGACACGAAGCCGGGAGGCATGCGCCACGCCAGCAGAAGCTCGGCGTTGCCCCGGTCGTACCACCAGTCCTGGCCTCCGGGCCGCGCGCCGGTCGTGTCGCGCCGGCCACGACGCCCGTTCAGCACCGTGACGGCGATGCCGGACGGGGTTGTTTGGGTCTCGGGACGCCGCCACACGAGGCGGTCCCCGCCGAAGCCCGCGTCGCGGACCACTTCGGCGTCGTGGAAGGTCAGCGTTTCCGTCCGCTCGCCCGACCGGAGGGCGGCCCCGTCAATCTTGATCCAGTGCTGCTGGCCCGGATAGGCCGCGCCGACTTCGCCGTCCTCAAGCACCCAGTCTTTGGTGCCCGTCCAGGCGCGGGTGAGGGCGAGAACATCGGGGGGGCGGGTGGCGACGGGCGACAGGGAAGGCGACGCGCTCCACTGCGGCGTCGTCCCATCCAGACGCAGTACCCAGGACTGGCCGGGCGGGCTGGGCGACGCGGCGCGCGCCAAAAGCAGGCAGCGGATCGTGGGGACGCCCGTCCCGCCCTTCCCAGCCGAACGAGAGGCCGACGAAATGCGGCGTGGGCTGCGCCACGAGGGAGACGGCCCCGAACGGGTAGACGTGGCGGCTGCCGTCGTTTGGGATCGCGAGCGTCTTGACGCCCAGGCCGCCCCGGACACCGATCCACAGGCCGATGCCGCCTGCCGTAGCGCGGACGAACAGGTTCCGCGCCACGGCGAACGGCTGGGCCGCCCTGCGGGGTGGCGCGAGGGCGTCGGGAAGCGGCGCGAAGCCCGGATGGGTGAGGCGCGTCACGACCAGCAGGGTGAATCCCGCCTGCGTCGGGGCGCCCGCCGCCACGCGGGGGGCCGCCGGTGCCCCCGCGCCCGGCGTTTCTGCGCCCGGCGTTCCTGGGAGGGAGCCGCCGCTCGTCAGGACCGCCGTCCGCCCCGGCGTCCCAAAGCTGCCGTCCGGCAGCGCGATTGGCCCCCCGGTCCGGGACAAGCGCGGGGACACGAGGAGCCACAATGCGGCGAGAGGGATCAGGAGCAGCCCGCCGGTCGCCAGCAGGGCGCGCGGGTCACGTTTGGGGACGGTCATAGGACCTCTTGCGTCATTGGCGTCAGGAACCCACCCCGCCGGGAAAACTCCTCCCGCCGGGTTTAGGCGGGTTCCGGCCCGCCCCAGTATAGCACCACGCCGCCAGGGTGTCAATGACACAGGAGAGTCAATGACACAGGGCATGGCCGGGGCGCAAGGGTGGCGCCCTGGCCGGGTTTTCCTCGGGCCGCGCCGCCGTCTTTCGGGCCGCATCCAGGGCCGTCTTGAGCCGGGCCGCGCCGCTCCGGTTCACGGCGCACTGGCTGCTGCCGAGTGGCGCTCCCACTTGCCCTGTTCCTGATTTCTCTGTTCCTGCTTGCCCTGTTCCTGAAGCCGCAGGCAAAACGGGCCGCGCGCCGGTCGGAGTCTTCTTTGAGATCATCTCAGGAGTCTTCTCTGAGAGAGTTTGCGGGAACCGCGCAGACTTGCTTGCGGCATTACCGCGAACATATGTTCGCTTACTCGGCGATCCAGTTCGCGTCACCGGCGCAGGCTGCGCCGGGAGGGGCTGCGCCGGAAGGGGCTGCGCCTGGACGTGCGCCCACAGGCGGCGCTGCACCGCCGCCGCGTCCAGCCGGAAGTGCAGCGTGGCGGGGAGGCCGCGCCGCTCTTCCTCCAGGACGCCCAGGGCGCGCAGCCGGCGGCGCGCGGTTTCGGTCTCGGCGCGGGTCAGCCCGGTCTCCTCGGTGATCTCGCGCTGCGACTTCCAGAACCACCCGCCCGCCCGGCCCCGGACGGTGGGTGTGCCGGACCAGAACCAGAACTGGGACAGCAAAATCCCGCAGGCCGCCCCGCCAAAGACGCGGGCAAAGCACGGGCGATGGGCGACCACGCGGCCTTCCCCCAGCAGCCCCGCCACCGCCCGGACAGCCTCGGGCGGCAGCGCCGCCAAGTCCTCTCCGGCAGGGGCGCTATGGGTGGGAATAGGAGCAGGAACGGGGTGCAGCATGGAACAGGACCCTCCTCGGAACACGGTCGGGTCCATTATGGCACATGCAGGTATATTTGTCTACTACTTTTAGAACAGTCGCCGCCAAATGGCAGCCGGAGGCAGCTTTCTAGCCGTCCTGCGGCTCGACTGCCCAGGGGTTCTCTTGAGTGTTGACGATTTTGGCGAGGTCACGGATCACGTCGCGGAAGACGTTCTTGTTGGCGGTCTTGGACGCATCGGGATCAAAGGCGACGCAGACCAGCGCGTGGGCCGGGTTGTCCGGCAACTCCGGGTCGTCCCGGATGGGATCGGGGAGGATGTCGGCGACGCCGGGGATAGATCGCACTTCCCCGGCTGACAGGCGTATCACCCAGACTGCCGCCGGGGCCAGATGGGGATCCGCGCGCCGCGTCAGGTCGGGATTAAAGCCCCGCAGCTTCGCCCGATCCACCGACAGGCGGTACTGCCCCGCGAACGGCTGACCTTCCTCCACAGGACGCTGTGAAAAAGCTTGCGCCAACACCTGAAGCCGCCCCTCGCCGCGCTGAAAATGGGGTGGGTTCCGGTCCCGCAGCACCCGGTAGTAGAGCAGTTCATCGTCTGTGACTCCGTCTTCCGGCTCCCCGCCCTCGGCGGCCATGTCGTGCGTCATCGCTCACCCACTCATCGCCCACCCGCACGGTCACTCACTAAGCCAGCGCATCAGGTCCACCTGGGCCTCCCCCAGCGGTGCCTCCCCATGTGTGTGCCGGGTCGGCCCGTCGCCGTCAAGGGATTGGTGAAACTCCGCCGCGTCCCCCTCCACATAGACGATCAGCGACCTGTTCCCGGCCCACCACTCGAAGACGACCTCGCCCTCGGCGCTGGCCGTGACGTTGGGGGCACACCAGTGGACGCCCGCCGATTGGCACTGTTGCCACTGCGCTTCCAGCCACAGCCGGGCGTGCCGGACCGACTCCGCCGCCGGGGGAAGCGCATCGGAGCCGTTCCAACCCGCGCGCAGATTTTGGAGCGCGGACACCTGGCGCAGCGACTCGGACAGCGCCGCCCGCTCCGGCGTCTCGCCGGGCAGAGGGCGCGGGACCGCGCGGGGATCATCGGGAACGGAGAGGACCTTTGACATTGGTATCACTTTCCTAGGACGGCAGGGCCTTTCGTCAGGCCGCGCCTCCTCCCCATTGTACCCGGACCGGGCCATTCTCCGCCCGTGACTGATGAGGCGATCAGGCCGCAAAGAGGTATAATGGCGGCATGAGCGAAGTGATCTCCTCTTACTCCCCCTCGTCCGTGGCTGGTGTCCCCACTAATGGAGAGGTTTATGTCTTCGTCGGGATGTTCCAGGGGCTGATCAGCGAGGTAGAGGTCTACCGGGCGGCGGCGGACGTTGATGCTGCCTTCCTGCGCTTCTGCGGCGTCTCCTATGACGACTTCGAGACAGAGCGCGCCGAACTCAGCTTCAAGTTCGAGGGCAGCACTATCTACGTTGTGCCGGTGCGATAGCTGGGCGCTATCGTGTTTTGACGTGCCAAGCATCTATGTCTTCATAGGTGTAGTGGGAGCAGAGTTTGGACAGACCAGACACCTCAAAAGTGCGCCGCGAAACGTGGCGTAGGAACGTGTTCAAACGGTTGATGTCGGTGACAATGCTAGCGGACGGCACGGCGGCGTCTATCAGGACATCGTTGAGGCGCAGAAGCCCACTGTAGATCGTAGTTGAGTGTTCCACTTCGAACATCGCTTCCAGCCGGTGACGGTTATGATGGAGCCACAGCACGTCAATGTTTTCGAGGACCGGCAGAGTCGCACGAGGCATTACCATTTCTAGGCGGTCTGCACACCTCTCCCCAAGTGGCTTTCCCTCGACCAAGACGCTGCGATCCGCGCGCGGTATCCACACATCGAAGCCCTGTCGAAGACCAATTTCTTTGATCTTCATCTGTATCAACATATGCTGGCGATCCGGCGTGGCGTCCAAGACGGGCGTTCTGGGGGCTGTCAGCGGTACGCCGAGAAATGCGCCGAGGCCGACACGTCCAACGCCAGCCAAAATCAGCTCCGGAGTCTCCGAGAACGAGATTTGCAGTTTATACGACCCGTCCTGCGCCGCATGAGCCGGTTCCAGGAACTCCAGCATCCGGTGCAGCGGGATGAGTAGAAGGTCTTCCGGCACATCCGTATGGAATACCACGGCGGCTTTCGGCTGTTGCTGCAAGTATCTTAGATCAATGGTACGCAGGCCATAAAAGCCGAGGATTTTTGCGCCTTTGACATGGCGGCGTGAATATCGGACGTACAGCGCCGTTCCGTCTTCCGTGCGGTAAAGCGAGTTCCCCTTAGCCGTCCGTGTTGCCCGGCCTAGAACGACTTCCAGCGCAGTGAGGCTAGCGATTTTACTCTCGTTTGCCATGCAGCTAAACCCCCGCCTCCATCCGCATGGTCTTAGAGATCAGGCGGTGGTCGTCCGGCACATAGTAAGACGTTCTCCGCTCCGCCCACCCGTGCTGCTCCATCTCCTGCTTGAACGCGATGTTCATGTCCATCGGGCTATACAGCACCCGGTCTACTTTCGTTTTCTCTTTGGAGATTTTCGTCAGACAGAAAGCTGCGTCCACGGACGCGATGACCTCTTTGATCTCACGCCATATCCGGCGCTGATGCACCCGGATATGCTCGTAGCCGTTGAGGTGGGAATAAAACTGCGTGATCTGCATGGTCCTATTATGACAGACACGTTATGACAGACACGCGCCCGGAAGGCAACACGGCTCCGCCTCACGCCGGCCCCACCGTCACCGGGCCGAACTCGCCGTAGCCCGTGTCCGCCAGCAGGCCGACGGCACCGCGCGTCAGCAGGTCATCCCCCGAGGCGGTCAGCGTCACGTCGCCATAGGTGGCGCTGAGGCCGCTTTCGGCCACGGTCAGGGACAGGGGCTGGGCCTCTTCCAAGGCCCACGTCGCCTCGGACTCGGCCAGGACGCGGTAAATATCGTCGCGCTGCTCGATCAGGCGCACTGTATGGTCTTCGTCCAGAATGAGCGCCACATACCGGCGCAGGCCGCGCACGGCCCCAAGCAGGCCCAGCCGCCTCGCTAGGTGCGGGAGCACGCGCGTCGAAACCGTGTAGCCTGTCCATTCCCACTCGCCCTGCGTCACCATCCCCACGCCCTCGTTCTGGATGATCCGGTAGGGGTGGCTGCCCCAGCCCTCGAACTGCGACACGGCGCTGGCCCACGCCCGCTTCCACAGGTCCCCGTGCGCGGCCCGGCCCAGCGTGACGGTCGGGACGCCGCCCCAGGTCAAGCGATCCACGAGGACAAGGCCCGACGCAGGTGTGCCCGAACGGACGGGCGCGAGTTCGACGCCGACAGGCGCGAGTTCGACGCCGACAGGCGCGAGTTCGACGCCGACGGCGGCGACGGGCTGGCCCGCCGTGTCGGGGACGAGAAGTGTCAGACGGGCCGCGCCCCCGGCCACCAGCGCCTGCGCCTCGCCCCGGTGCAGTGTCAGCGCATTCCCTTCCCCGTAGACGCCGACGTACAGGCGGGCCGTGACCGGGGCGGACAGGTCTGCGCCGCCTTCGACCTGGGCCGTGACGGCCTGGCCCGTGTAGAGGGTGGGGGAGCAGACCAGGTCGTAGCCGCCCTGCCCCAGCGCGGACGGCGGGATGAAGGTCGCCGTGCCCGCCCGCGCGGCTTGGCCCGGCGCCAGCCTGTCCAGCCGCAGAGCCAGCTTGCCAGCTTGGTTGCCGACCGTCAGCAGGGCCGGGTCTTCCGCCTCAAACCCCTGGACCGAACCCGGCAGGGAAAAGTGGAACCGCGCGCCGTCCTTCGGCGCCACGGCGGCCTGACCGGCCAGGCCGCGTCCCATGTTCACCAGGGCATAAGCCTCACGCACGGCGTCCGTGATGCAGCGCCCGCCGTCCGCCGTGGGAAGGAAAATCCGGTCGGCCACCGGCCCGCGCCAGTTCGGGCCGGCATCCAGCCCCGCCAGCCCGTTCTGGATGCCCAGCAGGCAGCCGACGTTGCCCGAGTTGCAGTCGGTGTCCCAGCCTGCGGTGTTGGTGATCATCAGGGACCGCTGGAAGTCGCCGCGCCCGTGCAGAAGGCCCAGGAGGATGACCGCATGGTTCGGGACCATGTGGCAGTTGCCGGTGAACTTGTCGTAGCCGTACTGGGCCTGGATCTGTTTCAGCGTCGCCCGCCAGTCGTCGCCGCTAACCGCCGCCCACCCGCGCACGTCGCCGATGAGCCGGCGGATCACGCTGTCCGGGGGAATCAGGCCCGCCGCCGTGTCCAGCAGCGCATCCAGGTCGCGCGTTACGAACGCCTGTGCTTCCATCGCCGCCAATGCCTGCGCGCCGTATTTCGCCTCGCCGTCGTGCGAGACCGAAGCTGCCAGGCCGGCGAAATGGGCGGCCTTCTCGGGGTCCCCCGGACAGACCATCCCCCAGCCGTCAATGAAGATCTGCGCCCCGATCTGCTCGGCGACAACCTTGCCGTTGGCGGCGATGGAGCCGCTGTCCGGCGCGCGCATCCCCGCTTTGAGCCGCAAAAAGGCCGTGTGCTCGGTGGACATGCCCAGCCCGCCCCACCACAAAATGGTCCGGCCCTCGACAAGCGTGTTGCGCCACCAGTCGCCGATCTGGGCGGCGCTCAAATCGGGATCGTTGCCGTTCTCCGACAGCGCGCGGACAAATGTGAACGTCCCTGAGATGTCGTCATCGGTGACGACCAGGGGCGCGTTCAGCTTCTCGTGGACGTAGTAATCCACCTCGCCCAGCTCGCGCTCGATGCGCTCGTTCGACCAGCCCTCGAAAGGTCGGCCCAGGTAGACGCCGATGATCTTGCCCAGGACGCCCGCGTAGACGCGCTGCTCATAGTCGGAAGGAAAAGGCATGGAGGACTCCAATGTCTGCGGTTTGTTGGGGCGCAGTTCGCCGGCGCGGCGGCGTTCTCCTGCTTTCTGCGGGCGATGGAAGTCGCCCCCAATAATTTCGGGAGCCGCTTGACAGACACCTGGCGGCGGTGTATAATACCGAAACACTGATTAACCTATCGGTTAATTTAGTAGTCACTTGATGTCAAACCGAAAGGAAACTGTCATGCCCCACACCCTCCAAGAATTCGCCGCCGACGCCGCCCGGCGCGCGGCCAAAGACCTGCTCGACGCGGCTCTGCTCCTGCCGGACGATAGGCGCGGGTGGCAGCCGCTGGGCAAAGGGCGCTCCGCGCTCGACCAGCTCGCGGAGTGCGCGATGATCAACGGGGGCACGGTGGAGATCATTCAGAGCCACCAGTTTCCCGTGACCGACATGGAGGCGTGGATGCAGGCGAAAACCAATCTGGCGGAACACTGGGAACAGTGCGCCGCCCTGCTGCAATCCAGCGCCGCCCAGGCCGCCGAGGCCATCCTGACCGTGACGGACGATCAGCTTCCTCTCGAAATCGTCATGCCGGCGCAAGGGGGACCCTTCAGCCTGGCGCAGATCATCTTCTACCCGTACTGGAACATGACCTACCACCAGGGGCAGATCACCTACATTGGGTCTCTTACCTAAGTCGCCGGCCCTGAAGAGCCGGGCTTCATGGGCGGCAGGAGGACTTTGAGGACTCGCCGCCGGGGTGGCCGCAGCACCCGACCTAGGGGGAGCGCCGGATCAATCGTAGGGGTCTCAGCAGTTTCAAGTTAGATCAGCAGTTTCAAGATGTCATCCGACCAACTCAACGCCACCTTCGCCGCCCTCGCCGACCCGACGAGGCGCGCGATCCTTGCGCGCCTTGCCGCTTCGGGCGAGACATCGGTGACCGAGCTGGCCCGTCCGTTCGAGATGAGCCTGCCCGCCGTCACCAAGCACCTCAAGGTGCTGGAAGGGGCGGGCCTGATCGCGCGCGGTCGCCAGGCGCAGTGGCGGCCCTGCCGGCTCGACGCCAAGCCGCTCCGGGAGGTGGCCGATTGGGTGGAGCCGTACCGCCGGTTCTGGGACGAAAGCCTGGACCGCCTGGAGGGCTACCTCCGCGAGAGTCAGCCCGAGGAGTAGGAAAATGACCGAAACGAACCGCAGCCCAACGAACCGCAGCCCAACAAACCGCAGCCCAACAAACCGCAGCCCAACAAACCGCAGGGTCGAGACGCGCGGGCGCGAACTCGTTCTGACGCGCATCCTCGATGCGCCGCGCGCCCTCGTCTTCCAGGCGTGGACCGACCCCGCGCGCCTGGCGCAGTGGATGGGGCCGCGCGGCTACACGGCGACCGATCTGGAGCACGACCTGCGGCCCGGCGGCGCGTGGCGCACCTGCCTGCGCCCGGACGACGGCGGGGATAACCTGTGGCAAAGCGGCGTCTACCGCGAGATCGTGGAACCCGAGCGCCTCGTCTTCACCTTCGCCTGGGACGGCCCCGACGGTCGTCCCGGCCACGAGACCCTGGTGACGGTGACGCTCGCCGACGAGGCGGGGAAGACCAAGATGACGTTCCACCAGGCCATCTTCGAGTCCGTCGAGCGGCGTGACAGCCACCAGGGGGGCTGGAGCAGCGCGTTCGACCGTCTCGAAGAACATCTGACGATCTGGGACGATGTCCAGGACCACCCGGCGCGGGGCTGAAATCCCGCGCCTTTCAGAAAAGGAAACACACAAATGACACAGATCCACGCTTATCTCACGTTCAGCGGCAACTGTCGCGAAGCCATGACCTTCTACAAAGACTGTCTGGGGGGCGAACTGATGCTGCAAACGGTGGAAGGCTCGCCCCTGGCGGACCAGATGCCGGCGGACGCCGGGCCGAGCATCCTGCACTCCACGCTTACCCAAGACGCCGTCGTGCTGATGGCGTCCGACATGTCCCTGGGTCCCGTGACCCAGGGAACTGCCGTGTCCCTCCTGCTCGATTGCAGCAGCGAGGAAGATATCCAGCGGATCTTCGCCGCGCTGTCTGCGGGCGGAGAAGTCAACAATCCTTTAGGAGAGATGTTCTGGGGCGCGACCTTTGGGGGGCTGACCGACAAGTACGGCGTCCACTGGCTGCTGAACCACGACAAAGCGCCGAAGGAATAGGGCGATTGCCTGGGAACCAAGAGAGGGCAGGCACGAGGAGGGCAAGGGCAGGCGTGGGCACCTGCCCCTACGCGCACCGGATTTGCGCCGATGCCTTCTGTCATGGGGCTGTCATGGGGAGGGGCAACCCCCCCATGCCTGCCCTCTTTTGGTTCCCAGGCAATCGCCCTGATTAGCCAGGCGTCCGGTGTCACGATATTGACGCTTTTGGTGTATAATGGTACGAATACCAATGCCAAGACGCCGCTGTCATGGCCGGCTCTCTTGCGGCGCCCAGCGCCGGGCCGACGCTTCCAGTCCGCGCGTTCCTCCTCCCGCTCTTTCACCGAGTCACCGTCGATTCGCTCTCAATTGGATACGGAAAGACAGTCAGACAGGAGAAATCATGCCCCGATTCCCGTTCACCTTCCCCGGCGCGGCCCTCGCCGGGGCCGCTGCTTTCTGCGCGCTGATGGCGGCCCCCGGAGGGGCTGCCGCTGCCGGTTCGGCGTTCCCGCAGGTCGCCTTCACGCAGTACACGCTGCCCAACGGGATGCGCGTCATCCTCGCCCCTGACCCGCGCCCCGAAGCGCCGCCGGTCATCGCCGCCAATGTCACCTATGACGTCGGCTCGCGCTCCGAGCGTCCCGGCCGCAGCGGCTTCGCCCACCTCTTCGAGCACATGATGTTCCAGGGGTCGGCGAATGTCGCCAAGACCGAGCACATCCGCCTGATCCAGTCCAACGGCGGCTCCATGAACGGCACCACCAACCAGGACCGCACCAACTTCTTCGAGACCCTGCCCGCCAACCAGTTGGCGCTGGCCCTGTTTCTGGAAGCCGACCGGATGCACTCGCTGGACATCAGCCAGACCAATCTGGACAACCAGCGGCAGGTCGTCGAAGAGGAAAAGCGCCAGAGCTACGACAACCGCCCCTACGGGCACACCTACGAAGCCCTGCTGGACGAGGCTTACAGCGGGTTTGCCTACAAGCACACGACCATCGGCTCCATGGCGGACCTGGACGCGGCGACGCTGGACGATGTCCGGCAGTTTCACAGCCTCTACTACGAACCCAGCAACGCGGTCCTGACGGTCACGGGCCGCTTCGACGACGCGGCCGCCCGGACGCTGATCACGCGCTACTTCGGCCCCATCCCGGCGGGGACGCCGGCCCCGGCCACTGTCTTTGCCGAGCCGGCCACTTATCCGGGGGAGCGTCGCAAGACCCTGTCCGACCCGCTGGCCCGGCAGCCGCAGTATGTGTCCGCCTATGTCACCGTGCCGGGGAACAAACCGGACTACGACGCCCTGACGCTCCTGGGGAATATCCTGAGCAGTGGGAAGACCTCGCGTTTGTACCGGGCGCTGGTCGAGAAAGACCTTGTGCTCGGGGTCGGGGCCGGGCCGCAGGAATCTATCGGGCCGGGCCTGTTCACCGTCTCGGCCTCGCTCCCGCCGCGCGGGGAAGTGGCCGCCGTCGAAACCATTCTGGACCAGGAGATCGCCCGCGTCCAGACGGACGGCGTGACGCCCGACGAGCTGGCGAAGGCGAAGGTCGAGGAGCGGGTCGGGGCCGTCCGGGGGCTGCAAACCGCCCTGGGGCGGGCCGAGCGGCTGGGGCTGTACGCCGTGCAGTTCCATGACCCCAACCGCATCAACACCCTGCTGCCGGACCTGCAAAAAGTGACGGCGGCGGACGTGCAGCGGGTCGCCCAAAAGTACCTTGTCCCCGCCAACCGCGCGGTCGTCATCACCCTGCCCGCCGGCCCGACCATGCCGGGTGCGGCAGCCCCGACCACTGCCGCCCCGACCACCGCCGCCCCGGCCGCAGGAGGCGCCAAGTGAAACCGACACCAATGAACTCAACCAAAGGCATGAAATTGAAGACCCCTCGCTCCTTTCTTCCCAAGATTCTTCCGACGACAGTGGCCGGCGCGCTCGCCGCCCTGCTGCTCCCTTCCGGCGCGGCTCTGATGCCGCGCGCCGCTTGGGCGCAGGCGGCGGAGCCGGCCCCCGCCGCGACGGGCAAGGCGGCAAGGCCCAAAGACATCGCGCCGGTCGCCAAAGACATCCTCCGCGTCAAGCTGCCCCGCCCGCAGGAGTTCACGCTCCCCTCAGGCGGGGACAAGGCGGGAGGCGCGCGCGTGCTGGTGGTCGAAGACCACAAGCTGCCGCTGGTGACGATCACCGTCAGCCTGCGCGCCGGGGCGCTTTTCGAGGCCGCGCCCAAACCGGGCGTCGCCGACCTGACGGCGGACCAGCTCAATGAGGGGACGCGGACGCGGGACTACGCGCAGATCGCCGAGGCGACCGAGCGGATCGGCGCTTCGCTGGGCGCTTCGGCGGGGGCCGAGCGGGCCGTCGTCAGCGTCAGCGGCCTGTCGGAGAACACGGACGCGCTCATCGCCCTGCTCGCCGATGTCCTGCTGCACCCGACGTTCCCCGCCGACCGTCTGGCCAAGGCCAAGTTCCAGGCCGTGGCCCAGCGCGCCCAGGAGGAAGTGAACCCGCAGTTCCTGAGCGGCCAGCTCACGCGGCAGATCTTGTACGGCGCGGCCACGCCCTATGGCCGGCCCGCGCCCACCCCGGCGCAGATCCAGGGCATCACGCCGGGCGACCTGCGCGCCTTCTATGCGGAGCACTACCGCAACGCGCCGACAACCCTGATCGGCGTGGCCGGCGATGTCAAGGCCGCCGAGATCGCGGCGAAACTCAAAGCCGCCCTGGCGGGCTGGCAGGGAGCATCGGGGGCCGCCACCGCCCTTCCCGCCGGCACGTTCCGCCCCGAGGAAAAGACGGCCATCTACCTCGTAGACCGGCCCAATTCGGCGCAAACGCTGCTGACCTTCACGAACCTGGGCATCCGGCGCACCGACCCGGACTTTTTCCCGCTGACGGTGGCGAACTACATCCTGGGCGGCTCCTTCAACTCGCGCTTGAACCAGGACCTGCGCGAAGAGAAGGGCTACACTTACGGCGTCTCTTCGGGCATTTCCGCCCCCAAGTACCCCGGCACCTGGACCATGGGCGGCAGCGTCCGCAACGCCGTGACGGCCCCCGCCGTCGGCGGCTTCTATTCCGAGTTCGCAAAAATGCAAAGCGCGCCGGTGACGACGGCGGAATTGGACGCCGCCAAGCGGTCGCTGGTGGGCAGCTTCGCGCTGACCCTGGAAAGCCCGGCCAATGTCCTTTCGCGCCTGCTGGACGTGGTGGACTACGGCCTGCCCGCCGACTACTGGGACACCTACCCGCAGCGCATCCAGGCGGTGACGCCCGCCGACGTCCGGCGGGTGACGCAGACCTATCTGGGCACGGGCCGTGTCCAGGTGATCGCTGTCGGGGAGGGCAAGACGATCAAGTCCGCCCTGACCACTTACGGGCCGGTGACGACCCTGACGCCCCATGAGGTCCTGTACCCCAAGGGCCTCACCCCCGACGGCGCCCCGGCGCCCGGCGGGATTTGACGCCGCGCGGCGCAGGGCAAAGTAATTGGGGCCGGGGCCATCATGGCCCCGGCCCCGTTCTCGCGTGACAGGGCCGGTGCCTCTGCTTTGCATACACTCCATGAGAACGGAGCCAGGGGCCAAAAAAGGAAAAACCTGCCGCCGGGGCGAATAGGCTTCCGAAACCAGAGAGCGAGGGAGCGACACATGGCGGACATTGCGCGTCGGTTTGAGACGAACCCGATTTTACGGCCTTCCGATGTCAAGCCGAGCCGGGAAGGGCTGGAAGTGGAGTGCCTGCTGAACCCCGGCGCGTTTCGGTGGCAGGGCAAAACGTGGCTGCTGCTGCGGGTGGCGGAGCGGCCCCAACAGGCCGAAGGGCGCATCTCGACCCCTATCCTGGACCCGCACGCGCCCGGCGGCATCGCCATCGTCAATTACAGCCTGGACGACCCTGACGTGGTCTACAAAGACCCGCGCGTCTTCCAGTACCAGGGCAAAAGCTACCTGACGACTTTGTCGCACCTGCGGCTGGCGTCGTCCGAAGACGGCGTTCACTTTCAAGTGGAAGAAACGCCGACATTGGTGGGGCGGGGCGAACTGGAGTCGTTCGGCATCGAGGACAGCCGCGTCTCGGAGATCGAAGGGCGGTTCTACCTGACCTACACCGCCGTCTCGCCGTCCGGCATCGGGGTCGGGATGAGCAGCACTAGGGACTGGAAAGACTTCACCGCCCACGGCATGATCATTTCCCCCTCCAACAAGGACTGCGCGCTGTTTCCCCAAAAGGTCGGCGGCGAGTACCTGTGCCTGCACCGGCCCTCGAACCTCTACATCGGCGGGCCGTTCATTTGGCTGGGACGCTCGCCGGATTTAGTCCATTGGGGCAGCCACCAGTGCCTGATCTGGACGCGGCCCGGCTTGTGGGACGGGGCGCGGATCGGGGCGGGCGCGGAGCCGATCCTGACCGAGCGCGGGTGGCTGGTGATCTACCACGGCGCGGACGACGCGCCGCGCTACTGCCTCGGCGCGCTGCTGCTCAACCGCGACGATCCGAGCAAAGTCCTCGCGCGATCCTACGAGCCGATCATGGAGCCGTCGGCCCCGTATGAGCGGACCGGCTTCTTCGGCAACGTCGTCTTCACGAACGGGCATGTGGTGGACGGCGACACGATCACGATGTATTATGGCGCATCGGACGAGGTCATCTGCGGGGCGACGCTGTCCATCCGGGAGATTCTGGACTCGCTGCCGACGTAAGAGACCGTATCACAACCAGAGTGCCACGGGTTGAAACCCGAGGCTGAAAAAAGCCCGGCGTCCAGGGGACGCAAGACCACGGAGAAGAGCACCGGCTTCTGCCGCTTCTTTCTTCCGTCCCCTGGACGGTGGGCACTTCCGAGCCTCGGGTTTCAACCCGTGGCATAACTGAGACCACCCCATGAAGATCACCAATTGCCGTGTTTTTGTTACCTGCCCCGGACGCAATTACGTCCTGCTGCGGATCGAGACCGACGAGCCGGGATTGTACGGCGTCGGGGACGCCACCCTGAACGGGCGCGAGCTGGCTGTGGCGTCCGCTCTGGAAGACCACCTGTTCCCGCTGCTGATCGGGCGCGACCCCGACCGGATCGAAGACACCTGGCAGTCGCTGTTTCGCGGCACCTACTGGCGCGGCGGCCCTGTCCTGATGACGGCCCTGGCCGGCATTGATCTGGCGCTTTGGGACATCAAGGGCAAGCGCGCGGGGCTGCCGCTGTATTCGCTGCTCGGCGGCAAGACGCGCGAAGGGGCGCTGGCCTACACCCATGTCGGCGGGCGGGATTTTGCCCAGGTGGAAGACGGCATCCGAAGCGCGATGGCGCGCGGCTTCAAGGTGGTCCGCGCCCAGGTGGCGATCCCCGGCAACCGGGGGACGTATGGGACGCAGACGCAGGCCCCCCAAGCTGGGGTGGTCGAGGAAGGGCTGCCCGAAACCGAGACCTGGGAGCCTGGCCCTTATCTGCGTACCATCCCCAAGCTGTTCGAGCACCTGCGCGGCACGGTCGGCAGCGAGGTCGAGCTGATCCACGATGTCCACGAGCGGCTGAACCCGATCCAGGCCGCGCGCCTGGCGCGGGAGCTGGAGCCTTACCATCTGTTCTTCCTGGAAGACCCGCTGCGCCCGGAGCACAAGGAAAGCTTCCGAACGGTCCGGGCGGCGAGCACGACCCCGCTGGCGATGGGGGAGCTGTTCCACACGCGCTGGGACTGCCTGCCCCTGATCACCGAGCAGCTCATTGACTTCATCCGCTGCGACATCGGGCACTGCGGGGGCGTGACCGAGGCGCGCAAGATCGCGGTCCTGGCCGAAACCTTCCATGTCCAGACGGCCTGGCATGGGCCGGGCGACATCGCGCCCATGACGCATTCGGCGAACGTCCACCTGGACGTGGCGATCCCCAACTTCGGCGTCCAGGAGATGGTGTTCTTCCCCGACATCGTCCAGGAAGTCATGCCCGGCGCCCCGGTCTACCATGACGGGGCGCTCTGGCCCAGCGAGGCGCCCGGCCTGGGCTGCGACATTGTCGAGGCGGCGGCGGCCAAATACCCGTACAAGCGCGCCTACCTGCCCACGACCCGCCGCGCCGACGGCAGCGTCCATGATTGGTAACTTATCCCCATCCCTGAAGGGAGAGGCTTTGACACTGCTTTCGCAAGCAATCAGATTGCAAGCGAGAGCGCATCCGTAGGCCGAGTTACAACGGCCCGTGCTTCCAAGCCTTTGCGTCTGATGTTGACGGAGCCAACATGGTCTGCATTGGCCTGGAAGCCACATTCAACGCAAAGGAACTCGCTTTGGCTCCGTCGGTTTTCTTTGGCGCAATGACCACAAGCCAAGCACGTCCGAGACGTGTTGCGCGGGTCAACGATAATCAGCGGGATACCCGCCGCTTCGCACTTGTAAGCGATGAACGCCCGAAGTTGCGCGAAGGCCCAAGAAAACCGTTCGTAGCGTTGAGTCTTTCGCACCGAAACCCGCTCTCGAATGCCTTGAAGGTTTTCGAGCGCGATTGCCCTTTGCTCAACGAGTGCTTTGTTGACGATATGACGACTAATGTTGTGGTTCACCCATCGCTGGTAACGAGACTCTTTCTGGCGGATGCGCTTCAGGTGCCGCTTGGCCGATTTGGAGCCGCAGGATTGAAGCCCCTGCCGAAGCCGCTGAAAACGGCGGCGGCACTGCTTGACGCCTGCGCCCGTGTGCGCCTCGCCGTCGCTGTCTACCGCCAGTTGAACTATTCCGAGGTCAACACCGAGAACGTCCTGCGCGTCAATCGGCGGGGGCGAAGGCAACTCCACCGTGACGTACAGGTAGAACGTGCCGTCCCGCAGAATGAGGTCGGCCTGCCCTCTGGCACGGTCAAGCCGCGCCGCCTGGTACGCACCGTAGCGCATGGGGACAAGTTCGCGCCCTTCCAGGCACATGAGCGAAACCTGCGTCAAGCCCTTGAAGGACATGATGCGCGGGTCGTAGACCATCGCCCCGTGCAGGTCAAACCTGACGTGTATCCGCCTGTCTCGCTTGTAGGCTTCTACGGCCTTCGCAATGGCGCGTATCGCCATCTGGCTGGACAGGCCAAACTCGGAGCGCAGGGTTCCGTAGACGAACGGTTGGAGCGCAATCTTGTTGGCGAGCCGCTTCTCGTAGGCGACATCGGCGACGTACTGACAGCCACGATTGAACGCCTCCACAGTTTTCAGCAGTGCTTGGTATTGCTCCTGTGCCGGTTCCAACTTGATGACGATAACCTGTTTCATTCCAAGGTCATTATACCCTAATGAGAGGCTTCATGCAACACGAAACCTTCAATACAAAGAACAATATCTTGCCCCCTGAAGGACAAGGCGGCGTTTCCTCCCCATGCTTAAAAGCAGGGGCCTCCACGCCGCTCGGATTGGTGAGCGAGGACAGCGCGGCCAAGGTGAGCGTGGACAACGCGCCCGTCCCATTCACGGGGCAACCGCCTTCTGGGCCGCCCTCCTTTTAATAGAACCAGGCTGGAATTGAAACACACTGATCACCGGCATTTACTCCCCCAATCTAATGTTCTAGGGGCCGGTTCATGGCTGCCACTATACCAGCCTCCTGCGCGACTTTGCCGCGCGTCGGTTCTCCAGGACGCCGCGCAAGACACCGACGTTGTCGTGTACGCCCCGCACGAAGTCCGGGTCGAGCTGCGTGTACAGAAGCGTCGTGCGTGTCTCCTTATGGCCGGCGATCTGCTGCGTGGCGAGCAGGTTCACCTTGGCGAGACGGTTCCGGGAATAGCGACGCAGACTGTGCAGTGTGATGTGCTCGCTGATCCCGACGCAGGCGATGACCTTCTTGAGCGCTTTCAGGAAGCGGCCTTCATCGAGTCGGCCGCCGAACTCGCTGAGGAACAGCCAGCCCTCACCCTCCTGGCCGGCCATGACCTTCTGGCGCTGCCGCAGCCAGACGTCCAGGGCTTGCACCCACTCCGCGCTGACGGGCAGCGTGCGCGGCTCCCGCCCCTTGCTCTCCCGGATCACGATCTGCCGCTCCTTAGCGCGGTAGTCGTCTACTTTGAGCGAGAGCATCTCCCCGATTCGCGCCGCCGTGTCCAGAAGGCCCAGCAGGACCACATAGTTGCGGTCGCGGTGGAAGACGCGCTTGGCAAGTGGAACGTAGCGGATACCGGGGTTCTTGGCGGGGTTCCAGAAGTCGGGGACGCCCCGGAGCAACGCCTGCATCTCGGCGTCGGTTGGCATATAGCGGGCCGGGCGCGGGGCACGGCGGATCTCGTAATCGGCGAGCAGGCTGCGCTCTATAATATCGTTCCTCTGGCACCAGCGGAAGAAGGCCTTGGCGCAGACGGCGTCGTGGTGGAGCGTTAGGGGGGCACGTCCGGCGTCGGCACACCCGGCCAGGTAGCGGTCCATGTGCCGCTTGCCGAAGCCGGCTAGGGGCACGCCGTTTTCGGTCGCCCAGCGGACGAGGCCACCGAGCTGGACGTTATAGTAGTGCAGCGTCTTGGGCGCGCGGGTGGCCCGCAGGTGCAGGCGGAACTCGTGCAGAGCCTCGTCCCAGGTGAAGATCTCATGGGTGAAGATTTCAGGAGAACCAGTAGAACTTTGAGTCGGAGTCCGGGTGGAAACCAGGGCGGAAGGGGGAAAAGCGGATGAAATCTGTGACCGTTTGGCTTCCCTGTTAATAGCGGGGTGTCATTAACAGCAGAGCCTGTGATTAACGGGTAAGATAGGTGTTTAAGCCGACGCGCGGATTTGAACCGCGGACCTGCTGTTTACGAAACACCCGTCTATCGGTTTCGCCCTGCTCTCCCTGTTGTACCCGCCTCCGCCGGTATCAAAACGTGCGGAGGCTTGCTGTTCACATTTTCCAGTCCCTAGCCTCGATACGGCAGCACGCCTGCCGCCTCGTTTCGCCCTCTATTTACTGGATACAAAGCTTTCGTGATCGGCATATTCAAGAGTAGTTTTTCAGATATTTTACTATTTTTTTCTGAATGTGATATACTCATGATATGCATAAGTCAGTGTATGACAAACTCAGCCGTCAAGTCGAGAAGCGTGGGCGCGGCACGGTCTTCGTCACGCGGGAGTTTCTGGAACTCGGGTCCCGCGCTGCCGTGGACGAGGCGCTCTCCCGACTGGCCCGCGAAGGCGTGGTCCGCCGCCTCGCGCGCGGCCTGTACGACTACCCGCGCCTCCACCCCGTACTCGGCCCGGTCCCTGCTGACCCCGATCAGATTGCCGCCGCCCTCGCACGCAAAACAGGTAGCCGCCTCCAGAGCGCGGGCGGCCGGGCGGCGAACGCGCTGGGGCTTTCCACGCAGGTTCCGGCCCGCGCCGTCTACCTGACCGACGGGAACCGCCGCACCGTCCAAGTCGGCGGGCAGACCATCGAGCTGCGCCATGCCGCCCCCCGCTCCCTGGCCGGAGCAGGCCAGACTGGAGGATTGGTTATCCAGGCGCTGCGCCACCTGGGGCCAGAACAGATCAACGCAGAGACTATCGAGCGCCTGCGGCAGACCCTCACCGCGCGTGAAAAGGCAGCCCTGCGCCGGGAGGCGCTGAGCGCGCCCGGCTGGCTGGTTCCGACCTTGCAAGAGATCGCCCGGACCGGGGCAATAACGAGGCAGGTGAAACCGAAGGGGAGTGAAACGGTGGGGAGTGGATCGGCAGACGTCGGGAAAAAATCATGAACCTCGCCCTCGAACCCGCCCCCAGCCGCCGGGACGCGTTCGCCATTGCCGGTGAAAGGCGCGGCCTCCTGCCCCTGCTCATCGAGAAGGACTTCTGGGTCTGCTGGACCCTGGAACGGCTGTTCGCCCTGCCGGGTTTCGGCGAGCACCTGCTGTTCAAGGGCGGCACCAGCCTTTCCAAAGTCTACGGCATCATCCAGCGCTTCTCGGAGGACATTGACCTGTCCCTCAGCCGAACCGCCTTGGGCGACGGTCTGGCCGATCCCGAGCAGGCCGTTAGCAACACACAGCGCAAGCAGCGCTCGGAGGCACTGGTGACGGCCTTCCGCGACACCGTCACCAGCCGCCTCCTGCCCGCCCTGTATGCTGGCATTACGGAACAGTTGGGGAAAGAAGGCTGGACGCTGACGCAGGATGGGGTGGACCCCGGCACGCTCCACTTCGCCTACCCTCGTGCAGTAGGCGGGGAAGTGTCTTACGTCCGCCCGGAAGTCAGGATCGAACTGGGAGGCCGCAATGACGACTGGCCTTCCGAGCACCGGACCGTCACGGCCTACGTCGCCGAGGAACTGCCGCAGATCACGCCGGCCGCCGTCGCCGTGCGGGTGCTAGCGGCCCGGCGCACGTTCTGGGAGAAGGCGACCATCCTTCATGCTGAATACCACCGGCCGCCGGAGAAGGCATCGGGCGAGCGCCTTTCGCGCCACTACAGCGACCTAGCGCAGATGGCTGGCACAGACGTCGAAGCGCAGGCGCTGGCCGATCTGCCTCTGCTAGCACGGGTGCGCGCGCACAAAGCCGCTTTCTACACGGCCCCGTGGGCCAGCTATGAGACGGCTCGGCCAGGGCTGCTGCACCTGGTTCCCCGCCCAGAGCGGGCGGCCGGGCTGCGCGCCGATTACCGGGGCATGGATGCCATGTTCTTCGGGCCGAGCCTTCCCTTCGAGGCCATGATGGACAGGCTCACGGCACTGGAAGAGCGCATCAATGCGCCCGTTGAATGACCTCAATTAGATGACCTCTACGGACGGCTGCTTCGGGTCGGGTAATCCATGGTCATTCCCACCGTGTTCGCTCTGGATACTTTACCCGTTCCAAGCCGCGGGTCCTGACTATCACAGGAGTGCCGACGGAGTTTTCCACCGACTTATCCACAATCCGATCCTTCGCCTTTGTATTTTTGTGTCTGCTTTCTTTTGTTATATTCGGTTTTGCGTGTTCGGTTTTCGGGCGCTTCACGCCGTCCGAAATGGCATTAACTCCCTGCCCCAGCCGATAGTACAGCCGGCCGAGGTGTCGGCGCCGTTCGGCAGGCGTCGTCAAAGGCATCCCAGTCCTATCCAGCACGTCAATCAGGCCGCCCCGGACCAGGCTGTCCACCGCACGCGCCACGGCCTCGCTCGCCCGGCCCGTTCGGCGCATGAGCTGGCTCTGCGTCAGCCAGTCCCGCTCCTTCCTCTGCGCGGTCCCCGGACTGGCCTGCCACCCGAGCGTCTGGCGAACAACAAGCAGCACCCGAAGCTCAGAGTCTCGTAAGCCAGGCATCACCCGGTCCAGCAGCCTGTTGGGGACGCGGGTGATCCCGCCTCCGTCACCGGAATCTTTCTGCATGGGGTAGGTTAGATGATCCATGTAGCGGTCTTAGGAAAATATTGTCTGCCGCTCAACTCAGGCGTCTCCTCGGGTTTCTCCTGGCGCACCCGTGGTGCCTTGCTGGAGCCGAACCGTCACCGGCGCTTGGTAATCGCTCTCGATAGCCGCCGCGAGGTAGCGCGCCGGGTTCTTGGCCGCCCGGTGCGGCATCCACTCCGTCTGACGACGTACTACCGCGAGATCGAAGTGGCCTAGAATGTCCAGCGCCTGGCTTTTGGACATCCCCTGCTCCGAGAGCTTTTCGTAAAGCAGGCGCTTTTCCTCGGCCACCTCCGGCGGATCGTCCTCAAAGGCGGGAGGCCCCCACCCCATCCGGCGCGCGATGTCGGCCTCAACTTCGGCACGAGGAGCAGCATAACGGGCGCGGCTGTAGGCGATCAGCGCGTCCCGACCCGCGCGCGGCTCCGTCAGCACAGTTTGAGCCGCAACCGCCGGCGCTTCCGTCCCCTGCCGGCTTCCCAAGACGTGCCGACCAGGCAGGTAAGCATCCAGGCCGCTCTGCCGGTTCAGCTCTGTCACCAGTGACTGGCCGCGCCACATGCGCCGTGACAGCCTGAGCATCCGGGCGCGGGCCTGCGCGTAAGACGCCTGCATCGCTCCGGCAAGCTCGGGCAGGGTCGGCTGGACGCGGCCATTGGGCGAGAGAAACGTCAGCAGCAGCGTGAGGTCGCGCAGCTCGTCAGGCGGCAGAGCGCTCCACAAGCCTGACGTTCTCAGCGCGGACGTCAGCAGCAAACGGGCGGCGGGCCGGAACGTGCCTCCGGCCCCCTGCCTGCCCTGGTACTGCTCGATCACGAACGGGAAATCGTTGTCCGAAGTCCCATCGGGCTGGTTCTCACTCTGCCGCTCATAGGTGCGGGGTAGATTCATAAGCCTGGTGTGAATGGATGAGAATGGCTAAAGAGAATGGCTGAAGGCACTACTTCTCCGGCAGCACCAAGCCGAAAGCGCTTGTATGCACCGGAAGTTGCAGGAAACACTCAGGGCTGTATCCTGGCCCTGCACACCGCCGCGTCGGCCATCACCGCCCGTGCATCCACCTTGCGTTGGCACAGCGTCGGGGCCGCTTCGCCGCCGGCGACTTGATCCTGAACAGGACAGGCTCGCGGTGGGCGCGGCGGTGTGCTTTTCTATGTCTCATACCCGTTATAGGGCGACGCTTCGGTCTCGAAGGCATCCGATTTTCCTTCTCGTTTTCCTTCTTGTGGCTGCCCCGCGATCAGCCAGACCAGCGGGATGTCGTTCCCGAGCCGCGTTAAGGCCCGCTCCAAACGGCTGCGGTCACTGAAGCGCAGGAAAGGCCAATCGAGGTCCGTTAGCGCATGATGCAACAGCCGCGCTAGATGGCTACAGAGAACTGCCTGAGAATGAACCTGGGATAAGTACGGCGAAGTAGCACCAGACGCGCCGTGTGCAGGCGGAAGGACAGGAGCATCTAAAGCAGGATCACGGAAAAGAGTTCGGTTCATAGGACGTGAAACTACAGATGGAATAGTGAAGGGAAAAGCCTTTGTCTTCCCGCGAAGGTGTCATTACAGCGGAAGGAGCAGGCTGAAGAGCAGCAGCAAGAGCAGCAGGAGGAGCACACCGAAAACAATTTCTTCTGCTGCCGACCCGGTGACGAGGCGATGGTCAGGCGGCAGCAGGTGCCAGCGGCCTTGTTTGGGATACAGAAACGGTATGCCGCTTCGGGTGCTGGCATCCCCCAGAAGGTGGGAGAGCATCCCGAGCGCCAGGGCGAGCGCCGGTCTCCACCCGAGCCAGAGGAGCGTCGGAAGGCCCAGCCAGGTCCAGAGCAGCATGATCCCCGCGAGCGAGTGCAGCGGGCCGCGATGGCCGAGTTCGCGCGACAGGATGCGGGCCGGCCACAGGAATGGCTGGAAGCGGCTTCCCAGGCGCAGGTACTTGACCGTGGAGCGGGTGGCGTCCAGATCCGGCAGGAGCGCACCGAGGGCTGCAAACCCGACGAGCAGGCCGGGACTGCTCCCGTCTTGGACAGACAGCGGCCCGACAGCTCCGGGGATGACCCGCAGCAGCCAGAGCGTACTGACGCCAAGGGCGATATGAGTAGGTCCCGTCATGCGGCTGTGTTGATGGCGTTGTTCATGGCGGCTGTGTTTATGAGTGTCTCCATCCTCGCTGACTCATTCGCGTTGCTTTTTCCCTCGTGTCTCAGGGCCTGTTCCGCAGCCCGGCTCTGCGCGCAGAACAATCGACAAGTGCAGCACATGTCCCCTCGGCGGAGTAGACAATGGGAAGCCCCGTTTCTCAGGCAGGTGCTCCGCTCTGGTGAGACTTGGCAGGCGCCGGCTTGGGCGCCGCTTCTGCCTCTTCTCGGCCCCTAAGGTCTGAGCGTCCAGAGATGCCTCTTCGCGAAGGGAGCGGAAGAAGGCAAGGTCCACTCCCCACTCACCGCCCAGCGTAAGGCAGACCCCGAGCCTCTGCTGGATCAGCAGGGTCAGAACTCGGTCGCTATCCAGAAGAACAACTGGAGCCAACGGGGACGCCTGAGCCGCTTCCTGAGCCACGGGTGAAAAGCGGGACGTGGTGATCAGAACGCCCAGCCCCGCATTCGCTCGCAGGAGACATCCCCGTAGCTCATCCACGCTTCGCTGCTGCACCGCCAGGTTGTCAAATTGCTTGACCTGGATAATGCACCGAGACCCTTCACCGCCGGGAGTCGTCGGCTGATGCCAGGGGGCTTTCGCTTCTAAATCCCAGCCCCCACCTCGGTTGCGGCCGACAAAACCTTTGCGTCCGAGCAGGCGAACCTGGCTGTACCCCTGCCGTTCCAGAAGCCGGGCGATGACCAATAAAAATGCAAAGTATGGAAGGGCGAGCAGTTCTTCCCGTAGTTCTTCCCGTAGTTCTTCGCTGAGTTCTTCGCTGAGTTCTTCATGGGGCGTTCGTTAGGTAGATTCGTAGAGCGTTGTCGCCTTCAAAGCAAGGAGCGGCTGTTCTCCCTCGCAATTTCCCTTTCAGTCGCAATGCGAACGGTCTTCACTCCTCATCCCTGGCGCGATGGACCAGTAACCGGGTTTGGCGTTGAGCCACTCCACGCGCCGACGTCCATGACCATCAAACGCGCTCTCCGGCAAACAGCCGCCACAGGAGCAGAGCCGGCAGCCGGAACGCTCCGGGTAGCAGCCGTCTGGGGAAAACACGTCGCGCGGCGCAAGCGGCTTCTTCAGCCCGGCCGACAGGGCATCCGTGACCGCCTGCACCAGGGCGTGTGAGGAACTGGTCTGGCCGTTGATGAGCCGGCTGATCGTGGACCGGGACACCCCGACATCAGCAGCGAGTCGGGCGCGGCCCTGGAAGCTGTAACGGCTAATGTGAACCATGACCGTCTGCACCCGGTTATGGAGACGGGGCCGCGCCGGTGGAATGCCCTTTGAGGCTGATTGATGATAAGTTGCATGATCCAGCGGGTCGGGCAGACGAGCCGCCCCGGTGGGACGAGTTGCAATCGGTGGCACAGTGAAAGCCTCTTTGTTAGTCATAGCCTCCTTATGCTTAGGCGGGTTAGTGAAGTCATCCTGCCAAACATAAACCGAACATGCAACCGGTGTTGCGCGGCGGCAGCCTGATCCCTTCCGGCTGCGCCAGGTTGGCGGAGCGAGCCAGTCCCCTGCTTCCTGGCAAAGTGACTCAATGCCCCCTTCTACCAGCCCCTCAACGAGCGCAACCAGTCCCTTCAGGCGGAACGGTCAGCCAGGGGCACGATCCGAGCAGAAGTCGAAGGAAGTCTCGGCCCTCGATCCCGGCGCCCTCACCCGCTTCATCGCGCTCTATGAAAAGCACTATGGCATCCGCCTTGATCCTGGAGATGCCTCCGTGAAAGCCAGACGCCTACTATCGTTCTTTCGCCTGATCGCGGCCCATGCCGACCTCGCTTCAGTATCACCCCCAGGTCGTGACAGACACGCTTTTAATCATCATCATGGTGTGCTAGATTCGCCCGAAGACGACGGCCCCCTCCACAGTGACCCTTATCAGTCCGCCCATGCCACCACAGACCCAGAACATCCCAACCCCTCACAGCCTCAGCAACCCTTCTTCTGAAAAAAACCGTCACATTTTCAGCAGAAACCTGAAAGGCGGCTCGTCGGGCAGAAACCGATCTACGGCCGAGCGCGCGTCCGAAGGAGTCATTTACGGCCGCAAAAGCTCTGAACAGGAAGACCGTCAGGTGCTCTCCGTCGAGTCCCAACTCCGGGAGGATCTACGACTTGCCCAAGAGCATGGGGTACATGTTCCTGGCGAGCGTGTGTTCACGGAGGCCATGTCCGCTAAACGACCGGGACGGCCCGCCTTTGCAGAAATGCTGGGCTTCTTCCATCGCGGCGAGTGCGACACACTAATCGCCTTCAAGCTGGACCGGATTGCCCGCAATATGCTGGAGGGCGGGCAGGTCATCCAGCTTCTCCAGGAGGGGAAAATCAGGCGCATCATCACGACCGAGCGGACCTACCTGCCGGCTGACAACGTGCTGATGATCGCTGTCGAGTTCGGCATGGCGAACCAGTACAGCCGGGACCTCTCCGTCCACGTCCGCAACGCCATCAAAACGAAGGTTGCCAGTGGGCAGTATCCCGGCCTGGCCCCCATCGGCTACCTCAATGACCTTTCGCGGGAGGAGGGGCGGCGAACTATCATTGCAGACCCTGAGCGCTTCGAGCAGGTTCGCACGCTCTGGCATCTAATGCTGACCGGCTCCTATGCCGTGCCGGCCCTGTGGCGTAAAGCGTCGGACGAGATGCGTCTGACGACACCCCAGTACGGCAAGATCGGGGGCCGGATACTTTCCAAGAACACGCTCTACAACGTCTTCCACAGCCACTTCTACCGGGGCTGGTTTGAGCTGAATGGGGAGCTGCATCCCGGCTCGCACCCTCCCATGGTCACCGAAGATCAGTTCTGGCGGGTCCAGGAGTTGTTGGGGCGAGACGGCCTGCCCCGCCCCCAGCGCAAACACGACTTCGCGTTTACCGGCGGCCTGATCCGCTGCGGCGAGTGCGGCTGCTCTATCACCGCCGAGCGGCACACGAAGACCAACAAGCACGACGGCCGTGTCCACAAGTGGACGTATTATCGGTGTACCAAGAAAAAGCCGGGGGTAACTTGCTCACAGCCCTTCGTGGAAGTGCGGGAGCTGGAACGCCAGGTGGATGGATTCCTTGCATCCATCACGATCCCAGGCGACATTGTGGAATGGGCGCTGGATTCTCTGCGGACGGAGAACGTGAGGGACCGGGCCGTGCAGCGCGAAACGCTGGAGGCAATGCGTCGCGACTTGGAACAGAACGAGACAGCGCGCCGGCGTCTGATGGACCTGCGGCTGCGGGATTTGGTTGATGATGAGGAGTTCAGGCAGCGAAGGTCGGAACTGGCGTCTGACGGTGAACGACTGGGCCGGGATCTGGCAAACGGCGACGATAGCTCGAACCTCTGGCTAAACCGGGTAGAGGGAGCGTTCTGCTTCTGTAAGGAGGCGCGAACAACCTTCGCGGACGGCGACCGGGCCGTGAAGCGTCAGATGCTGGAATTTGTCGGCTCGAACCTGATTTTAGAGGATAAAAAACTCACCATTTACCCTGGTGAGTTCTTCGCGGGCGTACAAAAAGCGGTGGAGAATCAAGCCTGGCTCCCCCTACTGCACGACGTTAGAACAACATCTTTGCCTGAATGGCTTCCTGTCCCCCCACAGGTGGTTACAAAGGCGGTCTGAAGACGCGAGATCGTTTTCGAGAGACTTAGCGACCATATAGAGACCTAGCGACCATATCTCGGTCCGCTGTTTCGACTAGGAGGCGCCGCCCTGACACCCATAGCGCGTCACAGGGTAGCCCCTGTGTTCCGAGCCTGTTTTTTCCGATAAGCACAATGTGTGGTGCAGTTCGTAACGCTCTACTCCCCCCATGCCCTACGGTGGTGTGTGAGAGGTGTGAGAAGGTAATGTACGTGTCGATTATCCCCCCCAAACCTGTGTCCAACCTCTTGCAGTCTCCACTCGTCTCCTCCACCTGCGCTGTGCACCCACCAACCAGGACCCATGGCCCCAGCGCGGCGGATCTCGCGGTGCTACTGGACTTCAGCCAAGAGGCGGTTGTCGTTTACGACTGCACCTTCCGCATTCTGTACGCCAACCTCAAGGCGGAGCGGCAGTTGAGCTTGTCGAAGGAAGCGCTAATCGGCTCGGTCCTCTGGGAACTGTTCCCAGCAACCATCCCCTCGTATTATGAGCCGCTGAAGCATGCCATTCAGGAGCGCATTCCACTCACGTTCGAGGTTCAGCACGCCCCGAACGACTCCTGGTTCGAGGGGCAGTGCGTGCCCATTGAAGCATGGGGGGAAGATCGGGAAGCAGCCGTTGTAGTCTTCCTCCGAGACATCGCTTATCAGAAGAGTGCTGCGGAAGCGCTACGCGATAGCGAGGGCAGGTTCCTCCGAATTATTGACTCCTCCCAGGTGGCCTATGCTATTAATGACGATCATCAAAATATCACGTTCCTGAACGCGGAATTCATTCGGACTTTTGGATACACGCGGGACGATATCCCTACGCTGGCGGACTGGTGGCCCAAAGCCTATCCTGACCCAAGCTATCGTCAATGGGTGACGACTACATGGCAGAGCCGCCTGGAAAGAGCGAAGCAAGAGACAGCGGCGTTTGAGGCCATGGAGCTAACGATCCGATGCAAGGATGGATCGGAACGGACCGTGCTGGCGGGCGCGGCCCCGCTTGGCGCGGCCTTCGCAGGAACACATCTGGTTAGTCTTTATGATATTACCGACCGCAAGCGCGCCGAATACGAGAAGGACAGATTGCTGGCCGAAGCTCAGGAGCGGGCGGACTGCGATCCCCTGACGAGCCTGCTTAACCATCGCGCCTTCCAAAAGAAGATGGCGGACGAGACGGACCGTGCCCGGCGCGAGAGCACTACCCTTGCCGTGGTCATGCTGGACCTGGACAACTTCAAGTTCTTCAACGACGCATACGGCCATGCTGTCGGCGATAAAGTGCTCCGCTTAGTGGCGGGGAGGCTCCAGCAGGTGTGCCGCACCTACGATACCGTCGCGCGGTTCGGCGGCGACGAGTTCGCTCTGCTGATTCCATGCGTCGGCCGCCCCCTGGCCGCTGACATAGAGGCGCGACTCCGGGCAGCTCTGAGCGGCCTCGCCCACCACCCCGATGCGGCAGGGGCGGCAATCCCAATTACCGTTTCTGTGGGTGTGGCCTTGTTCCCCTACAAAGACCAGGATCGCCATGAGGTGCTGCGCCAGGCCGACACCCGCCTGCTACGCTCGAAGACGGGTGGGGCCGCCGATACGGAGGCTGACCAGGTGTGGGGCCAAATGGGGCGCTCTATAGAAGGGTTCTCAATGCTGGACGCGCTGGTGACAGCGGTGGACAATAAGGACCGTTACACGCGCAGGCATTCGGAAGACGTGATGGAGTACAGCGTGATGATCGCGCGTGAACTGGGGATGGACGAGGCGGTGCTTCAGGTGATTGGCGTAGCCGCATTGCTGCATGATGTTGGTAAGATCGGGGTGCCTGACGCGATCCTACGCAAGCCGGGGATACTAACCGAAGAAGAGACCAGGGTAGTCAAACAGCACCCGATGCTAGGGGTGGCTCTGGTCACTACGGTGCCAGGCCTGGAGGATACTCTGGACGCGGTTCGGCATCACCATGAGCGCTGGGACGGCGGTGGCTACCCGTTCGGGCTAAAGGGTGAGGAGACGCCGCTGTCAGCCCGCCTGATGGCGGTGGCGGACGCCTTCAGCGCGATGACGACCGACCGCCCGTATAGGAAAGGGATGGACCGCACGAAGGCACTGACGAACCTGGAGGTTGGTGCAGGGACGCAGTGGGATCCCCAGTGTGTAGACGCATTTTTCAAGGCACTGTCTCGTCACCCAGTACGGGCATAGACGCCCAAAGGGATGCGAGCCTCTCCCCCAATTGGCCGCGAGAACGGGCTGCGGTTAAATGTAACTGCCGCATGAACTGTAACGCATAAACTCTGGTGCATGACCCCACCGTGACTCAGGCTTTGGTCACGGCGACAGTACCTCAAGGCCGACGCCGGCAAAGGTCCTGCCCGATGTAGGGACACATCAGCCCGCTGTGATCCCACCCGCCGCTAACTCGATTTGCACGTCCTTGTCTGCACGCCCCTATCTGCATATCCCTGTCTGCATATCCCTGTCTGCACGCCCATATCTGAGCACAGGTGGAAATTGGCGGAGCTTTCCCACCCGTCAAGATGAATTACAACCGTAAGCTCTTGTCCTGATGCTTGTCGCGGCAGGCCTGCCTACTCTTCTCCGTACTGTCTCCTGCCCGTCATTGTCTCCTCCCCGCTACCTGAAGATTCCTTGGTCAATCTCCATAATGTTACGGGGATACCACCGGTGTCACGATTTCTTCCAACTATGCCGAACACCTATGCCGAACATCTTGAAAAGAAATGAGCACCGTCCCTGGACCCTGGGAATCGACCTCGGCCACCATGCCGTCAAGGCGGTCCTGCTGGAGCGAACGGACGAGACCATCGTAGCCCGTTATGCAGGCTACGTCCTTACGCCGACAGATGCGCTGCACAAAGGCGTCTTAGTGAAACAGAGGGCGGTCGCCGCGCAGATCAAGCAGATGGTGCGTCAGTGCGGATACAACGCCCGCGCCGCGTCGATCGCAATTCCCATCGAGTATCTGGTAGCGCGGTTGATTGATCTGCCCGCTATGGATGACGAGGCGCTCCGCACGGCCAGCCGCTTCGAAGCGCGCAAGTACCTGCCGTACCCGGTGGACAAGGCTGAAGTCGTCATCATCCCTGTGGGGCGAACAGTGGACAGCGAAGGCACCCCACGCATGCAGGCACTCCTCGCCGCAGCCCCGCGCGACGTGGTCCGCAGTCGGGCAGAGACGTTGGAGATGGCAGGATTAGAAATCGCAGGCATCGAAATCGAGCCGCTGACGCTGATGCGTGCATTCCGCTCCGACACAAGTACCCAGAAGACAATCTGGGGCGGCCAGCCATCCGTGTACGTTCACCTGGGGCAGAAATCGTCCGGTATGTGTGTGGTGCAGGACACCCATCTCCGTTTCGTTCACGCGATCTCGTGGGGCAGCAGCCGACTGACACAGGCGCTGGCAACCGGTATCGGCTGCTCATTGGACGAGGCGCGCGAGATCGAGGAAAGCCCAAGCGCATCCATCTCCGATAACGGCAACTTCTCCTGGGGAGAAGGAGAAGGTCGCCGCGAAACGGGTGCCCTGATGCCGGAAATGGAACGGTTGGGGCGTGAGATGCAGCGACTGCTGAACTATTACCGGTCGCTTTTTCCCGAGCGCAGCTACGAAGGAATTCTCGACCGGATCATCGTTTCGGGAGGGCGCGCCAACCTTAAGGGACTGCACGATTTTTTCACTGAGCTGTTTCATCTTGAAGTGGAAGCGCGAAACCCCTTTCAGTCCTTCGAGACGCATCTTTCGCTGAATGGTTTTGCCGCGATCAACGGCCGCAACCACAGTTTTGCCGTGGCGATCGGCCTAGCGCTGGGCGATCTTCATCGGGAAACCCGTGCCAGTCAATCCGAGACCGGTCGCCCACGGGAGTTTGTCTGGCGAAGGAACGTGGCGTAAACGATGGCTCCGGTTGAGACACATGTCAGAGATGCGGCGCTTTTTCCCCTGGTTGACCTCAACCGGGAACGCCGCGAGGAACGCCGTGCCGTCTACCGGCGCAGCCGCCGTTACTCGGCTGGGATCATGGTGACAATCCTGATCGCGGCCACGGTCCCTCTGCCGTTGACGCTTCAGGCTCTCACCCTTCGCCGGGAGTGTCACAAGGGCGAGCGCCAGGAGACGGAAGTGCGGCAGCGACTGCAATCGGCTACGGCGGCCAGCGGCGCGATGGACGCGAAAATCGGCCGTTGGACGCAGCTGGTCCAGTCACAGCAGGCTCGCCACGAATGGGATGTGACGCTCCCCGCCCTCGCGGCTTGCCTGCCGGACGATGTTTCTTTGCAGCAGATCCAGATTTCAGAGAAAGGCAAAGGCACACAGGTCCAACTGCAAGGGTCGGCAGGAACGATGACGGGTCTGCACACCTTCACCGCCGCACTCGCGCGCTCTTCCGGCTTCCTGCGCTTGCACCTGGATGAGACCACGGTGGGTTCGAGCAAGGCGGGGTCAAACGGCGTGACATTTCGGATGGCAGGCCCCTTGAGCGGCGTGATCGCAAGTAGGGCGGAGCCAAGCGCCCGCTAAGGATGGTCTCGATGCGTTGGAATCTGTGGCTGGCACAACCGGAAACGGAGCGTTCCTTGGGAACGGTTCTGCGGATCACCGTGACAGTCGTCGCCCTTTGGACACTGTCCGCCGCCTACGGCGTGTGGAGCACACGCGCTGCACTGGCCGCCGCGCAACTGTCTGTTTTGACGCAGAGCAACCAAATGTCGCAAATCGCGCACGATCTCCCGGAGAAGCGCCGCCAAGCTCGGAAAGCCGCCGAGGTTAAGCTCATCTCCTCTCAGGGCGCAGGCAGCGCCGAGATCACGGAGGAACTCACCGACCTCGCCCGTGCGGCCGGGGCGGAAGTCCGAGGTGTGCGGATCGGCGATGGCACGCAGGCAGGCGTTGCGGCGCAGACGCCTCCCACGCCTTCCGGGGCCGCAGGGGCGAGCGCGGAAGGCTCGCCCAGTGCCGCGTCCAGCGCGACGGTGCAGGCGGCCGCCGGGGCCGACGAAGGGACACACGAAACGTTCGAGTGTAATATCTCCGGCCAGTACCCGGCGCTCACGCGCTTCCTGAGCAGGCTTGCCGCCTCACGCCACGTCCTGGATATCACCTCACTTCAAGTAACGCTGGGTGACGCCAAAGCCCGGCCAGACGCCCCACGCTTAGAGATGCAGATCAGCGGCACCATCTACGAGACTTCGGGAAAAGCATGAAGATCGAAAAGTCGAACAATCCGGCCGCCGTGGGAGCACTGGTGCTGGTCCTGGCGCTGATCGTCGGCAAAATCTTATGGATGGTGTTCGGTCACAGTGGGCCGGTGGCTGCGGCTTCGACGGTCTCTGCCGGCCCGCCGGTGCTGACCCCTCCACCTGCCCCTGTCACCAAGGCGCCGCCTGCCGCGGCGCCAACGCCTGCGTCGGAAGCCGAACGGATTCCTTTGGTGGCTGCGCCGGTCACGACGCGCAATCCGTTTTCCGTCGCCATCCGCCCTGCGCTCGCCGCGACTCGACGGGATAGTCCGCTGCGAGTTGATGGTGCGGCGCACACGGCGACCGTTGCGGAGGCTGTGCCTCTCATGTCCCTGCCGCCACTGCCCGTCCGAATTCCAGAATCCGGCCGCGGAGCAGGCGCAAAGCCGTCATCAAAGCCGCACGGTTTGGCGGCCCTGCCTCCACACTCGGTCACGGCCAAAGAGCGGACGGAGGCGCTGCCGACGCTGAAACTCACGGCGACCGTGGGGGGGGCCGAACCGCTGGCGGTCGTGCAAACAGAAAATCCGCAGCCAGTCGTCCTGCGCGTCGGAGACGCCCTTGAAGGCATGCGCGTCGTTGCCATCTACGACAGGGAGGTTGTTTTCGCGCGCGGGAATGGCTTCTGGACCCTTCCCTTACAATCGGCGGCCACCATCGCTGCCGGTTCGGTTTCCATGACTTCTGTGCCGACGGCCTCTCATTCGGTGATCTCCGTGGCGGCGCCCGAGGATTAAAGATTGATGAACTGCAATAAAAGTCGAATAAAATTCGGGGCGGCCAGTGCGGGCCTCGCCCTTCTGACGCTGGCGGGAATGCCCGTAAACGCGCAAAAAGCCCAGCCCGTTATACCGCGCGAGACAGGAGCAGGCGGCGAACCGTTCATCCTCATGCTCAGCCCTTCCTCCGCCGGTGACAAACTGCCGGCTGGGCCGGACAAGCAAGCCGCCCGACTTTACAATGTCAATGCCTACCAATCGGACCTCACTGGGGTGCTCGATTCGCTGGCCCAGGACTCACACGTCAGTCTCGTTATGGCGGGTCCCGTGAGCAGCAAAGTGACAATGACGCTGCGGCAGGTGCCGCTGGAGAAGGCGGTTGATCTGCTGACCAGGGCCGCCGGGTTAGGCTACCGTCGGGACGGAGACGTTTTCATGATCGGCGACGTCAAGGCTCTGGCCGCCGCCTACCCCGCGCCTGTTCCCGTCGTGACCCAGACTATTTATCGGTGCCTTCATGTCACCGCCACGGACCTCGTGACCGCGCTCCAAAACATGTTCGACAAGGACAATCTGCGCGTTTCCCTGGGAGCGGCTCCGTCCTCACCGCGCCTGGACGACGCTACGACTTCTGATGTGACCGGGGTAAAGGCTAGCACTATGAAAGGGGCGGGAGGCAACACGGGTGGCCTGAGTTCCCACCTCGTTGTCCTCGCCGGTGAGCCAAGCGTCGTAGCACAGGCCCTTGATCTTGCCCAGAAGCTAGACGTGCGCCGGGCGCAGGTGAAGATAGGCGTTCAAATCACCGACATCAACCGCAACGCCCTCAAAAACCTCGGATTGCAGTGGAGCTTTGGCAGCACCGGCTTTCATGAGAGCCAGCCGAGCGGGATCGGCTTCGGCTCCTTCACGAGGGACCCCCTGGGCGTTTCGGCGACGATCACGGCGCTCGAAAACAGCGGGGATGCCAAACTCCTTGCCGCTCCCAATATGTCCATCCTGGATGGCGAGCGCGGCTTTATCCTCATCGGCGACCGCATCCAATACCCCAAGCTCACGGGCTACACGCAGGCGCAGACGCCGATCTACGACGTGACAGAGGAGCGGGTCGGCATTTATCTCCAGGTCGCCGTCCAGATGGAAGACAACGGGGAAATCACGCTCACGATCTACCCCCAAGTTTCGACCGTCTCGGGCTATTTGAACGTCAACGGAGCGAGCTACCCGCAGATCAGCACGCGGGAGCAGCAGACCACGATCCGGGTCAAAGACGGCCAGCAGATCGTCGTCGGCGGCCTCATCCGGGATGAAGAGATAAAAAACGTGCAGAAGGTGCCGCTCCTGTCCAGCATCCCCCTGTTCAAAGAGCTGTTCACATATCGAAATACGACAAGGCAGCAGTCCGAAGTCGTCATCGTCATCACGCCGCAGATTCTCAAGGATTAGACCCTGCCCGGCAGCCATTATGAACATCACCTACCACGACCAGTCGTTCAACGAGATCCTCATCGAAGAAGGCCTCATCACGGCCCCTGAGATCGCCCGCATTCTGGGCGAGCGCGAGAGCGCTACCGAGCCGCTCGGAGACATCCTGGTCCGTCTCGGCGCGCTGACGGAAAAGGACAAAGCCCGGTGTTTCGGCAAACAGAACCGCGTCCCCTTCGTGGACCTGTCCAAATCGGAGATGTCCCCGGACATCTCCCGCCTGATCCCGCACAACCTCGCCGCGCGCCTTTGCGCCGTCCCCATTGACCGGAGCGACACGGCGATCTCGGTCGCGATGGCGAACCCGCTCGACATCATGGCGATTGACGAGCTGCAAGCCCATACGGGCCTGGAGATCGACCCTGTCATCGCCACGGAGGAAGACATCCGCGAGGCGATCTTTCGCACGTTCGGCGCGTATGACGACCTGGGCGAGATCGTCGGGGCTGCGGTCAAGGGCATTGACCCGACCGAGATCCGCCAGGCGGAGGAGGCGGACGAGGCCGCCCTGTCGCTGAACCAACTCAAGGAAATGAGCGAGGGAGCGCCCGTCGTCCGCCTCGTCAATGCCATCATCACGCGCGCCATCGCGATCCGCGCCAGCGACATCCATGTGGAGCCGGAGCGCTCCCGCGTCCGCGTCCGTTTCCGGGTGGATGGTCTGCTGCAAGAAGCGATGATCATGCCCAAGGATTTGCAGCATCCGTTCGCGTCCCGCCTCAAGATCATGTCGTCCATGGACATCGCCGAGCGGCGCGCGCCCCAGGACGGGCGCCTGACGCTGCTAACGCCGCAAGGGGAGTTCGACTTCCGCATTTCCACGTTCCCCGCCGTGTATGGGGAGAACATCGTCATCCGTATTCTGGACAAGAACGCCGGGCGCATCAGCCTGGAACGCCTGGGAATGCAGCCCGAGATGCTGGATCGTATTCAAGCGATCATTCACCGCCCGCATGGGATGTTCCTCGCGTGCGGGCCGACCGGATCGGGCAAGACGACGACGCTCTACGCCAGCCTGAACACCCTGAACTCGGTGGAGCGCAACATCATGACGATCGAGGACCCGGTCGAGTATCAGGTGCCGGGTCTGATCCAGGGCAATGTCAATGCCAAGGCCGGCGTGACCTTCTCCACCGGACTGCGGACCCTGGTCCGGCAGGACCCGGACGTGATCCTCGTCGGGGAGATTCGCGACGCCGAAACCGCCCGCATCGCGGTGGAGGCTGCCCTGACGGGCCACATGGTCTTTTCGACGATCCATGCCAACGACGCGGCGGGCGCGGTCACGCGCCTGCTGGACATGGGCGTGGAGCCGTTCCTGGTCGCCTCGGCCCTGGTCGCGACGCTGTCTCAGCGCCTGATGCGGGTCGTCTGCCCCAAGTGCAGCGCCCCGTATGATCCCGACCGGGCGATGGTGTTGAGCCTCGGGTGTGCGGACCTGCTGGACGACCCTGAATACCAGTTCCGCCGGGGCATGGGCTGTGAAGCGTGCAGCCGGACGGGCTACAAGGGCCGGGCAGGCGTGTATGAGCTGATGGAAGTGACGGAGGCGATCCAGCGCCTGATACTGTCTCAGGCATCCAGCCAGGAGATTAAGGATGCGGCATTCGGCAAGGGGATGACCCTGCGCGACGATGCCATTCTCAAGCTTCGCCAAAATTTCACTACGCCCGAAGAAGTCGTGCGCGTGACGGTAGCCTAACATGGATTTCACCTACACAGCACTCGACCCGCGCGGCACGAAAGTCTCCGAGCGCGTCCAGGCGGAAGACGACGACCAGGCCCTTCGACGGTTACAAAGTCAGGGCCTCATCGTGCTGTCCCTGGAACCCGCCCGACAGGCCCAGGCGGCCGGCGGCTCCATGAAGCCGTTTTTGGCGTCACTTGGTCTGACACGGACCGCCAAACTGGAGCAGGTGGTCATCCTTTCCCGCGAACTGGCGATCATGATGGAGACCGGCGTGCCCATCGTGGAAGCCCTGGAATCGCTCCAGAAGCACGCCGAAGACAAAATGATCGGGGCCGCGCTGGCCCAGGCGCACGCGGATCTGTCACAGGGCAAAACGATCGCTCAGGCGATGGCAGCCCAGCCTCATGTATTCCCCTCGGTCTACGTCAGCATGATCCGCACGGCAGAAACGGGCGGCAGCCTTGACGAGACGCTGAACCAGGCCGCCGAGTACCTGGAAGCGTCCCTGGAGATGCGCCGCAAAGTCTCCGGCGCAATGACCTACCCGGCTGTCCTGATGGTCGTCGCGACGGGCGTTCTGGTCTTCATGATGACTTACTTGCTGCCCCGGTTCGGCCCCCTCTTCGAGCACATGGGGGCGGAGATTCCGATGACCACCAAAATGCTTCTGGGAGCGAGTACCTTCCTCCAGGCGCACTGGTGGACGATCCCCGTCGCGCTCGGCAGCAGCGGCTGGGCCTTTCGGACGTTCGCACGGACCGCGTTCGGGCGGAACTTCTTGACGCGCCTGGTCCACCGCATTCCCGTCGTGGGGGACGTCGTCAGGAAAGTCGCTCTGTCGCGCATCCTGCGCGCGCTCGGCACGCTGTCCGGCGCGGGCGTTTCCCTCCTCCTGGCGCTGGAGATGGCGGGGCAGACGGCCCAGGACGTCATCTTCGAGGCCGCCCTTGCTCAAGTCCGGCAGGATGTTGAGCAGGGGGCCTCGATCTCGGAAGCCGTGATCAAGACGAGGGTCTTCCCAGCGATCGTCTGCCAGATGATGGCGGTCGGCGAGAAATCGGGGCGACTGAGCGATGTTCTGCTCCGGGTCGCCAAGTTCTTCGAGCGGGACGTGGACGCCCGCTTGAAGATGCTTTCCAGCGTGATTGAGCCTTTCATGATCGTCTTCCTGGGCCTGGTCATCGGCTTCATCGCGGTCTCGGTCATCGGCCCGATCTACTCGCTGGTGGGCAGCGTCAAGTGAGGTCCTGAAATAACCGCAGATTTGCAGAGAAATTTCCCGGCAAAGCCATAACGTCCCGGTGTCAAGCACCCGATACTATAACAGCATACGGTAGTGGTTCACTTTTAGTTGCTGAACCTTCTCTGGATGCGCCTGTCTCTGGATGCGCCTGTTGTGGTCGTGTAAGAACAGGAGCAGACAAACCTCGTGCATCAGGTCGCTCTTGGAGAACGAGAGCGTCCTCCTGACGAACCGCGCCATCCGCTGGCGCAGCGTGTTGTTGAAGCGCTCGAGGCTTTATTGGGGTGATGTGGCAGGTCTGTCCCTCGCCTTTGCCCGTCGCCTGGTGCTCCTCCTTCGGGATCACCGCCTGGTAGGCGTCCCCGAAGTCGGTGAACACGCGCCCGCCTTTGTACGAGGGCGGCACCCGCGCCCACAGCAGAGCGCATATCGTTTCGCTGCGGTCGCCCACGGCATAAGCAACGGGTAGTGGTCTCCAATTAGTTGCTGCACCTTCCGTGAGTGCTGCTTTTCTGGTCACGGCTAAGAGCAGGCGCAGGCGAAATCAGGCAGTTTGTCAGCAAGTCGGCAACTAATTGGAGACCACTACCAAGCAACGATCTGGCGGGTACGGCGGCACTGAGCCAGCCACACCCACCGCTTGTTCCTGCGGAAGCCGACGAAAGACCATAGCTCGTCGAGTTCCAGCACCTCGTCACGCTGGGCCTGCACCAGCGTCTGGCTCAGGGGCGGCAGGCTCTTGGCTTTTTTTAGCCACTTGCCCACGGTGCGGCGGCTGACGCCGAAGACGCGCACCAGCCCCCGCTGAGACATACGCTCGTGGTAGGCGGCTAGGATCATCGCCTTGCGCTGCGGGTCGGTGCCATGCGAGGCGGGGGGGTCCCGCCAGGTCTTCTTGCAGTCCTTGCACTGGTAGCGTTGCTTGCCGCTCTGGTGGCCGTTGCGCTTGACGTTGGCGCTGGCACAGGCAGGGCAGGTAAGCAAAGAATGAGGCAGAGGCTGTTCCATAACAGCCAGTATACCAGAAATTAACGTGTACCACTACCCAGCATACTACTCTCCGGCAGCGACCCTGTGCGGGGCCGCCGGTCAGACAAAACG
>JAABUH010000602.1_pt1 | contig 49812 bp, 50 predicted proteins | sample 5559121 | NCBI WGS metagenome assembly JAABUH01 (sample SAMN10711871, study PRJNA513364) | rock metagenome | isolation source: Antarctica rocks | place: Antarctica: Victoria Land, Battleship Promontory nord | collected 2015-12-28
TCGTCATCCTACGGACTGATCGTTCCCCTTCGGCTGCTCTCCACCCCATCTCACGATGACGCAGTTGCCGTCGGGTACCGCCGGGAACGTGGCCGGCGGAGAAAGACTTCCACTTTCCTGTCTGAACACCTCCTCAGGCGTACTAGCATCGATCTTCAGATCGTCTGGTGGAGGCGCCGCGCGCGAGCGTCGGCGCCGGCCCGTACCACGGCAGTACCGTCCCGCCGCATCTCGCCGACATCGGACCAGCGTCCGTCTGACACGCTCCTCCCCGGTGCAGCTCCGTGCTCGCATGCACCCGGGACTGATCGCCCACCACGGACCGGAGCAGGGAAGTACGCCCGTGGGTGGCTCGACCACCCCACTCCGCCAGCGCAGTCGAGGAGCAGCATCGTGGGACGGCCCAGGACCGGCGCTGTCGCGCGGTCCTTCCTTTGACGGTCTGAAGACCGATTCTACGGCGGATCGACGGTCGATCGTGGCCGGGCGGCGAAGCGGCGCTGGCACATCCTCAACAAATTGCCCACTAAAGACGCACGGCGTTGATCTTGCGCACAGATACAGTCTTCATTACTTCCTCGCATCCCATTGCCACGTACCGCTGCAATGTCTCTCCATCAGTGTATGCGGCAACGGTAACCCGATGAATTAAGAAGGCTGCCGTAAGGAGCAAGCAGACTGCACTGTTTGACATTGATCCGCAATCGCTATGACCGCTGGCGCCGTGCCAGCATCTGGCAGCAGATCCTCGATACGCTGAAGCGGGACCTTTCCGCTCATGTCTCCTGACTGCCCATAGCAATAGAAGCAGTCTGAAAAGGGGAACACAAGGTGAGATACTGGGAGTGGTCTTGGTACCAGAGGGAGAGAATTGTACATGCGCAGAATGCTGACTCTGATCCTTGGGGCTGCGGCGTTCCTCGGGACATGCGAACAGGCGTCGGCATCCGACCCATGTGGTGCCAAGGGCTGGAAGATGGTGACGCCGAGCCATCAAATCAGTGCTCCTGGGCAATTCATCCAATCTGGTGGAACCATCTTTCCGGGGATGCTCCGGGCGAGCCGGTTTCTGCCGCACGTGCGGTACTGGGTCGCTGAAAGTCAAGGCCTGCAAACGGACAACTGCGCCGGCGGCCCGCGAGAGAGTCGAGAGGTCGAGATTGGCATCAACCAAAAGGCGGGAACCTATCTTTTTGCTGTTACCCTTTTGTATCATCCTGTGTCGCTTCGGCATACTCCCGTGCGTGATTTAGACCAGGACCTCATTCTGCTGCGCGGAGGCACCTCCAGAATCGCTCGCGCCGTCGCCGAGCACAATGCCATCCGAGCCGCTTCCCATTCACACCCCTGGAGCGGCCGTCGCGTGCGCGATGCGATTCTGGCGCAGGTGTACTCGCAGCGCCTGCGTTCAGATGGCCAAACCTTTTGGGTGGTCTCACTGAGCGTCCGACCGGGCAATTCGTCGCGGAGCTACTTTCTCGAACTGATAGACCCGCACACTGGGCGAGTCGTGCAAACACTCACCAGCACAACCTCCTCCCCGTAGGAAGGTGGATTCCGTACAATTCGACTGTATCCGTACGCTGCCCGCTTCAGACTCGGTGGCACGAGCGACGTGAACTCGCGCTACCGCCTCGTGCGTGTACTGGAGCGGATCCTCGACGCCCTCAATCAACCATGCTCGATTGATGCCTCGTAACTGTCACTGTAGTGCTAAGGTGCCGTCAACAGATTTGCCACCAACGCGGTCCAGCCGGTTTGATGGCTCGCGCCCAGGCCAGCGGCGGTGTCGCCGTCGAAGTACTCGTGGAAGGGGAGGTAATCGCGCCAGTGGGGGTCGGTCTGCATCACGGTATTGGCGCCGAATACCGGCCGGCGCCCGTGGGCGTCGGGCAGGAAGATGCCCGTCAGCCGCCCGGCTAGCTGATCCGCGATCTGCTCCAGCGTGAGCTTCGAGCCGGAGCCGGTTGGGTACTCCACCAGAAAGTCGTCGCTGTAATACTCGTGGAAGCTGCGCAGCGCCTCGATCAGCAGGTAATTCATCGGGAACCAGACTGGTCCGCGCCAGTTAGAATTGCCCCCGAACAGCCGGCTGTGAGACTCAGCCGGTTCGTACTGCACCTCGTATCGCGCGCCGCCTGCCTCGAAGATGTACGGGTGGTCGAGGTGATACTTGCTGAGCGAGCGGATGCCGTGCTCACTCAGGAACTCGTTGGGATCCAGCATGCGCGCCAGCAGTCGTTTCATGCGGTGCCCGCGCACCAGCGCCAGGAGCCGGAGCTCGCCCTGGCCTGGCTCGGTCCAGTGCGACACCAGGCCGGCCAGATCGGGCCGGTGGGCCAGAAACCAGTCCATGCGGCGCGCGAAGTGCGGCAGCTTCTTTAGTAGTTCAGGGTGAATGGTCTCCACCGCCAGCAGGGGAAGCAGGCCGACCAGCGACCGCACCTTGAGCCGCTCCACCTGGCCATCCGGCAAATGGAGCGCATCGTAGAAAAACTCGTCCCCATCATCCCATAGGGCGACGCCCTGGCCACCTAAATTGTTTAGCGCGCCGGCGATGGCCATGAAGTGCTCGAAGAACTTGGTTGCCACGTCCTCGTACGCCGAATCCTGGCTGGCCAGTTCCAGCGCGATGCCCAGCAGGTTCAGGCAGTACATGCCCATCCAGGCAGTGCCGTCGGCCTGCTCCAGGTAGCCGCCGGTGGGCAGTTGCGCGCTGCGATTGAACACGCCGATGTTGTCCAACCCGAGAAAGCCGCCCTGAAAAATGTTCCTCCCCTCGCGGTCCTCGCGATTCACCCACCAGGTGAAGTTCAGCATGAGCTTGAGGAAGACCCGCTCCAGGAATGCCCGATCACCGGCGCCGGTCAGCCGCTGCTCGGTCCGATAGACCTGCAGCGCCGCCCAGGCATGGACCGGCGGGTTCACATCGCTGAAGTTCCACTCGTAGGCCGGCAACTGACCGTTGGGGTGCATATACCACTCACGCAGCAGCAAAATGAGCTGCCGCTTGGCGAACGTGACGTCGACCAACGCCATGGTGACGCAGTGGAAGGCAAGATCCCAGGCGGCATACCAGGGATACTCCCAGGTGTCCGGCATGGAGATAATGTTGTCGTTGTCGAGCTGCGGCCAGTTCGAGTTGCGGCCTGTTTTGCGGGCCTCCGGCGGGGGCGGTTCGGCCGGGTCTCCCTCCAGCCAGATGCGCACATTGTAGTTATAGAACTGCTTGCTCCAGAGCAGCCCGGCCAGGGCCTGGCGCTGGACCAGTCGAGCATCGTCCGAGCCTCCCGGCAGCGCCGCATAGAAAGCGTCCGCCTCTGCCTGGCGGGCGGTAAACACGTCTGCCCCGGCTGCGGGAGACTCGACGGGAGGAGCGGCGCTGAACCGGAGATACACCGTTTCCGTGGTGCCCGGCTCGATGTGGTACGAATACTGCGCGGCCACCTTGGTGCCGATGTTCGCCGGGTTCACGGCGCCGGCATTGCCATGAATGACCGCCTCATGGATGCCATCCTTGACGAACGGAGTGTGGTTCGGCGCGTTCCAGAGACGCTGGGCGTTGCTCTCGTTCTCGGTGAAGAGCAGTTGAGGTCTTCCCTGGCACGCCAGCCAGCGTTCGCCCAGGGAGGGATGCGTCGCGTGTACCACGCGCAGGTCCGCCTTCGATCCGGTGGCTTCGGAGAGTTGGGGGCGGGCATCATCGCGTCCCCAGGACCAGGTGTTGCGGAACCAGAGGGTGGGCAGCAGGTGGAGGGGCGCCGTGTCGGGCCCGCGATTGGTCGCCGAGAGCCGGATGCAGATGTCCTCCGGGCCGGCTTTGGCATACTCCACCATGACGTCGAAGTAGCGATTCTCCGCGAAGATGCCGGTGTCCATCAGTTCGAACTCCGGCTGGTCCTGGCCAAGGCGACCGTTCACCTCCACCAGTTGTCCATAGGGAAAGGGGCGCTGTGGATACTTGTACAGCGCCTTCATAGAGGAGTGGGTGGGTGTGTTGTCCAGGTAGAAGTAGTATTCCTTGAGGTCCTCGCCATGGTTTCCCTGGGGGTTGGTCAGGCCAAAGGGCCGTTCCTTGAGAATCGGGTCGGCCTCGTTCCACAGCGCCAGTGCGAAGCACAGGGTGCAGCGCTCATCGGAGATACCCAGCAGCCCGTCCTCGCCCCAGCGGTAGGCGCGCAAGCGCGCGTCGTCGTGGGACACGTAGGCCCAGGCATCGCCATCCGCCGAATAGTCCTCACGCACCGTGCCCCACTGCCGCTCGCTGAGATACGGCCCCCAGCGATACCAGGGTGCCTGGCCGGCCACCGCCTCGGCCAGCCGCTGTTGCTCGGCATCTGATGTGTGCGGCGGGGTAGGAGTAGTCCTGGCGTCAGGGTTTTGTTTCATAGACTCTATTATCCCGAATACCAGGCACACCGTGGGTGCCAATCTACCGACCGTTTTCCCTTTAGCCCGGATGGAGAAGTTGCTAATTGATACGTCAAGGCACTCATCCTGTATATTATCTTGTACTAATTAGCAATTTCCTGCCTTATCGAGCAAGGGATAGCGATGACTATGGATGAACCGAGCCGCTCGCTGCCGCCTTGGCTTGCCCCAGCTGTCCAGCAGATGGAGCTGAACAACAAGTTAATCGTCACGCTCGACGAGGTTCACACGTACCTTCCCAAACTTGACCGCCCGCGAGTCCGCACGGCGGTCTCACAGCTGATTGCCCGTGGCTGGCTCCATCCCACCGGCGTACGCGGTGTCTACGAGTTCATCCCAGGCGCTGCGGCAGGCCCGTATCCATCAGGGGATCCCTGGCTTCGATTGCGTGCGGAACTTCTGATACACCCACTCACATTTCATGTCGGCGCGACCTCCGCTGCTTGGTTGCTTGGCTATGCTCAGCGCTCTCCCGAGCGGCATGTCGTCGTCGTTCCATCTGGAACTCGCGTGGCCGAACTCATGCGTGCCACCTATCGGGTTCTGGAAACATCACCGGCGCCCTCCACCACCATGATCGAAAGTCTACCCGTACCGACTCCAACGGAGCTACTTGCCGAGACCGCCCAATTGGCGCCCCGCCTGAACCTGGACGCCGCGCAAGGTTGGTTGCGTCGCTTGCTGGCCGATATCACCCCCGAGGAGGTGGCTGAAGCGTTGCGTGATCGCAGCCCAGCGACCAGAGCTCGTGCCGGCTACATCGTGGAGGCGTGCAGTGCGGCCGATCATGCTCAAGCTATTGCCGACCTCGGTTTGCCGGCAACTGGCCCCTTCTACACGGGCGGCCACCACAGTGACGGTCGATACTCCGCGCGCTGGAATGTCTACGACTCCGGTCGCATTGCCTCCTGATGCTCTCCGAGGGATATCTTCGACGACACATCCAAATGCTCCGCAGTGATCGTGAACATGCCCTTCTCGATGTGGCCCAGGAGTACATACTGGAAGATCTGCGACGTAAAGGGATCTTCGACCTCGTCGTGTTCAAAGGCGGCACGGCCCTCCGCAAGTTCATATTCGGGGTAGAGGGCCGGCTCTCCGTCGATCTCGACTTCGCCTTGCGTGACCCCGATCCTGGTGTTGCTGATCTTGTATTCGATGCCCTACGAGAGGCGTCATTCTCTGATGTACGCGTACAGATCGAGGGACTGAAGAACGCAACGGCGGACCTTACCGTTGAGACACCGCGCGAGATAACCACGTTGGCACGGGTGAGCGTGCGACGCCAACTGCCGCTGCTGCCAATTCAACTCCGTGATCCCAAACCTTTCCTACCCCTGGATCAAGGCCTGGAGTTCCAGCGATCTCCGCTGCCGATCATCGATCTCCGCGAGATCGCCGCGGAGAAGCTAGCCGCCTTCTCCCGACGCCGGCACGCCCGTGACCTCTACGATCTGGAACACCTTGGACGCCTACTTGTTCCCCGTGTTAACTTCGCCGACATTGCCGAGCTAGCGGCGCTCAAAATCTACTTCGACGTAGTTGAAGAGAGACTTCCTCATCCCATAGATGCCATCGCAAACCTGTTCGACGAGAATCGGTCGATCGCGGGGGTCGAGGATCTTGGTCTCCTCCGTGCGAGCACTACCGATCCAAAGGCACTACTGGTGAAGTGTGCGAGCCGGTATTCGGCACTCGGAGCGATGGATGACGAACTCGTCAAACTGGTGGCGAATCCAAGTCGACGTGATCTGCAGCCAGTGATGAGGCGCCGTGGCAATGTTGTCGCTCGTCTGACGTCGTCGACAGGGTGACGAGGGCCATCAGCCACCAGCGGCCGAACCATTCCGCCGGCCAAGGCGGTGATATTGACCGGTGGAAGGCCAACTCGTACCAGGGCAGTACCGTGCCGCGGCATCTCGCTGGCTCAGGATCGGCCGCCCAGCGGCACGCCCCGATCATCTGGCGAGGCATCGGTACAAGAACTGTCTTCTGCCCAGATCACTCTCCATCATATCGAGACCCGCTGCCAAGGCTCCCGAACGCGGTCCCGCTTCCCTCATGGGAGGCACGGCTGTCCAACCGATAGGTACCCCACGTACTGGCCGCTTCGCGCATTAACGAAGAACAGCGTCGGCTCCAATGCTCTTTTGTACTCGGCCACCAACAGCCACGAGGGACCGCGTACGTCAAAGAGATAGTGATTTCTAAGATGTACAACTGCTATGCACGCCTCGATGAATTGAAGCTTCATTCCCGATCGTGCAATGAACCGATCTCGTTTGACTGCTGTAATCGCCCGTGCCCTTGAAATCCTGACCTTGTAATTGACGGGATCTAGACGCAGGCACAGCTTCGCGATGGCACTTTGTGGAAGGCTATGCAACACCACACTGCCTCCGCCTGGCGGACTAGCGCCACGAGCCACACCCATGCCCGCGCAGAGAGCAAGCATCGCGAGCAACGCCCAGGCTATACGCATTCCAGGATCTCGTTTCCTTCCCACCGACCGCGACTCACGCCACTGGCCGGCTGTCCCGCGCCGCCGGCTCGTCCGCTCGCAGTAGGGCCCGCAACTCGCGCGTGAAGTAGGCGATGTCGCCGTCCAGGGCCGCGAAAAACTCCTGGTCGGCGCGTTCAACCAGGGGGATCGCACCGCGCGCTACGTCCTGCCCCGCCGACGTCACCTTCAAGAGGTTGGCCCGTGTATCCCGTGGATGGGGAATCCGCTCGACCAGCCCCTTCTCGGCGAGCACCCGAACCACCTGCGAGGTCATCATAACGTCGACTCCCGACTGCCGGGCGAGCTGCACCTGGCTGACTCCCGACATCTCCGCCCCCTCGTGGGTCAACCACGTCAGGGCGGCCAGCAACACGAATTGTACATGCGTGAGGTTGACCTCCCTGAGCACCGCGCGCTGCCGCCGTTGCCACCGATTGGTGACCTGCCAGAGCAGGAAGCCCGGGCTCTCCAAGGGGGTGTCGTAGGCGGAGTCGAACGGGTCAGGGGGCATGAGTGGCCCCCAGCCTCATCGGCCAGACAACGCCCATCGCGGTGGCGATGATCGCGAAATCCTCCGCCGGGATCTCAATCAGGCCGGCGCGGAAGGGATAGCCCCAGCGCTGCTTGTCGCGGATGAACGACAGGCGGTCCAACAACGGTGCAATCGGCGCCTCCCGGCAGGGGACATACACTACGTCCCGCCGGAAGGCCACGAAATCGTCGCCCATGCGGTGGGTGTAGACGCGATCGTCCGCGACCCGACCGATGGCTGTAAATGCCTGGAGCGGTGTGCCGCCGTCGAGCGCGGTGCGAGGAGAGTAGTAGACCAACCAGTCGCCGGGACGTAGACGGCGCAACGGGCGTTCCTTACCGTGGCAGACCTGAGCGAAGCCGCCCGCTACCCCGCCCTGCACATGCGAGCGGGAGACGACGCCGATCCAGTACTGTGGCGCCTCCGGGCTTGCCTCGGTCTCGACACTGTGCTCGTACTCCCACATGTGCGTGCCCCTTTCGGCTCGACTATTACCATACATGCTTATTATATGTGCGCATACAGTACATGGTCAAGGCGTGTGCGAAACGATCTGTTCGAACCATTCAGATGAACCAAGCGTCGCGGCACATGTAGAACGGGAACCAGCAGCGCCGGAACGGTGTATCTCTCTATATGAATAGAAACAACTCGACATAGAGTTGACGTATAGCGGGATAGACGACGTGCTATCCAGGTCAGAGGAGGCTCGTGATGCTCCATCTCCGCCGCGTGTTGGTGTCTCTCTTCAGCGTAGTACTGCTGCTCATGGCCTGGAGCGTGGCGCCGGCGTCGGTGGCGCCGCGCGGTGCGGCCGCCAAGGGCTTGCCCACGCCGCGGCTGTACATCGCGGCGGCTCAGTTGATCCGCCTCCAACCGCTCGATGCCGCTTCGCTGGCCGACGGCCCCCAGGCGCAGAGCCTGAAGGTTGGACCCTGGAGCACCCGATTCCAGCGACCCACGATCGTGGCCGATGCGGGCGGTGACGCCTTCGCCGCCGTGACCTATGGTTTGGGCGGCAGCGCCAATCGCGCCCGAGACATCACCACTCGCACCTTCAATTCACTCGGCGAGCGTGAGGGACCGGCGATTCACCCGGCTGTTCTGCTCTGGGTTGAGGGCCTGTCGGCCGGCGGGCGGGAGCTGTACGGCCACGGTTACCGATCGGCAACCAATGGCAGCAGTACCGGCTTCTATGTGCTCGACGCCCTCTCCGGCGTCGTGCGCTATCATCTGCCGGCCGCCGAAGCCTGCTGCAGCTCCGACCTCGACCTCTTCGACCCGGCGACGCACCGGCTCTATATCCTGAATGAACCGCCGGGCGCTACCGCCGCCGCGCCGGGCACGCCGATCTTGAAGTCGTACGATGTGGTCACCGGTCGACAGCTCGGCCAGCTGCCCTTGCCGGGCCTGGTGGCCGGCTCGTGGACAAACAGCACGGCCAGCTCCAGCAGTGATCCATCGGGCGTTACCGTGTGGTCACCCGGCTTTGCGCTCAGTCCGGATACGCACCACATCGCCATTCTGGATAGCAACCGAAACGCGCTGACCATGGTTGGCACCGCACAGATGACCATCGAACGGACCATGACGCTCTCCTATCCGCGGTCGCCGCTCGAACGGCTGGGCGATATGCTCGGTCTGCCCCCAACCGTGGCCGAGGCCAAGGAGTTCAAGGGGGTCAGCTTGAGCATGACCTACTCTCCCGACGGACGATCGTTGCTGGTGAGTGGCTTCGAGGGCCAGCCGAACGCGCAGGGGCTGTATCTGCCCGCACCACTCGGTCTGCGCCGAATCGACGCGACCAGCGGTGAGGTCCAGGCCCAGCAGCCACCCAATGGAATACCCTGGTGGCTGCAATATGCGCCGGACGGCAGCGCGTTGTATACGCTCGGTCCGGTCTATCCCGACAGCGACAGCCCGCTGGTCCTGCGCCGTTACGATCCCCTCACCCTGACGGTGCTGGCCAGTCGCGAGATCAACCAGGATGGATATTACGCGCCGCCCACGGTGCTGATGGCGATGGACGAGTAGCAGACTCGAACCGGATCGACTTCCTCCAAACTATCCCTCAGTTCGCCGTCATGGACAGTTGGCGGGGGTGGTGGAACAACGCGAACGGCTCGATGACATATGGCGCCCATGATCCGCCACTGCATGGGGGCATTCCCGCCAATCAGCGAGATAATGATGGAGGGCACCGGACCAGCACCAGTTCATGAGGGCATGAGAGAGAGCATAAGGCCATGACCATGACCAGAGCAGAGCCCCTGCGGGCAGAACTGGTGCGCTTCGTCGGCATCGTTGCCGCGGATCCGCACACCCGTCAGATCGTGGTGTTTGGCTCGTTGGCACATGCAACACTCGATGAGTGGTCAGACCTGGATGTTGTGGTGGTGATGGAGACGGACTTGCCGTTCCTGGAGCGGGTGCGACGCCTTCAACATCGGGTGCGGCCACAGGTAGCGATGGACCTGCTGGTGTATACGCCGGAAGAGTGGGCGGAGCTAAGGGAGACCCGGCCGTTCGTCCGGGACGAAATTGCGGCCAAGGGCCGAACTGTGTATGAGCGATCCGCCACAGCCCTGGCTTGAGAGCGCCCGACGCAGCCTGGACGCGGCCGAGGTTCTCCATGCCGCCAGGCGTTGGCCGCAGACGTGTTTCCATGCACAACAAGCGGCGGCGCTAGCCCTGAAAGCGGCCATCGTACACCAGAATGTGGCGCCGCCCCGCCTCCACTCGATCACAGAACTGCTCGCTCGGCAGGGCTCCACGGTGCGACAGGCATTGAACCGTGTGGCCGACGACCTGCGCGAACTCGACAGCTACTACACAGCCACGCGGTACCCATCGCTTCGATGCGCTCGACGCGCTTTCGCACGCGACTCAGATGGAGGTCGATACCCTCCGATTGCACTCAAGCCTCTTATCGGCTCGACGCGAACCTGACCTGGTCACGGTTCGCGGTCTCGACCTACATCGACGCGTGCGATCAGGTCAGTAGCACGGTGCGTAGCTCTCGTCACCGGCGTGGCACTGGGACGACATCCAGCGAGAGACCACGTGCCCAGTCGCTCAGATGCGAGCAAGTACGTTGTGGAGCGGGCGAGGTACGGCGGTCAGTTCGAGCGATTCGACCAGCAGGCGCGCGTACCGCAGCTTCCGGCGACTGCCACTGCCCATGAAGCGTCGCAGTTGCGCTTCGACCGCCTGCCCTCGCCACGCTGGCTCCTTCTGCAGAGTACGGAAGGAGTCAAGGTCGCCTTCGGAGTCGAGCAGGGACTCAACCGAGGCAGCACCGCAAGCGCGGATTAGCTCGTCCTCCAGATCGATGACGCACACGTAGAAACCTAATCTTTCCATGTCGACGCGAGTGAGTTGCGGGTCGGAACCGAATCCAGCCCTCTCCAGATTGCGCCGTACCACCCGTTCTTCGCCCACGTCATAGAGGCCGGCCAGCCTCACATTCAGTCCCTTAGGACCGTATCGAGTCAGGAATCGTCCGATCGCGTGTGCACCTCCCATGGAAACCACGGATACTCTCTCCGCTTCAAGGTTTCGACCAAGGCGCATTGCGAGCGTCTCGACCGCAGCGCGGTCGCTGGCTCCTTCGACCAGCACAACGGCACTCGCGCCGACACCGGCAGTATCTGGTTCTGACAGGCCATCCACGGTCTGATTCTCACATGCTTTGAGAGCACGAACGCGTGTGGCGCGAGCTAACTCCCGGAGGTCAACGCCCTGCACATGCAGCGTGATCACCGCCTCATCCCGTTCCTGAGGGCGCGACGGCAGTACCCCCTTCAGAGCGACGGAGTTACTCGCCCTACGCAGTGGGACGGACCACAACCTCGCTCACGTCAACATCCGCCGGCTGCTCGATCGCGAAGGCAATAGCACGGGCAATCGCATCCGGCGGCATTCCGGCCGTGTCCCGTCTCACTTCGAGCTGGGCTTTCACCTCCTGATTGGTCACTGCGTCCGCGAAGTTCGTCCGCGTCATGCCAGGTGAAATGATCGTTACCCGCAGCGTGCCGCCGGCTTCCTGGCGCAAGCCCTCGGAGATGGCGCGCACGGCCATCTTCGTGCCGGCATAGACCGACATGCTGGGTACGACGAGATATGCCGCGGTAGACGCGATGTTGACGACATGCCCGAAACCCTGCTCGCGAAAAACCGGTAGTGCTGCCGCAATGCCATACAACACACCTTTGATGTTGACGTCGATCATCTCCTCCCACTCCTCGACGCGCAGGTCATCGAGGGGAGAAATGGGCATAATACCGGCGTTGTTAACGAGAACGTCAAGCCGTTCATACCGCTCGCGGGCCAGCCCGACGAGACCAGACAGATCCTCGCGCCGTCTCACGTCGGTCCGGACATAGGCAGCGTCACCGCCAAGATTGGCGATACGGGCCGCTAAACCTTCGAGGCGCTGCGATCCGCGTGCTCCAAGTACGACTTTCGCGCCGCACTCGGCGAGGAGGAGCGCGGTTGCCTCACCGATCCCGCTGCTTGCGCCTGTGATTGCAACGACCTTGCCCTTGATTCCTGACACGAAGTCTGCCTTTCCGGTCTCAGTGATATGCGGGAGCCACCCGTTCGTTTCTCGGCGGTATCTACCGCTCGTACGTCTTAGACCGACGTGGTGATGAGCTTGTCGGTGACCCACTGTGCGACGTTGACGGGGTAGGGCGCCGGCAGTCCGAGGACGATGTGCTGGAATCCGGCGTCGATCGCTTTGCCAATTGCGTCCTGGGTGATGCTGGGCTGGTCGTAGGAGACCGGCAGGTGGATCGAGCGGGTGACCGAGGCGGGGTCGCGCCCGATCTCAGCGCAGTAGCGGTCCAGCAGTGCGCTGCGGCGGACGGCGTCGTCGATGTCCCCGCCAGGGATGTTCCACAGGTCGGCGTGCTCGGCGACCACGCGCAGCACGGCGGCCGAGCGTCCGCCGATAAGGATCGGCGGGTGGGGGCGCTGGATGGGTTTGGGGTTGCAGAACGCTCCGGTGAGGTGGACGTGGGTGCCATGGAAGTCGAACGGTTCGGCCTCGGTCCACAACCGCCGGATCACTGTGCACGCTTCGGCCAGGCTTTCCACGGAGTGAGCAAAGTCATGGAAGGGCAGACCGTGTGCTTCATACTCGCGCCGGGCCAGCGGGTGGCTGGGTCGTGAGCCTGCGCCGATACCGAAGTCGAGCCGTCCGCCGGAGACGATGTCGACGGTCGCAGCGATCTTAGCCAACATCGCGGGCGGTCGGAAGCGGTTGCTGGTCACGAGCAGGCCGAGGCGCAGTCGGTGGGTCTGTGCGGCGAGGGCCGAGAGCAGTGTCCAGCCTTCGTAGGTCGGTCCGCTCGGATCGCCACCGATCGGCATGAGGTGATCGAACAGCCATGCATCGTCGATCTCCGGGATTGTGTCCGCCTCGCGCCAGACCCGCAGGATGTCGAGGTAGTCGACCTGTTGCGGGGCGGTCATGATCCCGAAATGAGGCCGGGGTGTGTGCGGCATGGGTCCGTTCGTCCTTTCAATATGGGGTGGGATACGCGTCGATTCAGAAGCTCAGCGAGCTTCGTGCCGACACCCTTCTCCGATCACTCGTTAGAGACCAGATCACCACGGAACCGGGCCGTCCTCGTCTGAGAGCGTGCCTGTCGGACCGTCCGCACCGATGAGCGCGAGGCGGACGGCTTCACGTGCGCCCTGTTCGACGGTGCGCGTGCCCGCGAAGTTGTTGAGAGCCGTAGAGGTGAAACCGGGGCACGCCGCGTTGACCTTGATGCCTGTCGACTCAAGGGCGAAGGCAAAGGCGAGCGTAATTGCGTGAAGCGCCGTCTTCGACGAAGAGTAGGTGCCGAACATTGCGCGGTGCGGGTTCGTCGGGTTCGAATTCCATGTGAGCGATCCGCCGGTGCTCCCTAGGTTGACGATGCGTCCCGCCGGCGCTTCACGCAGGAGCGGCAGCATTGCTTGCGTGACAGCAATGACACCGAACACGTTCGTCTCGAACACCGCGCGCACGTCGTCGAGAGACGCGACGCTCAGGAGGCCAGACTGCGCGCTTTCCGGGAACGGCCCGCCCGGCTTGCCCGCATGTGAGATGCCCGCATTGTTCACGAGCACGTCGAGACGGCCGAACTCGTTCCGAATGCGCTCTGCCGCGGCGGCGATGGAGGCCCCATTCGTGACGTCGAGCTGGACGGCACGGGCATCCGCTCCGACGCTCTTCGCAGCTGTCTCCCCACGCTCCAGGTTGCGCGAGCCGACAAGCACGGTGAAGCCGTGCGACGCGAGATCCTTCGCGATTTGAAGACCGATTCCTTTGTTGGCCCCGGTGACCAGGGCGACGGGTTTGTCCTCCATAGTAATCTCCCTTTTTGCATCGATGTGTGGCCAACGCCGCCTTGCTGTGCTAAAAAGAAGCCTGCGCGGAACCACATTCCAATTATATCCGGAACATTGTTCCGTTCGGCAACCAGAGCGGCGAAGGGAACGGCGTGGTGACCGACATCGACCGGCCAGCAGGGCAAGCAGGGCCGCATAAACGGGCCGACGCCCGGCGTAACGAGCAGACGCTGCTCGCCGCCGCCGCCGCACTCTTCGTCACGTCCGGCGTGGAAGTGCCGGTACGCGACATCGCGGCCAAGGCCGGCGTCGGGATGGGCACGATCTACCGCCACTTCCCGACGCGCGCGGACCTCATCATTGCCGTCTACCGGCACCAGATCGAGGCCTGTGCCGAGGCCGGTCCAGCGCTGCTGGCGAGCAGCGCAACGCCTCACGCCGCACTTGGGCGATGGATCAACCTCTTCGTTGATTTCGTGGCCACCAAGCAGGGACTCGCTGCCGTGCTGCAGTCCGACAACGCCGGCTTCGACGCACTGCACGCCTACTTCCTGGACCGCCTGGTGCCGGCGTGTACGCAACTGCTCGATGCCGCGGTTGAGGCCGGCGAGATTCGCCCGGACATCGATGCCTACGAACTGATGCGCGGCGTCGGCAATCTCTGCATCGGTGCCGACAACGACCCCGGCTACGACGCACGTCGCCTGGTCGAACTGCTCATCACAGGCCTGCGCCGATGGGAATAGCCGTTCGGCCCGACTGGCCCGAGGGGAACACCGGTCAGGTAGCCTTTTTGCGCCAACTAGTTGTTGCGATTTACGCCCTGGCGCAGCCGATTTTCAGTCGCTGTGGTCCAGCTCTCATGCCTTCGTCAAGGGTTCTGCAGACTACTTGGCCGGTGTTCTAGCCGGCCACCGCGACTGACCGTGCGTCGTACGCGGGCTCGAGAATTGTTTCGCCCTCACGTTCTAGAAACGCGAGATGGCCGCGAATCGCTTCGGTGGCATTGGCGATCGCCTCGACTTCCGTCGCACCTTCCGTGATCACACCGGGGAGGTCCGGAACGTCGACGAGAACCATGCCCGAGTCGGCGTCATGGTGGAGGAGGATCGTATAGCTGCGCATGTCGTGCTCCTGCATCAGTAGTGCTCCTCGAAGTCACTCCATGCACATAGTGCAACCCGTATCTCGCCATCAACCCGGGTCACCACTTGCCAAGAATCAGATACGGACCTAGAATGGGATATGTTCGCACTCCGTATCGAGGCCATTGAAGATCCGTTCACGAACCCGGATGTAGCAAAATCCGCCAGTACCTTGCTCGGTCGAGCTGAGACGATGGGCTTTCTCGATGATCTCGGCGCCATCTCAACGCTCGACGCCCGCCTCATCACAACCGTGCTCCAGCGCCTCGGCCACGTGGGTCTCCTCCAACGCACGATCATGCATGGTGGTATCGGGGGGCTGCCGGGTGACTCCGCCGGCATTGCGAACCTCCTCGACGAGGCCAATGCCGCACTGGAGCATTCGCCGCTCCCGGCACAAGAGTGGGCAGCGTTGCGGATCATCCTGGGCGATGCGCTGCTTGCTCGCCTATGCGGCATCTCCGAGGCCAGCCTCCGTCGCTATACGTCCGGCGCGCGATCGACTCCCGACGTGGTTGCCCAGAGGTTGCATGTCCTTGCCCTCATCGTAGCCGACCTCCGGGGGGCCTACAACGAGTACGGGATTCGTCGCTGGTTTCAACGCCCGAGAGCGCAACTCGGAGGCTGCGCCCCAGAGGATGTTCTCCCTGCCGACTGGACACCTGATAGCCCTGACATCATACGTCTGCGCGAACTGGCCGGGGCACTGAGCGGCTCCCCCGCGACGTGAACCGCTTCCGGCACACGGATCCGCGATTCCCTTTCTTCTGGGAGAGCAGAGATCAGCCTCCTGCTCGTTGGAATGCTCGGGGGGAAGGGCCCGTCCAGTACCTCACGGACACGCCGGATGGGGCATGGGCCGAATTCCTTCGGCACGAGGGGATCACCGATGCGGACGATTTACTTGGCGTCGAACGCGACCTCTGGGCTGTGGAGCTCTCACCCGAGGACGAACCAAGTGCTACTCCAACGTTGCCGCCGGCAGTGTTGGAAGGTGGAACGGAAACCTATGCAGCATGCCAGGCAGAGGCGCGACGACTGCGGGACCTGGGACTTTCAGGTTTTATTGCGCCGTCGGCCGCGCTCCTTCCCGGTGAGGCAGGCGGATGGCGCGTCGTGGGAGGAGCAGTTCAGCCAGGGTATCGGCGCGATGGCGAAGTTATAGTTCTCTTCGGACTTCAGCCACAGGTATTTGGCTGGTGCGCCTGCTTTCGTGGCAGACCAAACCCTCGCATCCTGCCAAAAGTTCGCCACTTGCCCCTGGTCTACCGCGGTTCATGAACGTAGGGGAGGTTGGGCCGCTGGGGGAGGCTTGGCCCTGACGGAACCGGGGGGTGTACTCGCGTACTCCATCGGGGACGCCTATATGCTGATAATAGGCATGGGCACGTGGTACAGGGCATCGGTATTTCCGCCGATCTGAGGGTAATGACGGAGGGCACCAGACCAGCACCAGTTCATAAGGGCATGAGGTCATGACCACGGTGAGCAGAGCTGAGACCCTGCGGGCAGAACTGGCGCGCTTCGTCGACATCGTCGCCGCGGATCCGCATACCCGGCAGATCGTGGTGTTTGGCTCGATGGTCAATGCAACATTCGACGAGTGGTCAGACCTGGACCTGGTGGTGGTGATGGAGACCGACTTGCCGTTCCTGGAGCGGGTGCGACGCCTTCAACGTCGGGTGCGGTCACAGGTGGCGATGGATCTGCTGGTGTATACGCCGGAAGAGTGGGCGGAGATAGCGAAGACCCGGCCGTTCGTCCGGGACGAAATTGTGGCCAAGGGCCGAACTGTGTATGAGCGATCCGTCACAGCCCTGGCTTGAGAGCGCCCGACGCAGCCTGGACGCGGCCGAGGTTCTCCATGCTGCCAGGCGTTGGCCGCAGACGTGCTTCCATGCGCAACAAGCGGCGGAGCTAGCCCTGAAAGCGGCCACCGTACACCAGAATGTGGCGCCGCCCTGCCTCCACTCGATCACAGAACTGCTCGCTCGGCAGGACTCTACGATGCGACAGGCATTGAACCACGTGGCCGACGACCTGCGTGGTCTCGACAGGTACTACACAGCAACGCGGTACCCGGATGCGATTGTAGGAGCCCTACCGGGAAAGCAGGATGCCGATGAGGGCTGATAGCAGCGAAGGAAGGAGTGACCGTCATTGAACGGCTGCTCGGCGCTCGCTCGTGACCACCGTTCTCGCCACATCGATAGTGGACCAGAGCGCGAGCTGGCGCTTCAGTTTCGGCGGCAGGATCGTGACCTAGACGGCCACCGCGACTGACCGTGCGTCGTACGCGGGCTCGAGAATTGTTTCGCCCTCACGTTCTAGAAACGCGAGATGGCCGCGAATCGCTTCGGTGGCATTGGCGATCGCCTCGACTTCCGTCGCACCTTCCGTGATCACACCGGGGAGGTCCGGAACGTCGACGAGAACCATGCCCGAGTCGGCGTCATGGTGGAGGAGGATCGTATAGCTGCGCATGTCGTGCTCCTGCTTCAGTATTGCTGCTCGAAGTCGCTCCACGCGACACCTGCGACCGCGCAGGTCTTCTATAGTGCAACCCGTACCCTGATAATAGGCATGGACAGCGTGCTACAGGGCATCGGCGTCTCCCCGGGCGCCGTTAGCGGTCCGGTCTACCTCATGGCGGAGGCGGTCCCGGCCGAACGGAAGGCCGGCTCGCCGCTCCAGGAGCAGCGAGCTTACCAGCGAGCGTCCCAGGAGAGCGTCCGGCAGCTCGAACGCCTGGCCGCCGAGTTGAGGAGCGGCGGCCTGGAGGAACAGGCGGGCATCCTCGACGCGCAGATGCTGATGCTCAACGATCCCGGTTGGATCGAACTGGTTACCCAGGCTATCGCCGAGGGCGCGACGGCGGAACAGGCGGTACGCGTCGCCGGTGAGGCCTTTGCCGGCATGTTCCAGGCGATGGACGATCCCTATCTGGCGGCTCGTGCCGCCGACGTGCGCGACATCGCCAATCGTCTTCAAGGCGCTCTAGGGGGAGCGGCTCCGATGCCGCTGCTCACCCGGCCATCTATTATCGTGGCCCAGGAACTGACGCCGTCCCAGACTGTGAGCCTGGATCGCGCGCTGGTGCTGGGCTTCGCCACCGATACCGGCAGCGCCACCGCGCACACCGCGATCCTGGCCCGGGCGCTGAATATCCCGGCCGTGGTGGGAGTGCCCGGTCTTTCCTCACGCGTGCAGCCAGGCGGGCAGATCGCCCTCGACGGCGAGAGCGGCGCGGTGATCCTCGATCCTACCGAGGAGCAGCGACAACAGTATGTCGGACGCGCCGCTGCACTGGATCAGCGACGCGCACAGCTCCGCTCGCTCCGCAATCAGCCGGCGGAGACCAGGGACGGCCGGCGGCTGGTGCTGGCGGCCAACATCGGCTCACCGGACGATATGGCGGCAGCGCAGGAAGTCGGGGCGGAGGGCGTGGGCCTGTTCCGCACCGAGTTTCTCTTTGCCGATCGACCCCGGATGCCCACCGAGGAGGAACAGGTCGAAGTCTACCGCTCGGTCCTGGCTGCCATGCCGGAGCATCGGGTGATTATCCGCACGCTCGATATCGGAGGCGATAAGCCGCTGCCCTATCTGCCGCCAAGTGCCGAGGCCAATCCTTTCTTGGGGCAGCGCGGCATTCGCTACACGCTGGCCCATCCCCAGCTGATGCGCATCCAACTGCGCGCGCTGCTCCGCGCCTCCCCTGCCGGCCGGCTGGCCATCATGCTGCCCATGGTCTCCGAACTCGCCCAGATACACGAGGTCACCACCCTGCTGGAAGAGCTGCAAGCCGAGGTAGGCGGAAGCGCCGAACTGGGTATCATGATCGAGGTACCGGCCGCCGCACTCCAGGCGGCGCAGTTCGCCCGCCACGTCGCCTTTTTCAGCGTGGGTAGCAACGATCTTACCCAGTACACCCTGGCCGTCGACCGGGGCAACGCACAGGTTGCCTCGCTCTATCGCCCGCTCCATCCCGGCCTGATGCGCCTGCTGGATCAAACGTCCCGCGGTGCGCAGCAACACGGCCGCTGGACCGGCATCTGCGGCGAGCTGGCCGGCGATCTCCTGGCAATACCCTTCCTTATAGGGTTGGGGTTCGAGGAACTCAGCATGGCGCCTGGCCGCATACCGGAGGCGCGAGCACGGATTCGGAGTTTGGATGCTGCCCGCTGCCGCCAGCTTGCCGCAGAGGCGCTGGAGTGTGAGACGGCTGATGAGGTGGAGGCGTTGAGCCGAAGACTGTGAGAACGCCCTCTACGAGGTGCGCTCGCTCTCGCCAATCCCGCCCTCGATCAACACCGTCAGCGCCTCGATGGCCTGGTCCGCATCCGCCCCCTCCGCCACGAGCACAATCCGGCCGCCGGTATGCACTCCCGCCGTCAACACCGACATGATGCTCTTGGCATCGATCGCCTTTCCCGGGCGATCCAGATTCTCCAGCGTGATCCTGGCCTGAAAGCGGCTGGCCGTCTGCACGAACAGCGCGGCAGGACGGGCGTGTAGCCCGTGTGCATTGCGAATCTCCAACTCAGCGCGTGCCATTTCTTCGGTCATAAGCTAGCGCTCCACCTTCTGCATCGCTGCTGCCCCTTCCGCCGCCTCGTTGGCTTCTGCCAGCGATCTGCCGATTGACGCTTCAACCGCCGCCACCACCGCGCCTTCCACCAGCGGCGCGTTGCTGAGCAGGACCTGCGCGGCCCGCTCCGGCGGCAGCATCTCCACCGCAAGCTCCGCGCTCATCACGGCGCTGCCCAGGTCCATCAACACCAGCACGCCATCCGGGCTGTAGGTCTGCTCGATAGCAGCCCTGATACGCTCGGAGTCGGTGCCCAGGCTTCCGTCGGGTCCACCGCCGGCGGCGGCGATCTGAACGCTGCCCCCGGTCATCTGCTCGGCGAGTTCTTTCACGCCCTCGGCCAGCCGGGCGCTATGCGAGACCAGCACCATGCCGATCATCGGTGCGCCTGGTAGGCCTGGAGCAGAATCTCGATCGGGTGCAGAGAACGCGTGTCCGTGCCGTGCTCGATCTGCCAGCGGCAGGTCTCGCTGTCGCAGGCCGAGACGGGCGATCCGACGGACTGGATCTGGCGGAAGAGCGGCTCACCCACCTTCATGGCGATATCGTATTTTTCCTGCTTGTAGCCATACGTTCCCGCGGTGCCGCAGCACTCGGCCTCCATCTCCACCGCCCGCAGGCCCGGAATCAGGTCCATCAAATCGAGCGCCGGCTTGCCGATGCCGTGCGACTTCAATTGACAGGGCGCGTGATAGGCAATGGCCTGGTCGACCGGCCCGAAAGCAGTGTTCAGCTCGCCACGCTCGTGCAGCATGCGCAGGAATTCGCAGATATCGTACACATTGGCCGCCACCTTCTCCGCTTCCGGCGTACGGATATCGAGCAGATCGACGTAATACTGCTTGAGCGTGAGGCTGCAACTGGTCGAGGTGGCCACGATGGGGATTCCCGCTTCCGCCATGGGCAGCAACCGGCGGATGTTTCGCTCGGCATACCTGCGGGCCGCGGCATAATCGCCGTTGGAGATGAGCGGCAGGCCGCAGCAGTTCTGAGCGGGCAGCACCATCTGATAGCCGTTCCGCTCCATCACCTGCGCCGCCTTCATCCCCAACTCCGGCTCGTAATACTCGGTGGAGCAGGCATAGAAGTAGGCTACCCGCCGGTCGCTGCGATACGGATAGCGCCGGTGCATAGCGCGAAAGCTGTGCGGCGAGAAGGCCGGCATCGGCGCCCGGGCGTCGATCCGCAGGGCGGCTTGCATGGCCCGGCGAACCATCCCGTTCTTAAGCACGCGATTGACCAGCGGCGCGATCGGCCGGTTGAGCCGGCCCAGCAGTTCGGGGCGTGCGATCAGCCGATCGCGCAGCGTCGGCCCACCGCCGGCCTCGACCATGGCGGCGCGCGCCCTGGAGTTGAGTTCGGCGATCTTCACCCCGGAAGGACAGACCCGAGTACAGACGGTGCAGCCTGAGCAATAGTCGACCGTGTGATCGACCGATTCGCCGATTCGCAGCCGCTGCGCTTGCGGCCCGACGTATTTGGGGCCGGGGAAGAGATCGGTGACGGCCATCACCGGGCAGTACGACTGGCAGACGTTGCACTTGATGCAGGCGTCCGTGCTGAGCGTGATCTCATTGGCGTCGAAGGTGGTTGGGTCGAGGATAGACATAGATACGTTCCTCATCACCGCAGTGCGGTCGCGAGTACAGTGGATCTGTTCAGCAGCGATAGCGCCTCAGTCGCCGCTTTGCGGGCCGTGGCCAGGGCCACACCCTCACCGGAACCCTCGTGAACCGGGTCCCAGTTCGGCAGATTGGAGGCGGTGACGAAGACATTCTCGACCAGCTGCCCGGAGGCAGTGAAGGGCTGTAGGCGCCCGTTGGTCCGCACGCCGGCCAGACTGATCGGCTGCGGCTCTGGGCCAAGGAAGCTCTGATTGGACCATCCCGCGCGGTCTCGCGGACCCTGCACCGCCAGATCGAAGACCGTCTCTCGCAGCGTGCCGTCCGGACCGGCGCTGATCCCGCCGCCGCCGGTCCCGCCAGTGGCAAGAATAAACACCTCAGCACGATGGATGGTGGGCCGGCCGGCCGAATCGACCACGATCTCGCTGGCCCGTCCCCCCTCGATACGGCCGCGCAGCCAGAAGCCAATCTCGACCCGCACACCCCGCTGCGACAGTTGGCGGCGCAGCGCCCCACTGATGCGGATGCCGGCCACGGAGGGTGGCAGGGTAGGGATCTCGAAGATTGGACGGCCGATGAGCTGTTCGAGATGGGCCACCGCTTCACTATGAGCCTCTAGCCCCAGCACCGCTGGAAAGCCCACCCGTGCAGCGTCGCCCAGGTTGGCTGTCACCAGCTGCCCGACTTCGTGTCGAATGGCCGGGTCGTCCAGGGCACGGGCCAGGTCGATCGGCAGCAGGTGACGCCGGCCGTGCAAGGCCGGCAAATCCAGATAGAGATGACGCACCGGAAAGGCGCAGATTCGGCGCAGGTTGGCGGCCAGAAAGGGTGGATAGAAGTCGCGGAAGTGGTCGAACCCGACGATGAGCATAGGCGTCTGGTCGTCGAGCCGCCCATGGACCATGCCGGCTGGCGCCAGACAGGTGCATCGCGCCGACCCGGCTGCCGTGGGTAACAGGAGGTTGGCATGGAGATCGCCCGAGAAGGAAAGATTCGCTGCATGCATGGCGGCATGAAACTGCTGGACTCCATCGACCAGCATCTGCCGCCCGGCGATGGCATAGGGATGAAGGCTCTCCCGCCCTACTAGATCCTCAACCGCAACCAGAGGGTTGCGGACGCTGTTGCCCTGGGTATCCCGTCCCAGGACATCAATACAGCCAGAGGTGAAGTGCAGATACCCGCCTCCCTTGGCAAAGAGGCCGACTCGCAAACCGGCGCCGGCCATCTGCAGAGCCGCGACCAGGCCCGAAAGCCCGCTGCCCAACACAATCGCGTCGAAATTGCGACCACCACCGCTCACGCCGGCTGCTCCACGCCGTCCGAGGATGACCCGGCGCCGTTGAGGCGATCGACAGCCAGAAGATTGAGATAGATCTCTTGGTCCAGGTGCATCTGGCGCAGATCATCGCCCCACAGCACCGGCTTGACGCCCTTCCAGCGCTCCTCAAGAAATCCCAAAAGCGCCTGATTGGTCTGCTCGGGTGGCAGATGCTGCAGATCGTGCAGCACGCCGGCGGCACGATAGGTGCAGAAGCCTCCCTGGCACGGCCCCATGCCCAGCCGCAGCTCGCGTCGAATATCGTCCAGGTCGTGCGTGCCCCGTTCTCGGGCCACGTGTTCGACCTGCCCCCGTCGCACATACTCGCACTCGCAGATCAGGTTGCTCTCATCGCCACCCCGCGCTTCGGTCTCGGCCAGCCGGTGCTGAATGCTGTAATAGGCGCCGTTCTCCGAGCCGGGCAACGGTTCCTGTGCCGTTCGACAGGGACGCTCTACACCAAGACGGCGGCACATTAGGTCCACGCCAGCCTCGGCCATCAGGCGATAGGTGGTCAGCTTGCCGCCCACGATGGACGCCATATTCTCCAGGCCGTCGCGGCTCTGGTGGTCCAACACGGCATACGCCCTGGTCACATCGCGCCCCTGCGCGGCTGAAGCGCTCTGCTCGCTGTACAGCGGCCGCACGCCGGCATAGGCGCGCAGGGAACGCAGCCGGGTGAAGCCTGGGATCAGCTTCTCGCCCTCGTGCAACATCGCGTCGATCTCGTCTGCTCCGATTCCATACTGGTCCGGGTCGGGCACGTTGATCGAGGTGGTACCGATAATACAGACGCTCCCCACCGGTACCAGGATATCGCCGTCGCCCGGCAGGTGGCAGCGATTGACCACCGTCTGGACCACACGATGATTCATCACGATCATCGAGCCCTTGCCGGCCTGCATGTCGATTCCCACGCCGGCCAGCGCGCCGATCTGGCCGGCCCAGGCGCCGGCCGCGTTGATCACGAACTCACAGCCAATCTGCTTCTCTTCACCCGTGCGAGCGTCCATCACCTGCACCGCTGTGATACGACCGCCGACGCGCTCGAAGCCGGTAACGCTGTGATACGGCCACGCATCACTGCCGTGCTCACGGGCGGCGCGCAGGTTGCCGTCGATCAGCGCCCACGGCTCGCACGAGCCATCCGGGACCAGAAAGGCCCGGCTGATCGCCGGGTTGAGCAGCGGCTCCCGTCGCAGCATCTCACCGATCGAGATCTCGCTGATGGGGATGCCGGTCTGGTGGCAGGCCGCCACAAAACGATCGGCGTAGGCCGGGTCGTCGTCCGGCGTGGTGACGAAGAGCCCACCGGTGTCCTCGATGGAGGCCGCGGCGATGCGACGCAGGATGGTGTTCTCCTGAATGCACTCCCGCGCCGAGATCGGATCCTTCACCGCGTAGCGGCCACCACTGTGCAGCAGCCCGTGATAGCGGCCGCTGGTGCCCGTGCCAAAGTCGCCGCGTTCCACCAGCAGGGCCTTGAAGCCCCGCATGGCCACATCGCGCAGCGCACCCGCGCCAGTCGCGCCACCGCCGATAACCACCACGTCAGTTTGATACATGGTTCACTATTCTATGCGGCTCGCGGCCCAGCCTCAGCCATCACCGCGCACCAGGCGAATACTTGCACCAGTGTCGAGGATCAGCCGGGCCACAGGGCCGTCATCTCGGCCAGTGCCTCCCCCGGAATGGCGCCGAACTCCGACTCCCAATCAGCCAGGAACTCGCGCTGCCGGTCGACCAGCACCTGACGGCGCAGACTATAAACCACAGAGCGCTGTCGCGCCTCCGCGAGCAGTTCTGAATCGACAGAGAGGGACACTTTTTCGGTTTTCATTTTTTATCCTAGCGCAGGAAGGTAATCACTGTCCTTTCGCTACTTCGGGTGCCACCCAGTCCTTGGCGCGCTCGACCACTCGCTTCCAGCCCTGGTAGAGCTTCTCGCGCTCAGCTTCGTTCATATTAGGGACGAACTCTTGGTCCCTAGCCCACTTCTGCTGTGCACCTTGGCCGAAAACGAACTATGCACTCTCCGCCGTAAATTGGCGCTCGCTCAATGCTGCCTGACTTCCCGAACGGTTCGAGTGGCAGCGTCAACAACCAGGACGATCCCTGCTTCATTCACAGCGAGCCCAACTGGGTCAAGTTCAGCTTTGGCCGCGGGAAGCATTAGCAACTGGTGTCGAGCATGGGTCGATGTTCGTGGCAAGGTGCCATCACCAGCTATGGTGCGGACGGTACGTGCGCCTGCTGGAATTCCTACTACTCGTGCCGACGCGGCTATGAATACGTCGCCTTTGCGGTCTAACGCGACGGCCTGCGGGCTCGATATCGTTGCTTGCGTGGGGGAGCCACCTTCACCGCAGTAGGCCTGGCGGCACGCTCCACCTCCCGCAACAGTCACGATAGTACCGGACCCAGCTACTACCTCGCCGAGCTAATTCACCACGCTTGGAGAAACCGTTCCCGGTGCTTTAGTATCGTGTCTAGCCCACGGATTTTCGTGGGCGATCACTCCGGGAGGATCCGATGCCCATGGCAGCACCCGTCGACCGGCTGGTTTTGGCGCTCGACGCGACAGAGGCGTTGATAGCCGCGGTTGGGAACGACCAATGGTCCAACCCGACGCCGTGCCCGGCGTGGAACGTCCGTGCGCTGGTCAACCATCTGGTCTTCGGTAACCGGATGTTCGCAGCCATCCTGCGTGACGAGCCGGCATCCGAGTTGGAGAATCTCCGGCGAACGCGCGACGTCGACCAGCTCGGCGACCATCCGGTGGAGGCCTACCGCGAGACGGGCGCGGCACTGCGGTCTGCGTTCGGCCAACCCGGCGTACTCGAGCGCGTCTTCCAGGCCTCGATCGGCCCCGCCCCAGGCGCTGTGCTGCTGCATCTACGCATCACCGAACTCCTGGTCCACGGCTGGGACCTGGCCCACGCCATCGGACAACCTGCTCGACTACCCGACGATGTCGCCGAAGAAGAGCTGGCCTTCGCCAGCGGCCAACGCGCTCCCGATGTCCCGCGCACCGGCCATCCGTTCGGCCCGGTTCAACCGGTCGCCGGCGACGCTCCCGCGGTCGACCGGCTTGCCGCGTACCTCGGCCGGCCCCTCAGCGGCAGCCGCGCGGAGCCGGATCGGGCCTGATCCGATTCCGCGCGGTGTGCCGGACGAAACGGGCAGGAGGAAATCGGTGAGCCAGGAGAGCCGGTTCGACTGGCATACGGCTCCACTTCCGCCCGGAATCTCGTGTGGGGCGTAACGGAACATAGGCCGGAGGCTTGGGGTGCTACCTCACGACTCCAGCTTGGTCCGGTCTCGAAACCTCGGCTTCTTGGCGACCGGCACGGCTCCCACCGGCGGACTCGCCGCGTTCGCTTCGGCCTCTTCCCCGGGAGGACGGATACCAGCCATGCCGATCAGGGCGGCGACGGCGGGCAGAAAGGCCAACGCATAGGTTGTCGCGTTCAAGGGCGTGAGGTCATTGGGGTTGAAGCTCACCCAGACCCAGATGTAGCCGAAGACTACCGTCGATAGCTCGGCGCCATAGCTCAGGAGGACGCCCGCGGCCCGCTCCTGGAGATACGGCACCGTGGCAGCCACGATTGCCGGCCAGAGGAGGTACCAGGCTTCGACGTTGGCGGCGGCCAGGGCCAGGAAGCCGAACAGTGCCAGGAAGCAGCCCTGGAGTAGATGGGGGAGATCGCCGGAGCACGCCCAGAGCACGTAGGCGTAGAGGGCCAGGAACAGAGCCCACCCGACGATTGTCGCCTGGTCCAGTGAGAAGGCGCCGGGGAGCACGCTGGAGAGCACGGAGCTGAAGGAGTTGGCGTGGCGCTGGCTCTGGGTCAGCAGGTTGGAGAGCGTCGCCGGCCCTTCCCAGAACGGGAAGTACAGCACGACGACTATCGCGAACGACCAGGCGACGGCGGAGGCGGCGTAAATCAGCCGATCGTCCAGCGAGCGCTGGCGCCTCAGTCCATAGAGCACCAGCAGCGGCCAGAGCAAGGCCGATGCGTACTTGACCATCGCGCCCAGCGCCAGCAGCACCGGGGCCAGCAGCAGCCGGTTGCGGGTCACGGCCAGGAGGGCCACCAGCGTCAGCAGGAGCATCGCGATGTCGTTGTGCCCGTTGACGCTCACCTCCAGCAGCACGAACGGGTTCCACGCGATCAGCAGCGCGGCGCCCACGGCCAGGCCCGGCCGTACTGCGCGCAGTACAAGGTACGCCACGTAGGCTGACCCGAGCGCCATCGCCGAGAACATCAGCTTCAGCGCCAGCAGGTCGGCCAGCAGCCGGTTTCCGAACACGACCGACGGAATCGCGTCCACCACCAACCCCAGGGGTCCGTACGGCGAGCCGTACCGCTGGTAGCCGTCGGACAGCGCCATCAGCGGGTCGTGGGGGAATTGCGCGGGTGGAGTGAAGAGTGGGTTGTGGTGATAGTGAACCCATACCTGGCTCTGCGCGATGTACGAATAGAGGTCCGTCGCCGTGATGGGGTACACGAAGATCAGCGTGACCGCGAAGAGCGCGCCGAATCCGAGAACCAGTCGCAGCGCATGCTCGTCGGGCGTTCGCCCTCCCTCTCTCCACGCCAGGGCGAAGGCGACCAAGAGGATGGTGAGAGCGACGACGAACATCACGAATCCGGCGTGCGAATGCCCGGTAATAATGCCCATGTCGGTGTCGTGGTGGTAGTACGCCAGCAGTGAGAACTGCCGCACGAAGTACCCGAGATAGATTAGCTCGCAACAGAGTCCCAGGATGAGCAGGGAGCGGTATCGGGAGATCGCGGCCCCCACCCCCGAGACCCGGGCGTCGCTCATTGCCTCCTCCTGGTCCGCGGCGTGCCTGTGGAACGTGATCTGCTCGCCGTCTTCGCTCCATGGATAGTTAAGCCTACGAGAATCCAGCTCACGTCTGCTGCTCCTCGGCGGCTCGTGGAATGAGCAGCGCCACTTGGGACTCGGCTTGATGGGCCGAAAGAGCGGTGTCCGCCTCCGTTGCTGTACACCCCACGAGGAATTTCAATTCAGCGTCTCGTTTCAGCAGATCAATGGTGAGAATGATGCCAGTGACGCGCTTCTCTGATAGGCTGCCCTGCCAGACGTCGATGCCTCCACCATCCATCGCCGTGGTACCGTCAAGATAGCCGTAGTCCAATGGATAGACATACGCTGGATAGCGCGGGTGTCTGCTTCCGCGTGGCCGGTCAACGACCACGCGGCTCTGGGCCACCAGCCGGTCAGCAAAGTCCCAGAGACGTGGATCGATGCCGCTTTCCTCTGGCGTCCGCTTGAATATTTTCCGCTCTTCCCCGCTATCCACCGTCTTTACAGCGAACCTGACTCGCTACTCGTGTCAGAGTCCCCAGCCCCCTCCATTCACGAGACAGGCCACGTCCCACCTTCGAGGAGTTGTCGGGTGCTCGGGCCGCCCTGATCGCGCAGTACTACGAGCCGAAACAGGTGCAGCCCATCGTGGATGCGCTGCACCTGTTTCGGGCTCGTGTTCGGTGGCAAGGCCTGTACGGGAAAGAACCGATGCTCATCCGCCTCAGGAGACGTGGCCATCTCTCCCCCTACCACCCGGCAGACGAACGAAAAGACGATCTCGGATTGCTCGCGCTTTGCGTAAACCCCCGCCAATCGCTCGATCTCGACCACCAGGCCAACCTCCTCATGCGTCTCACGGACGGCCGCCTGCCAGGGGGACTCGCCGTGCTCGACCCCTCCGCCGGGAAGGTTCCACACGTCCATATCGCGACGATGGCAGAGGAGGACTTCCCTGTGCTCATTAAAGATCAGGGCAAAGGCGCCAAGTCGAAACATGCCCGATGGTACCATCCTGTCTTCAGCGAATGTCGAGTTCAGTCTCCCTCCGGGGCCTCGCTTGCTGCCGCCGGTACCAGAAGCACGGGAACCGTGCCGCCCCGCATAACCCGGTCTGCTACCGTGCCGAGCGCCCAGCGGGTAAGACCGGAGCCGCCGTGGGAGGTCATCACGACCGTGTCGATGCCGGCTTCGCGGACATAGTCGAGGAGGACCGTCGCGGTGTCACCGTCGAGGCGTTGGACCGTGACCGGCCTTCCCGCGCTCTCCTCACGCGCCCGCGCATCTTCCAGGTAGGCGTTTGCCTCTTCTCGCTGCACCGCGATCACGTCCGCATAGACGTTCACCGGCGCGCCCAGTCTATGCGTCTTCACCGCGGGCGGCAGATCGACGACGCGCACCAGGTGCAGCGTCGCGATGGTTGCGGCGGCAAGTTCGCGGGCATAAGGAAGGGCACGCTCGGCCAGCTCCGATCCGTCCAGCGGTACCATGATGCGATCGAACATGAAGTTGCGCTCCTTTCCGCAGTTGTACCGAGCCAATCGTTCTGACCTCTGTCAGTCTGGCGCGGCGACATCGAGAGGGCTGTTGGATTCGGCGCAAGAACCGGACCAGCGCGCTCATAGAGTAGGGCCTATGCGCGAGGTGGGGAGAGGGCCATGGCGACAGCGGCATCGGTATGCGGGGAGTAGTCGCGCAAGGCCGCGGCAATGCGGGTCCAACCGGTGTGGTTGATCTCGCACCATTGACAAATATGACAGCTACCCTTACGCTGAGGGCAAGCAAGTTCGCTACTCGACACGTGGGAGCAACATGAGTATTGGAGATCTCCGTGAAGAACTGGTTAGCGCCCGTCAACAGATTGAGGAGGGGCGTCCCGAGAAGGCGCTTGAGCGTATTGATCGTGCGCTCGAGGAGCTGAATACTCCTCTGCTCACAACCACACAGGCGAAGGTTTGGCTCGGCCTTGGCCCTGTGAACACGCTCAAGCTGCTTGTGCGGAAGACCGGCGTGCAGGTCGAGATGCATGGCAATCGCATGATGATTCCCCGCTCTGCATTGGAGAATCTCCAGGACTCGCCACTGCTCAGGAGCATCCATGCGGCCGATCGACTCCATGAGCGGTCTGCGGAGCTAGGAGCCCCTGACGGCCTGTCCGGGCGCCAACTCCGGGACTTGGAGACTGCTCGACCGGGATCGTTGCCGTGGAGCACGAAGTGCTCGCCAGCCGCCGACTAGTTCGGGCTGTTCTCGACACGAGTTCGCTGGTCCCTCCTGGGCTACGTCGTGATCGCCAAGAAGCAGCGCAGCTTGAGATGTACGTGGGAATCTGGTCTCCCTGGATCATTGCCGAACTAAACCGTGTCTTGGTCTGGCGATGGATCGAGCAAAGAGGACTGTCGGCCTTCCAGGAGAAAACTACCCGCTTTCCCGACGGCCAGTTCGTAGCCTTCATCTACGGCTAAGTTCGACTGTCGTGCAGCCTGCATCGCCAATTGATCGCAACGCTCGTTTTCGGGGTGACCTGCGTGGCCTTTGACCCAGACAAATTCGACTTGCTGCTCGTCACAGACCTGCAGCAGATCGCCCCATAGGTCGACGTTGGCAACCATGCCCTTCCTTGCTCCCCGCCATCCATTGGCCTGCCACTTTCGAGGCCAGCCTCCTTGCATCATCTGTACCAGGTACTGCGAATCGCTGTACAGACTGACCTGGCACTTCTCCTTGAGCGCTCGGAGTGCCGTGACTGCTGCCAGCATTTCCATCCGATTGTTGGTCGACTTACGGTAACCTCCCGACAGCTCACAGCAATGCGGTCCATAGCTCAGCACGACGCCATAACCGCCAGGGCCAGGGTTACCGATGCAAGCGCCATCCGTATAGGCGTCAACGTGCCTCAAATCTTGCATGTGATTTCCAATCTATGAGAGCAAGTCGGGCATGGGGATGGAGAAACCAGTATGCTGAATGTTCCCAGCTGTAGGACCTCTGATTTCAACAATCTATCATCGAAAGCCTAATACATCGGGCACTACTGACCCTGGGGACATGTAGGATAGGTCGAGAGCGAGAATCACCCATAAGGACTGTGAACCGTCGTGGCGGACACCAGGAGCAAACCAAACCGAGACACTGTGGATAGCGCTGTCTCCGACGATCCGACTGCTGTGGCCGATAGCGAGCCGGTGGTCGCCGAGGGCAGTGAGATATCGTATGCGCCGCAGGAGCGTGAGACACCGGCCGAAGCGCGACAGATTTTTCATGTGCCGGCACGGCATAATGCCAAGCTGCAGCAACTGGTGGCGGCCATCAATTGCGACGAGAGCTTGCATCAACTGTGGCGCTGCGCCAATGTGAATGCGATGGAGCGCTCCAACATGAGCGACCATGGACCGGTGCATATCCGGATCGTGGCTAACATCTCGCTCAAGCTGATCCGCCTCCTGTTGCAGGACAACATCGAGCCGGCGGTGGTCCGCGATCACGGTCTGGGCAACGAGGACGCCGAGGTGATCGTGGTGCTGGCGGCGGCCTTACACGATATCGGCATGTCAATTCACCGGCACGAGCACGAAACCTATAGCTTGATCCTGGGGGCGCCCAAGGCCCGCGAACTGCTATCCGGCATCTACCAGGAGCCGGAGCTGACCATCATGACCAGCGAAACGCTCCACGCCGTCATCTCGCACCGTTCGGACGAACGGACCTACACCATCGAGGCCAGCGCCGTGAAGGTCGGCGACGCGCTGGACATGACGCAGGGGCGGTCGCGCATCCCCTTTGAGCAGGGCGCGGTGAATATCCACTCGCTCTCGGCCGCCGCGGTCGAGCGGGTCATCATTCGCAAGGGCACCGAGAAACCGATCCGGATCGAGGCCGTCCTCAACAACTCCGCCGGGTTGTTCCAGCTGGACGACCTGCTGCGGCCCAAGATTGCCTCCTCCAGCATCGCCCGCTATGTCGAGGTCGAGGCGCGCATCGAGGGTGAGATCGAGAAGCGCCTGCTGCCCGTGTACAACATCTAACTCAATCGACCGACAGCGCTTCCCACTCCTTCAGCAGCGTCTCCACCCGCTGCTGGGTCGACACATAGGCATTGCTCAAGCGAGTGACCTCGCCGTAATCGCCGTCAGCGCTGCCCTCCTGCAACTGGGCGGTGTACTGGGCGAGCGTGGCTTCCGCCTCGGCGATTTGCGCCTCCAATATCGCCAGGTTGCGGACCCGGCGCCGCTCGGCTTTCTCGGCGCTGAGCTGCCGATCGGCCAGCTTCTCCGCCGGTTTCTCCACTGCCCCAATGCCGACCGGTTGCTCAGCGGCTGCCAGGAACTCCTGATAGGTTCCCTTGAACACGTTTAACCGGCCCTCTCGCACCTCCCAGATTTGGGTGGCCAATTGATCGACCAGGTACCGGTCGTGCGAGACCAGCAGCATGCTGCCGTCGAAGTGCTCCAATCCTTCCTGCAGTACCTCCTGGGCGGCAATATCCAGGTGGTTGGTGGGCTCATCGAGCAGCAGGCAGTTCACCCCGGTGTGGGCCAGAATGGCCAGCGCTAGGCGGGCCCGCTCGCCACCGCTGAGCGCGCCAACCGGCTGGAACACTTCCTCCCCTCGGAAGAGATAGCGGGCCAGGTGATTGCGCGCGGCAGCGGGCGAGATATCGCGGTGACGCATCAGCTCGGCCAGCACCGTGTTGTCCAGCTCGAGCGAGTCGTGCGCCTGAGCAAAATAACCGGTGACCACCCCGCCACCCAGTTGTATGTCGCCCGCCACCGGAGGTAGTTGACCGACCAGCGTGCGCAGAAAGGTGGTCTTGCCCGAGCCGTTCGGGCCGATCACCGCCACCCGCTCCAACCGGTCGAGCCGCAGATCGCCAGCCACCACCAGCGGCTTGCCATCGTACCCGACTTCAAGTCCGGCGGTGCGCAGCACGATGTCGCCACTGCGGCTAGCCGGGGCCAGATGCATGTGGAGCACCGGCGGCCGGCTGGCCGGCGGCCTGATCTCCTTGATCCGTCGGTGCGCTTCGTCCACGCCCATGACGCGGGCACTGCGGATGCCAACCTCGCTCCATTCCAGGTCGCGCGCGCCCAAGATGCCGAAGCGCTCGATGGCCTTCAGCTCACGGCCCAACCGCTTGAGCCGCCCCTCCGCTTCCTCATACTTTCGCCAGGCATGGTAGCGGCGGATGATCTCCATCTCCTTCTCCAGCCGCTCCATTTCGCTCTCGAAGATTTTTTGATTGTGCTCCCAACGCTCCTGGCGCTGTCGGAGATAGGCGCTGTAGTTGCCGCGATAGGTGTCCATACGATCGGGGGTCAGCTCCCAGACGCGGTTCACCACATTGTCCAGAAAATAGCGATCGTGGCTCACCACCAGCAGCGTGCCCTGCCAGTCGTGCAGCGTCTTCTCGAGCCAGGCCACCGCCTGCATATCGAGATGGTTGGTCGGTTCATCCAGGATCAGCAGCATTGGCTGCTCCAGTAGCAGCCGGGCCAGCAAAGCCCGCGTCTTCTGTCCACCGCTCAAATACCCCAACGGCGTTCCCCAGCGTGAGGCCGGGAACCCCAGCCCCTCCAACACCTGCTGAATGCGGACCTCATAGTCATAGCCGCCGCCGTGCTCGAACGCCTCTTGCGCCGCGCCGTACTCGGCCAGCAATGCCTCGGACGCCGTGCCCGACGCCATGCGATCCTCCATGATGCGGAGTTGCGCAGCCTGCTGCTGGAGATGCGCGAAGACCTCACGCATCTCGTCGTAGACCGAGTGCTCGCGACCGGCAAAGGCCTCGATCGCCTCCTGGCGCAGATAGCCCAGGCGGAGTCCGCGAGAGCGCTGCACCGAGCCGGCGGAGGGCTCCGTCACCCCGGCCAGCATCCGGAGGATGGAAGTCTTGCCGGCGCCGTTCGGACCAACCAGCCCGACCTTGTCGCCGGCCGTGAGATTAACGTTAATTCCGCTGAAGATCTCGCGTACGCCAAAGGCGAGACCGAGACCCTGGGTACTGAGAAGTGTCATGATGTTCTTCCTCTTTCCGTTCCACCAACAATGGCGCCGAATGCGCCACAACAAAAAAGCCGCGGGCTCTTTCCCACGGCTCGTGCTCAGTTCTGGTCGACTGTTACTTTATGTTAACACGCTCGTGGGCACACTACTCCCCTGGAGACGAGGCCGCCCAAACGAGAGGTTGGCGGTAACCATAGAATCGTGTTGTTGGCCGGACGATACACACTTCGCTCCATTGGGCCAGTCGGCACTTACCCCTAGGGTAAACGCCAGAGATGGATGAGCGCAAGTGTACGGCTCCTGGCTCGACCTGTCAACCGATCACGGCCTCCGCCTCGATCTCGATTTTCCAGCGTGGATCGAGCAGCCCGGCCACCACGATCATGGTGCTCACCGGGCGGATGCGCCCGAACACAGCACCGTGAGCCCGGCCAATTGCCGCAGCATCTGCCACACTGGTGAGGAACATCCGCGTGCGCACCACATCCTCCGGCCGCGCTCCCGCCTGGTCCAGCGCCTGAAGAATGATCTCCAGGCAGCGTGCCGCCTGCCGTTCCGGATCCGGATCAACCGAGCCATCCGGCCAGACGGGAGTCGTGCCCGCTACCAGCACCCGGTTGCCGACGCGCATCGCCCGGCTAAATCCAATGGTCGGTTCATACGGAGAGCCGGAGGCGATGGTCCTGCGCTCGGTCGTCATGAGAATCTCCCGCCGCCGTGATAGCTAACGCTGTCCGCAGCCATGGTTTACGTCCCAGCCTGCTTGACGTGATACATGGCGGCATCGGCGGCGGCTATTAGCTGCTGCCGGGTCCGAGCATCGTCCGGGGCAATTGCGGCGCCGATGGACACCGACAGCTGTATCTGGCACCCGTCTGGGGCACAGTACGGCCGATCACGAACAGCACGACGGATACGCTGGCCAATGGTCTGAGCCAGCAACGCTCCAGCCAGAGGCAGGACCAGCATAAACTCATCGCCGCCCACCCGACCCGCGATGTCGTCCTGGCGGCAGCTTTCTCGCAGGATCGCGCTCACGTGCTGCAGAACGGCATCACCCGCCAGGTGGCCGTAGGTATCGTTACACGCTTTGAACTCGTTCAAATCCACCATCAACACTGCACACCGCGCGGCGGGCGGCGCCAGAAGACGATCCAGTTCCTCCATAACCGTGCGGTGATTGGATAGCCCGGTTAGCGGATCGTGCTCGGCCAGTACCCGTAGCTCTCCTGCTTGACGGGCATTGCGCAGTACCACCGACACCTGAGCTCCAAAGAGTTCGAGCAACTCGCAATCGAGCGCGGTGAGCCGTGCCCTGCTTTCGATGTTGAGAATGCCCGCCACTCGCCCACCGTCGTGCAGCGGAACGCACAGCTCGCTGACCACGTTGTCGAGCGCGGGCCGGTAGTCGCTATCCTGGCTCACATCTGGAACAAACTCTGTCTGGCCGCTCTGGCCAACCCGCCCGCAGATACCAACACCCAGCGGAATCACCGTGTAGGGATTCTCGTAGCCGATCTGCGCCTGCATCACCAGCGTATCCCCTTCGATCAAATAGACGCTGATGAGTTGATGCCCGAAGGCCCGATCTAGTTCATCCACGATGGCCGCGATCGCGTCGTCCATGCTGAGGTAACTGCCCACGATAGCGGAAACGCGCTGGAGCGTCATCAGCCCGGTAGCGCGTTGTTCGGTCTGCTCTCGCACCACCGCTTCGGCCGCGGCAGCACGTTCGTGGAGCCGCACGCGCTCCGCGATGATATTGACCATGTAAATCAAAATAGCGTAGCTAGCCAGGCTCGCCAGCACCACCGCCAGGGGCTGTGCCATCGGGTGGTAGAGAGATGGGGAAGCGGCAACCAATGCGCCGGCGAACGCCACGGACAGCGCGTAGCGCCAGTTCACAATCAGACAGGAAAAGACAATTGCGAGCGGAATGGCGGACCTGAAGGGGCTGTTTGAGCCCCCGGTACCCGCCATGCCAATTGCCACTAGCCCCAACCCACTCAGGGGAAACGTCAGGTAAGCAGCGCGAGGCAGGCGCTCCCAGGGGATGACACGAACTCCAAGAATGCAGCCTGCCGCTCCCACCGCAAATATCACCAGTTCACCACGACCAAAGCCAAACTTCGCGGAATCGATGGTGAGCAGGAGCGCGACCAGGAGACCAAAGCCGTAAAATACGAGCAGGGCACGCCGGATTTTCCGGTCGAAATCGCCCAGTTCTACCGGGACGGCGGCTTGCACTACGATTGGCCTTCTCGTGGATGCGGAAAAAGGTATACGCTTATCGTACCCTCTTTACCGTTATGCCGCAAGGGACAACCGGCACGGCGAGACGCGGGCTGACGGTCACGTATCTCGATCATGTCTGAGAACTCTCCCCGTCTCAGAATACCCTGAACGCCCCCGAATAAGCACCCCTCGTGTCTTCAATCATGCCGCTCCGCTGCTCCAGGTCACACGGGATGCAGCCCGGCGAACTCCAGGCCGGCGTCTTCGGCGCAGCCGCACCGGATATTCATGGCCTGGAGCGCCTGTCCGGCGGCACCTTTCATCAGGTTGTCCACTGCCGCCATGACCACCACCCGGTCGCCGCGCGGATCAAGCTCAAACCCAATATCGCAATAGTTGCTCCCGATCAGAATCTTGGGCTCAGGATAGCGATAGATGCCACTGCTCTCCTTGACCAGTCGGAGAAATGGCTCCTTCCCATACGCACGGCGATACACCTGCCACAGGTCGCGCTCGGTGACCGCCCTATTCAGGAAAACATGCGCGGTGGAGAGTACGCCGCGTACCGCTTCGATCGCCGTGGCGGAGAACGATACAGTGGGGCGGCGAGGGCCATCCGGCGTGCTCACGGTCAGTTCCTGCTCCACCTCAGCGGTATGCCGATGGCCGGTGGGCTTGAACGATCGCATGGCCCCACTTCGCTCTGGATGATGCGACGCCTGTCCCTCCTCCGCGCCGGCGCCGGAGGAGCCGGTCTTGACCTCGGCCACCACCGGACGATCGAGATCGACCAGTCCCTCCCGAAAGAGCGGGTACGGACCGAGAATTGTGGGCGTGGCCAGGCAGCCGGCACAGGAAATGTAGTTTGCCGTCCGCATCTCCTCTCGGTGTAGTTCGGGGATGCCATACACGAACCGGTCCAATAGCTCGGGACGTGGATGCTCGTGGCCGTACCAGCGCGGATACTCCGCGGCATCGCGCAGCCGAAAGTCGGCGCTGAGATCGATGATAATCGGCGCCAGACCCATGAAGCGCTCCATCTGGTTACCGGAGGCGCCGTGCGGCAGCGCCAGGAACAGCACATCACATGGCTCGAGCTCTGCGCTCGATACGAACTTCAGATCGGTCCGCTTGCGCAGATTGGGGTGCACGCCGGTCACCCGCTTGCCGCCCCGCCGCTCCGAGGTAACCTGCACGATCTCCGCTGCCGGGTGCCCCAGCAGCAGCCGCAGCAGCTCGCCGCCGGTGTACCCCGACCCGCCGACAATCGAGACTCTTATTCGCCCCAATCCTCTTCCTCTTCCGGCGCCGGCGCCAACTGCAGCGGGTTTGCCCCCATGACCTCCAACTCCACACCACACTCCGGGCACTCGACAATTTCACCCTTTTCGGGATTGCTCAGTTCGATAGTGGCTGCGCACTCTGGACATTCTGCTTGCATATGAATTACTCCTTTGCTTGGTATTCCCCCCCTCCCCCCACCCCTCCCCCTCCAGGGGGGAGGGGTTGGGGGAGGGGGAGGGGGGGTTACAGTGCTTCCTCAAAAACCCGTACTGCCTCCTGTATGTGCTCCTCCTCCACAATTAAGGGCGGCAGGAAGCGCACTGAGGTACTTCCTGCTGAAATAGCTAACACGCCCTTGTGCTGCATGGTCTGCAAAGTTGACGAGACGTTTCGCTTCAGCTCAACCGCGATCATCAGCCCAATGCCCCGCACTTCGCGGATCGCGGGATGCTCAATCGTCCTGAGGCCGGCGAGAAATAGCTCCCCCATGCGGCCGACATGCTCGTTGAAGCCCGGTTCGGCTACCACCTCCAGCGTCGCCGTGGCGGCAGCGCATACCAACGGATTGCCACCAAAGGTGGTGCCGTGGCTGCCGGGGGGAATACCGGCTGCCACGCGATCGGACACCACCGTGACGCCGATGGGCAGGCCGTTGGCCAGCGGCTTCGAGAGGGTCATGATGTCCGGCAGGATGTGGCTATGCTGGAAGGCCCAGGTGCGGCCGGTGCGAAAGGCAGTCTGCACCTCGTCGAGAATCAGCAACGCGCCGGTCTCGTCGCATATCTGACGCAGGCACTGAAGGTACTCCATCGAGGCGACCCGCACGCCGCTCTCCCCCTGTACCGGTTCCACGATCAGGGCCGCGGCATCGGTCAGACGCTCACGTGCTGCTTCCAGGTCACCGTACGCGACCTGCTCGCATCCATCCAAAAGTGGCGCGAAGGGCGCGCGGTGCTTCGGATCGCCGGTTACGGAGAGCGCGCCAAAGGTGCGGCCATGGTAGCCCCGCTTGGTGGAAATCAGACGCTGCCGGCCGGTGGACGCGCGTGCGTACTTCAGCGCGGCTTCCACCGCCTCGGCGCCGGAGTTGGCGAAGCTGATTTTCCTCAGCCCATCCGGTAGCAATGCCTCGAGCGCCGCGATGCAGCGGGCGCGCTGATCGCTGTAAAAGCTCTGATGACTACTGAGCAGGGTGCTGGCCTGTGTAGTGATGGCTGCCGACACTGCGGGATGGGAGTGGCCCAACACCGCGACACCGTAGTTGCTCATCATATCGAGATAGCGGCGTCCCTCGGCGTCCCACAGGTACACGCCCTCGCCGCGAACCAGCGCGACATCCCGCTTGTGGTACAGCGGAATGCTGTACTCCCCTTCGGTGGCCACGATTTCCTGCTGATCCACCTCACCCACCGGCATGAACTGCCTCCTTTATATGCGTGCCCCCCCCGGAGAGGGCGCTGCGCAGACTATCCGGCTGGTTGGCGTCGGCCAGGATCACCTCTCCCACGCCGCGCCGCACCGCATCGGCGCCCGCCAGTACCTTCTTCTTCATTCTGCCCTGGGCCAACCCGACAAAGTGATCGAGCCGATCCAGGTCGATCTCGGGCGCGGTCGATGTCGGGTCGTTGACATCGACCAGTAAACCAGCGGTATTCGAGAAGATGAGCAGCGTGGGGGCGTGCAGCGCCACCGCCAGTTCCATGGCCAGCTTGTCGCCATCCACGTTGATCGCTTCGCCCTGGTGGCTAATCGCCGGCGGCGTGAGCACCGGCACATAGCCGGAGTTCAGCAGCACCACGATGAGCCGGGTATCGATCGCATCGATGGCCCCGGCATAATCGCCCTCCAGCACCCGTGGTTTGCCCTGATCAACGATGCGAATACGCGACTTGCGCCGGCCGCGGGCAATGGCGCCGTCCAGCGCGGAAAGCCCCACGGCGTTCACTCCACGCTGGTGCAAGCTCTCCACTATTCGCTTGTTTACCTTGCCACAATAGGCCATCAGGAAGAGATCCATGGTCTCCTGGTCAGTGTAGCGACTGATCTGCCCAGTCGAGGAGGTTACTATTTGCGGCTCCCTTCCCACCCGGCGCGTCAATGCATCAAGCTCCACATTGGCGCCATGCACCAGCACGTACGGCTGCTCCAGCCCGGCCAGATCACCCAGGAAGCGCGGATAGTCGATGCCCGCACTGCCGCCAAGCTTGATCACCAGAGGAGCGTCAACCGTTGAATACTCAGCCATGCCGCTACAACTCCTCCAACACTCGCGTCAGGACGCGAATCGCCTGCAGGTACTCATCGACACGGATATGCTCTTGGGGTGTGTGGTCCAGGCGGGAATCCCCAGGGCCATAGGCCAGCATGGGGCATTGCCACACCGGGCCGACCACGTTCATATCCGAGGTGCCGGTCTTCACCTTGAAGCGCGGTGTGCCGCCCTCGGCACGCACCGCGCGCAGAAAGCCGGTCACCAGCGGATTCCCCTTGTCGCCACGCACCGCCAGGTCGCCTAGGCTAAAGCAAAAATCTCCCTCCGGCAGCAGGGCTCGAACCCCATTTTTCACCGCTTCCAGCGCGATCCCCGGTGGTAGGCGCAGACCGATGTGTAGGGACGCCGTGTCGTGCAGTCCATCACTGTGCGATTGCATGGAAATCAGCGTGGGGGTGAGGCTATGGAACTGGTCACGCTTCTCCGGCCTTCCCTGTTGAGCACTCCAGATTACCAACGCGTTCCAGCAGGCCACGGCACGCTCCGCGGCGGTTGGCTCGGGAACCGAGCTATGGGTACACGGCTGGGAGATGGATACAGTGAAGCGTTGGCTTCCTTTATAGCCCATCACCAGCGCATCCCAGCCGCTGGGCTCGGCGATGATCAGGTAGTCCGGCGCCGCGAGCTGCGTCAGATGGCGCGCGCCCACGGAGGGACCTTCCTCCTGTACCGCGCCGATCACCGTGATCCCTGCTCGCGCCCGCTCCCGCGCGCGGACGGCGGCCACCATGGCCGTGGCCAGTGGCCCTTTGGCATCGACCGAACCGCGACCGTAGAGCAGGCCATCCCGCTGCTCGACCGGGACTGTGCCGGGCACGGTATCCATGTGGCCCAGCAGGACCACTGCTGGGGCTCGGTCGTCGCTGCTCGCCGGAGCGAACTCGCCGATCACATTGCCCACCTCGTCGCGTCGCGCCGCGAAACCAGCCTCCAGCATGGCCGCCAGCAACAATTCGGCGACCTCGTCTTCCTGGCCGCAGAGGCTGGAGGCGCCAACTAACGAGGTCAGCAGCTCGACGGCGGCGTGGTCCGAGACGCTCATGCCACACTGCCCGCCAGCGGGCGTGGGGCGCCCTCCGCCTGAGCCACCACATAGTTCACCACCTTGCCGGGAATGTTCACGCCGGTGGTGTCGATACTGTTGCGAAACTCCATGGTGTAGTTCACCTCGTTCACCAGCAGACCGCGCTGGCTTTCCAGCAGATCAACGGCCAGGATACCGCCGCCCACGGCCCGCGCGGCCGCCAGAGAGATCTCGGCTATTCGATCGGTCACCGGGCAGTTCTCGGCCCGCCCCCCTCTGGCGGTGTTAGTGATCCAGTGGCCGGAGTACCGGTAGATGGCGCAAATGCACTCCTCGCCGATCACGAACGATCGGATATCGCGATCCGGCTTGGGTACATACTCCTGAATGTAAAAGATCGAGTGATGATAGGTGCCCAGGATCTCCTTGTGCTCCAGGATTGCTTCAGCAGCGTACCGGTCGCTGACCAGCGAGAGCAGGCGTCCCCAGGAGCCAACCGCCGGCTTGAGCACGGCGGGATAGCCCACCTCCTCGATCGCCTCCAGCGCGGACTCCGGTGTAAAGGCGATCAGCGTGCGCGGCGAGGCCACGCCCTGGCGCGTCAGCGCGCTCGAGGTGAGGATCTTATTCCCGCAGGTGTCCGCTACCCGATAGGTATTCACCGTGGCAATTCCGGCGTCCTCCAGTAGCTTGAGCCCGTACAACGCGCGAGAGTGGTTGATGCAGCGCTCCAGCACCACGTCGTAGGGAAACGTGGTCTGGCCCAGCTCAAAGATCAGTTCGCGGTCGTCGATGCGGCCCAGTGGAATACCACGCTGCGCGAACTCCTCGAAGAGCAGCTTTTCCTCGACCCGCACCCGGGAGTACATGACGCCAAGGTTCATGCTACGCCCTCCCAGCCATGCGCCCGAACGTACTCCAGGATGCCGCCGGCCTCGGCGATCTTCTCGACGAAGGGCGGCAGGGCCTCGGCCTGAAGCGTCTCGCCGCGCGTGTGGTTGATCACCGTGCCCGCCACGGCGTCGACCTCCACCTGATCACCCTCCTGAATACGTTCAGCCTCCGGGCAGGTGAGCACGGCCAGCCCGATATTCACTGCATTGCGGTAGAAGATACGAGCAAAAGTTGGCGCCACCACCGCGGCCACCCCGCAGGTTTGAATCGCAATGGGCGCGTGTTCGCGTGAGGAGCCGCAACCAAAGTTGCGACCACCCACCAGCACATCGCCCGGCTGGACTCCGCCGGGAAAGTCCGGCCGAACCTCGCACAGGCAGTATTGGGCCAGCGCGGCCCGGTTGGTAGTGACGTTGTAGCGTCCGGGAATAATCTCGTCGGTGTTGACATTGTCGTGGAGCTTCCAGGCTCGTCCCATGATATGTGTCTCCTTGTAGGTAGAGCGAACTGTGGAGCATGTAAGACGGGTGACTTAAGAGCATCCCCGATACTCCGCCACGGGGCGCACACGTGGATATCCGTCGTGCATCGCACCACCTTAGCGGCTCCATACCCACTGGCACCGCCGACAGTGCTGGCCTGCGGGCCAGTCCGGCCAGGACGGCCGGGCTACAGACCGATTCGGCCAGGGCGGCCCGACTACGTACAGGCCCCGTGGCGTCCGTCGACCCCAGAGCCGCATCCGTCCCCGTCTTGGGGGGTAGCCCGCTCCCTTGTGGGTGGGATCGGCCCGCAGGCCGACACCACGGTTCCATCCAACACCACGCTCCCATCCGCCATGCCGAAACGAACCCGCTATGTCGTGGATGGTATAGCCCACGCACATGTGGCGAGATGCCGGGCTACGGGCGCTATGGCATACGTCGGGGTGAGTGCCGCTTAAGTCAACCGTCTTGGTCTTGAGGGTACCAGTCATCTCTTACACCTGCCCCACGGCCAGGCCCGGCTCGATGGCTGGATGCAGATATGGGCGTGGGTCCGCGATCTGGCCGGCCAGGACAGAGGCGGCGGCGGTGGCTGGGCTGCCCAGATAGAGCTGTGAGGTGGGGTCCCCCATGCGTCCTTTGAAGTTGCGGTTTTGGGTGGTAAGGGCGCGTTCGTTGGCGCCTAGCACCCCTTGATGACGACCGATACATGGCCCGCAGCCGGCGTTGGTGATCTGCGCTCCGGCAGTCATCAGGGTCTCAATGTACCCACGTCGCAGCGCTTCAATCCACACCTCGCGCGAGGCTGGCGTGATGACCAGCCGAGTGTTGGGATGCACTGTCTGCCCCCGCAGAATCTCGGCGGCGATAGCCAGATCATCCACTCGCCCGTTGGTGCAGGTACCAATAAAGACCTGGTCGAGCGGCGTACCCACCACCTCTTCCACCCCGGCGACATTGGACACCTCGTTCGGACAGGCCACCTGCGGCGTCAGGCTAGAGACATCCAACTCGATGGTGCGGGCATACACACCGTTCTCCGGGAATACCGGCTCGAACGCCTCCCGAGCGCGGGGCGTCACATAGGCCAGGGTCCGCTGGTCCGGCTCAACCAGGCCCGCCTTGGCCCCCATCTCAATCGACATGTTGGCCAGCGTCATGCGTTCGCTGATCTCCATGGCGCGCACCGCCTCGCCGCCGTATTCGATGGCCATGTACGTCGCCCCGTCGACATCCAGCTGGCGGGCCAGCGCCAGGCAGACATCCTTGGCGTAGACACCGTGCTGCAGCTCGCCATGCAGGGTGATCCGAATGCTCTCCGGTACCCGGAACCAGGAGCGACCGGTGGCATAGATGATTGCCACGTCGGTCGAGCCCATGCCGGTGCCAAAGCAGCCCAGAGCGCCATAAGTGCAACTGTGCGAGTCGGCACCGACCACCAGACTCCCAGGGAGGACGAAGCCTTCCTCCACCATCACCTGATGGCAGATGCCCTGCTGGAAGACGTGGCGGATTCCCTCCTCGGCAATAAACGCACGGATCGTCTTGTGCAGCTCAGCGGCCGCCGTGGTGGGCGCCGGCACCATGTGGTCGAAGGTGATAATCACCCGGTCCAGGTCCCAGATGGGACGTCCCAGCTTCCGGAACGACTCGATGGCGATCGGCGTGGTATTATCGTGGCTCATCGCGTAGTCCACCGGGGCCACCACAATCTCGCCGGCGCGGACTCGGCGGCCAACTTTACGGGAGAAGATTTCTTCAGCAATCGTACCCATGAGACGTTCCTTTCTGGTGGTGAGGGAGAGCCTGGTGGCGCATCGTGAGCGGCTGTGCGGTCACACGCGCCAATCGTGTGTGATGCGCGTTCAATCCGGCGGCGCGTATCATGCGGTTAACCGATCTCTCAATAAATGATCGAGTTCAGCCGGTGAGAGCGCCCCGGTGTCCGCCATCCGTTTGATCTCGGCGGTCACCTCACGCAACTCGATCTCGCCGAAGTGCAGTCCCAGTTGGGAGGCGCGGTGTGCCACGGCATGGTGTCCGGTCAATTTGTGCCCGACCTGGATCGACCGTTCCAGCCCAAAATCGGCCGGGTCGATGATCTCGTAGCACTCGGGATTGTTCAGCATCGCCTTGGTGTGGATGCCGGCCTTGTGATTGAAGGCGGCTTCACCCGTGATGTAGTTGTTGAACGGAATATCGATGCCGATCATCCCCGCCACCATACGGTCCAGGCGGGGCAGATCGGTTAGACGGTACTTGCTGACCAGGGCCCGATCGACCGTATACATCCGGGCCAGGAAGCCGCCGAGCGGGGTGATACCGTTGCGCTCGCCGATGCCCAGCACCGTGGTATCGATATGGGTTGCGCCCGCCTCCAGCGCCTCGAAGGAGTTCGCGATGGCACAGCCGGCGTCGTTGTGGCCATGGAACTCGATATCGCAGCGCACGTGGTGGCGAATCTCCGACGTCAGCGCGAATACCTGGCGCGGGGTGGCCACGCCGACTGTATCGGCGATGCCCACCCGAATCACCCCCAGCTGGTCCACAGCCTGGTAAATGCGCAGCAGATCCGCTTCGTCGCTGCGAAACGAGTCCTCGCTGGAGAAGCGGACTTCCACCCCCTGGCTCTGGATGTAGGTGACCACCTTCCGAGCCGATTCGATGATGTACTCGATATCCTTGCCGTGACTGAACTCCCGCAGGATGGACGAGGTGCCGAACAGAATGTCGATGCCGGAGACGCCGGTCTCGACCGCCAGCTTCGCGTCCTCCAGGTGGCAGCGGGTGTGGGTCAGCACCTTCAGCTTGAGGTTCAACCCGGCAATGATCCGGGCATCGCGGAAGGAGTTGGGCGATGCCGAGGGCGAAACCAGCTCGATGTACTCCACGCCAAAGTCGTCGAGCGCCAGAGCAATCTCCACCTTCTGGCCGGTGGAGAAATTGGCCTTGGCGAACTGTTCCCCTTCTCTCAGGGTGGAATCGATAATGGCGAATTGGTCGACCGGCACGCTGCCCTCCCTTCACAGTGAAATCGCGAGTAACAAAATAGCCTGCTGTCCACCAGGGACGGCAGGCTGCCGTGGTACCACCCAACTTCACCGCCACCTCGCGGCAACGGCCTCTCTAAGTACGGGAGCACATGGCTCCGATACTTCAGCCCATGATAACGGTGGCTGTTTCCGGCCTGATCTACTGGCCCGCGGGCGTTCGACCGGCTACTCTGGAACCTTGTTCCACCGCCTCCAGCGAGACCGCATCGCAGCTCCGCGGCTCTCTTTGCTCGCCCTTGAGGGATGTACTCTTCCCATCGAGGTATCTCTGTTGCTTTGGTCTTACCTTAGCGAAGTGGGCGAGGCATGTCAAATGGCTGTATGGCTTCCGGTGAAACAGTCATCGTCCGTAACGACTCGCAACGTGACGTCAGCCGCGTGTCTGTCAGGCTGTGGTCCACGTCCAATCCCGAATTTCTGGCTGGTCCTCGAAGTGCTCGTGGGCATAGGCAACCGACTTTTGAATAGCAGATTCAAGTTCGCTGGTGAGCGTTTCTGCCTGAGGTCGGACGCGTTCAGCCCGCTTGATGGCTTCGATACAGAGGTGGTATCGGCTCATGCCATTCATCACCACCATGCTGAACGGAGTGGTGGTGGTTCCTTGCTCGTTGAAACCACGCACGTGGAAGCGGTCCGCATTGACGCGACCATGCACGATTTCGTGCATGGCTCGCTGGTATCCGTGGAAGGCAAAGATAACCGGTTTATCCGCGGTGAATAGCGTGACGAATTCCGTCTCGTTCATGCCGTGTGGATGGTGCTCGGGTGGGAAGAGCGTCATCAGGTCGACCACGTTCACCACTCGCACGCGCATCTCGGGGACATGCTGGCGCAGCCATTGCACCGCTGCCAGCATTTCCATGGTTGGAATGTCTCCCGCGCAGGCCATAATCACATCCGGCTGGACGCCTTGATCGTTGCCCGCCCACTCCCAGATCGACGCGCCACGGGCGCAGTGCTCGATAGCCGCATCCATATCAAGATACTGGAGCTGCGGCTGCTTGTCGATCACGATCAGGTTCACGTAGTTACGGCTGCGCAGGCAGTGGTCCGCAACCGACAGCAAACAGTTAGCGTCCGGCGGCAGATAGATCCGGGTAACCGTGCCGCGTTTGGAAAGCATGACATCGATCAGCCCCGGACCCTGGTGGCTGAACCCATTGTGGTCGTTACGCCAGCAGGTTGAAGTCAACATGACGTTGAGCGACGCCACCGGCTCGCGCCAGGGCAGCAGCTTTGCTTCTTGCAGCCACTTGGTGTGCTGCACGGTCATTGAGGCGGAAACCATAGCGAACGATTCGTAGGTGACGTACATGCCGTGCCGCCCGGTCAACGTGTACCCCTCCAACCACCCCTCGCAGTTATGCTCGCTCAGCACCTCCATCACACGGCCGTCTGGTGAGATGTGGTCGTCGATGCTGATGCGTTGCTCGACGAAGCAGCGGTTCTCCACCTGAAAGACGTCACCCAGTCGGTTCGAGTTCGCCTCATCCGGACAGAACAGGCGGAAGTTGGCTTGCTGGGCGTTGCGGGTGAAGGTGTCCCGTAGCATTTTCCCCAGCTGGCGGGGAGATTCGGCGAACTCAGCGCCGGGTTTGGTCACCGGCAGAGCGTAGGTGCGGAAGTCCGGCAGGTCAAGGTCGACCAGCAGCTTCCCCCCGTTGGCGTGCGGATTACCACCCATGCGCCGCTCGCCGGACGGCGCCAGCTCGGCGAGTTCGGGGAGCAGGGCGCCGCGCTCGTCAAAGAGCCGATCCGGTTCATAGCTGTGCATCCACTGTTGGAGCATCGCCAGGTGTTTGGGGTCGGAACGTACATTTGCCAATGGCACCTGATGGGCGCGGAAGGTGCCCTCCACCGGTAGACCGTCGACGACCTTGGGACCGGTCCAGCCCTTCGGCGTGCGGAGCACGATAGCCGGCCATCGCGGGCGCGTCTCGACGCCATTGGTCCGCGCGTGCCGCTGAATGGCGCGAATCTTCTGGTAACAGGTGTCCAGCGTGGCGGCGAACTGCTGGTGCAGGCGCATCGGGTCGTCACCTTCAACGAAGTGGACTTCGTACCCGTTCCCTTCAATGACGGCTCGCACATCTTCGTCGCTGCTGCGTGCAAGCACCGTCGGGTTTCCGATCTTGTACCCGTTGAGATGCAGGATGGGCAGCACCGCCCCATCACGCGCCGGGTTCAAAAAGCTGGTTCCCTTCCAGGAGCCGGCCAGCGGACCGGTTTCCGCCTCCCCGTCGCCCACCACCGCTGCTACGATCAGATCGGGATTGTCGAAGGCGGCGCCGAAGGCATGCATCAGCACATACCCCAGTTCACCTCCCTCGTGGATCGAGCCGGGTGTCGGCACGCTGACATGGCTTGGTATTCCGCCTGGCGTGGAGAACTGGCGGAAAAGCCGCCGCATGCCATCCAGGTTCGGGGCGATCTCTGGATAGATTTCCGAGTACACGCCTTCGAGGTACACGTTGGCAACGACGGCCGGTCCGCCGTGTCCCGGTCCCGCCAGGAAGATCGCACTGACGTCCTGCTCTGTGATGAGACGGTTGAGATGCACATAGATGAAGTTCAGGCCGGGCGACGTGCCCCAATGACCCAGCAAGCGTGGCTTGATGTGCTCCGGGAGCAGCCGGTCTCGCAGCAGAGGATTGTCCAGCAGGTAGATCTGACCAATGGTCAGATAGTTGGCCGCCTGCCAATAGCGATGCATACGATCACGGAGTTCGCTGGAGAGCGGTCCATCCGACGGACCCTGCGGGAGGCTGGATACCGTGCCATCGACATCGACCGCGCTGGAAAGCTTCACGTCAAACCGGTACATGGGTCTAGCCTTTCTGTGAAACGATACGATACGTGTGTTGCGCGATCATCAGATCCTCGTTGGTTTTCATCACTCTGACCTGAACCGCGCTATGTGCTGCTGAGATGATGGCAGCGTGTCCAGCGTTACGCTCGGGGTCGAGGCTCACGCCAAGAAACTGGAGGCCGTCGCAGATGCGTTGGCGCACCGGCGCCGCATGCTCTCCCATACCCCCGGTGAAAATCAGCGTCTCCAGACCGCCGAGCACGGCAACCAGCGCGCCCAGAAACTTGCGCGCCTGGTAACAGAAGAGCTCTACCGCTTCCGCCGCATGCGGGTCGGTGCTCTCCCTGCCAAGTAGATCGCGCATGTCTCCACCGATTCCCGAGACCCCAAGCAACCCTGACTCCTGAGTAATCAACGTCGTCAACTCAGCAGCACTCAGGTGCTGTGACTCAAGCAAGTACAGCAGGACTCCGGGGTCCAGATCGCCGGTGCGCGTGCCCATCATCAGGCCACCGGCCGGCGTGAACCCCATGGTCGTGTCCACTCCCACACCGTCTCGTACGGCGGCCATACTGGCGCCATTCCCCAGATGAGCAATGACCATGCGGCCCGCCGCCCTCGGCCGATCGAGCGCGCGCAACTCCTGCATGATGGACTCGTATGACAGCCCATGAAAGCCGTAGCGCATGATTCCTACATCGCTGAAATGCCGGGGCAGCGCATACATCTGCGCGACACACGGCATGCGGCGGTGGAAGGCGGTATCGAAGCAGGCTACCTGAGGGACAGCGGGGAAGGTCTGGCGCACCGTCTCAATGGCGGCAATCGCCTGGGGCAGGTGGGTGGGGTCGATTGGAACCAACTGACGAAGCGTGTCGAGCACCTCACTGGTGATGAGTACCGGCTCACGATACCTAGGCCCTCCGTGCACCACGCGGTGACCGATGGCGCCGGGCTGTGTTTCCTTGCCCTGCTCTCGTAGCCATTCCAGCACTGCGCGCAGAGCGGCGGCATGATCAGACACGTCCACCTGCTCATCCAGCACGGATGTACCGCTGGCATCATCGATACTCAGGCGGCTCGCTGTCGACCCAATCCGCGACACCTCAGCGGAAAACACCACTCGCTCGCCCTGGTCCACCTGATACAGAGCCGCCTTGAGGCTCGATGAGCCAGTGTTGAGTGTCAGAACCGTCATAGAAGCATGTCGTATCGTCCCAGCACCTACACATTGAGCTCGGACTCGGGCCAGGGGGAGCCATCGACCGGGTCGATGGCTCCCCGCCGGGTTACCGCGTTCCGTTGGAGCCGGTCAGAGCACTCAATGGCGTGGGGGTCGAGTCGGCGGAGGCGTCCGTGCCCGCTGCTGAGAAGGTGGCGCCCATGGCGGCGATGCTGCCCAGTTCGGAGGGAACCATAAACAGCTTGTTGGCGGTTCCCTCGGCCATCTTCGGCAGCGCCTGAATGTACAGATACTTGAGGATTTCCGGGGTTGGGTGCGAGGTGGCAAGCGCTTCGAAAACCACCTGGATCGCTTCGGCCTGCGCCCGCTGCACCGTCACCAGTGCCTGCGCATCACCCTCCGCGTTCAGGATCAAAGATTGGCGATTCCCCTCGGCGGTGAGGATCGCGGACTGCTTCTCGCCCTCAGCCGTGAGGATGGCGGCCTGTCGCTGGCCCTCGGCTCTCAGCACGGCTGCACGCTTTTCGCGCTCTGCCTGCATCTGCTTCTCCATCGCCTGCTGGACCTCATGCGGCGGGATGATGTCCTTCAGCTCGACGCGCGTCACACGCACGCCCCAGCCTTCCGTGACTTCGTCCAGCGCCACCCGCATCTTCATGTTGATGTCCTCGCGGCTGGTCAACGTCAGATCCAGGGTGAGTCCCCCCAGGACGTTGCGCAGCGTGGTCATCGTGAGCTGCTCCATGGCAGACACCAGATTGACCACCGCGTAGGCGGAGTTCTTGGCATCGATGATCTGGTAATAGACGACGGTTGCCACCTGAATGCCGACGTTGTCGGCGGTGATGACTGGCTGCGGGGCAAAGGGAACCACCTGCTCGCGGAGATCAATGGTGGGGAGAATCTTGTCGACAAAGGGTATGACGAAGAGCGGGCCACTGCCCGCCGTCTTCAAGTAGCGTCCGAGTCGCTGTACGATGACGACCCTGGCCTGGGGGACCAGGCGGATGGTTTTGACGCCGACCGTCACCACGAAGACGGCGATAAGTGCCAGAAGAATGCCGATGGCTATCATGAGATGCCCTTCTGGCGCGGTTCTGCTATATCATCCGCGCCACTAGTGGGTCATGCTGCATTTGAGTGGGGATGAGCCAGGATGGCAGGTGAACCACCCAGGCGGCGCTGTCGTGCTCGGTCCCGTCGCTCCTTGCGCTTGCCACCCCAGGTAAATGGTGTTGGAT